>ERZ772954.2228-NODE-2228-length-12903-cov-3.242917_pt1 | contig 12903 bp, 9 predicted proteins | sample MGYA00580684_ERZ772954 | MGnify/ENA primary metagenome ERZ772954 (study PRJEB29015, sample SAMEA2737654) | human gut metagenome | biome: human gut; feature: human-associated habitat; material: faeces | place: China | collected 2012 ...
ATGTTATTTGATTTCTTCTGCCAGATCCAGAGGATCTCATCCATAGCGCTCTTTAATGCGGTCTTGCGAAGGGTCAGCGCTGGAAATTCCTTTCTCAGATCATAACGGTTCACAACACCAAAACGTTTGATCGTATAAGCAGAAGTGCCATCCTCCCACACTGGCCGGACCTTCTCCCCTTCTGTACTGGTTCCGTTCTCAATTACGTCTTTACACATATCTATAAAAATATGATCAGCTAAACTCATACCTGTCTTTTTCCTCCTGGTCTCCATTGTGCGTTCTTTATAGCAACACGATACCTGGCCGCCAGAGTCTCTCCACACCAAGTATCTCGCTGCTTTTCATACTTCAACAATTTTAGCATAGATTCCTGTAAATAACAAGTTCTTTGCCCTCCTGTCTCACTCCTGCTTGCTCTGGTTTTATTGTTTTTTCAAAACCTTGCCAAATCACCTTTTTCTTTACAATCTTATTTTCCCGTGTTATAGTAAACCCCATGAAGAAAATTTTAATCCATTTACTGAAACCTCTTTCTTTTCTTCCTGCAATTCTGATGATGTATCTGATTTATTCATTTTCAGCCCAGACAGGGGAGGTGTCCGGAGCCCTAAGCTATGAAGTCAGCTACCAGATTGTGGAAACCAAGAATGAAGTTCTCAACGAAAACAAAACTTATGACGAGCTCGCCTATTCTGCCAGCTCCATCGAATTTTATGTGCGAAAAGCAGCTCACATGACAGAGTACTGTCTGCTTGCCATTGCCATTTCTTTCCCACTTTATGTTTACGGAGTAAGAGGTATCTGGCTGATCCTGCTGGCAGGCGCCATATGCGTAGGCTTCGCAGGCTTTGATGAATACCACCAGTCCTTTGTGGCAGACCGCGGACCTTCTGTACGTGATGTGGGAATCGACAGCATCGGAGTCACAGCGGGAATCCTGTTGGTGCAGGCATTCTGCTGGTCCACTCTACATAACCCAAGCGGGAAACGCAGGCGCAGGAAACGGCGCTAGAGCGTGTATTTCAACAAAAAAACAGACTTCTGATTGATTATCACTCATTCGGAAGTCTGTTTATTTTTTTATATTTAGTATTGTATTCGTAATTTCGTGCTGTTATAATCATAAAACGCAAAAGTGACCGCCCGGTCTGCAAACTAGTACATCGTTCTCGAAATAACTACACCACTCATTTTTCATACATATATTAACACTATCTAATATATCAATTTCTTTTCAAAAAACAATACTCTCTATTCTTCATCCTCTGTCGCATCCCCTAACTGGCTAACCAGATTAGCGCGGTCAGCAATAGACATTTTCTTATTCAAGGATGAAGTACTTTCCATTTTAGATTCAACTGTCCTTGAAATTTCTGTCTCAGAAGCCTGTGCTTCACTTTCTGCATTCGACTCCTTCTGAATCTTGCCAGCCTTTATGCTGCCGCGGATTCCATTGATCACGAAAGCCACGCCAAGCACAATAAAAATCACTCCCGCAACCATAAAGCCAGGACTGCTGCCCTCAGCACCATTTATTACATTCTGGCAAAGAGAAACACCCAGATAAGCCACATAAACCCCTGCCAGAATCATAACCAGGCAGGTTCTCATAGGCATAGCAGACTTCCCATTTCCGACTTCCTGCTTCTCATTTACATCAGTCTCTTCCAGATTCTTATTTTCCATATTCATCCCCCTTATGAAATAGCAAACTGACTCTCATACAAGTTCGCATAAAAGCCCTTCTTCGCCAGCAATTCCTCATGTCTGCCCTGCTCGATAATATTTCCGTCCTTCATGACCAGAATCAGATCTGCCTCCTGAATAGTGGAAAGACGATGTGCTACAATAAAGCTGGTTCTTCCTTCCATCAACTCTGCAAAAGCCTTCTGCACCTTCACCTCAGTACGGGTATCAATGGAAGAAGTGGCCTCATCCAGGATCAGCATAGCCGGATGCATCAGCATAACCCTTGCAATGCAAAGAAGCTGCTTCTGTCCCTGGGAAATATTTCCACCGCCCTCTGAAATCACGGTGTCATAGCCATTTGGCATACGCTTGATAAAACTGTGGGCATGTGCATGCTTAGCTGCCTCCATAACCTCTTCCAAAGTCGCATCCGGCTTTCCATAGGCAATGTTCTCGCGGATGGTTCCTGCCTTCAGCCAGGTCTCCTGAAGCACCATACCAAAGTTTCGTCTCAGGCTGTCTCTTGTCAGCTCTCTTACCGGATAACCGCTTACCTTAATCTGACCCTTATCTACATCATAGAATCTCATAAGAAGGTTGATCATAGTGGTCTTACCGCATCCGGTAGGTCCGACGATAGCGATCCGCTGTCCAGGTTTTACGTCAATGGAAATATCAGTAAGAAGCGGAACTTCTTTTCTGTAAGAAAAGGAAACATTCTCCACGCTTACACGGCCATCTGCTTTCTCCAGCTCCGAAGCATCTGGCGCATCTGGCTCCTGTGCTGGTGTATCAATAAAGTCAAAGAGACGTTTTGCACATGCCAACGCATTCTCCAGCTCTGTGATAACGCCGGAAATCTCATTAAAAGGCTTGGTATACTGATTTGCATAGTTCAGGAAGCTAGTCAGCTGTCCCACAGTCATACCGCCCTTAATTACTGTAAATGCACCAAAAATTCCAACTGCTGTGTAAACAAGACCATTTACAAAGCGTGTGGATGGGTTTGTAATAGAGGAAAAGAAAATTGCTTTGATTCCGCAGACGCGAAGCTCTTCATTTACTTTTCCAAACCTTTCATTAGCTCTCTCCTCATAGGAAAAAGCCTGCACGATCTTCTGATTTCCAACAAGCTCTTCCACAATAGAAGTCATCTCCGCTCTCTTCTCGGACTGCTCCTGGAACATGCGAAAGGTTCTGTCTGCGATAAAGCTTGCCACGAACAGGGAAATCGGAGTAAGCAAAATAACGATCACTGTAATCTTCACACTGATGGAAAGCATAAATCCAATGGTTCCAAAGATAGTCAGCACACCGGTAAACAGCTGGGTAAAGCCCATAAGGAGACCATCTGAAAACTGACTGACATCAGAAACAATACGGCTTAAAATATCTCCTGGCTGATTGGCATCTATATAAGATACCGGCACTTCCTGAAGATGGGCAAATGCCTGGCTTCGCACATCCTGCACCACGCTGTAGGTAACCTGATTGGTAAGAAGGTTCATCACCCACTGGGAAACTGCATTTCCCACAACGATCACAGCCAGAGTTCCAAGTACCTTCAAAAGTCCGGCTGCATTTACCTTTCCCGGACCTACGATATTATCTACACCGTTACCAATCAGAATGGGTGTATACAGGGTAAATCCAACGGTGACAAGCGCTGTCAGAAGCATAATGATAATTTTTGCTTTGTAAGGGCTGATAAATTTCAGTACCCTCTTCATAGTCTCTTTATTCTTTCCCATCAGCGGTTCACCTCCTGTTCGGAAAGCTGTGACAGGCAGATTTCTCTGTAGACCTCACAGGATTCCATAAGCTCTTTGTGTGTTCCCACACCAGCCAGCTCACCATCATCCAGAACCAGGATCTTATCTGCCTGCTTGATGGAGGTTGCTCTCTGGGAAACGATAAACACAGTCATTCCCTTTGTCTGCTCATGAATGGCATGACGAAGAGCCGCATCTGTGGCAAAGTCAAGGGCAGAAGCACTGTCATCCATGATCAGGATCTCCGGATCTCCCACCAGTGCTCTTGCTATGGTAAGACGCTGACGTTGTCCGCCGGAAAGATTGGCGCCGCCCTGACTTACCATGGTATTTAAGCCCTCCGGCTTACTTTTTACAAAATCACTTGCCTGCGCAATGGAAAGAGCCCGCTGGATTTCTTCTTCGGAAGCGTCCTCTTTGCCCCATTTCATATTGTCACGGATGGTTCCCTTAAACAGAACTGCCTGTTGTGGTACCATCCCCACCTTTTTACGAAGCTGTGAAAATGGATATTCTTTTGCATTATTTCCATCAATTACCACATCACCGGAAGTTACGTCATAGAAGCGTGGAATCAGATTGACCAGAGTGGATTTACCACATCCGGTGCCACCAATGATACCGATGGTCTCACCTGGTTTTGCCGTAAAGGAAATATGGGAAAGCGCCGGCTCCTTGCTGCCTGCATAGGTAAAGCTCACATCTTCAAAAACAACTCTTGCAGCGCCTGCATTCTCTTTCTGAACACTATTGCCCTGATCCGTGAGAGACGGCTGTGTATCCAGCACCTCATTCAGACGCACACCGGAAGCCATAGCCTTTGTCACTGCCACGATCAGGTTTGCAAGAGCGATCAGTGCGATCAGGATCTGGTTCATATAGTTTACAAGGGCAACCACTTCCCCCTGTGTAAGAATACCCACAGACACTTCCCTGCTTCCATACCAGAGGATTCCGATAATGGCAAAGTTCATGATAACCGTAGTAGCAGGATTCAGAAGTGCGGAAATTTTTCCCGCTCTTACCTGCACATTGGTGTAATCGTCGTTTACTTCTGAAAATTCTTTATATTCTTCCTGCTGTCTTCCAAAAGCCCTTACCACTCTGGCACCCACATGATTCTCTCTGGTGATCAAGGAAATTCTGTCCAGAAATGATTGAGCCTTTTTATAAATTGGCACTGTTGTGCGCATAATTCCGTAAATTACAATGGAGATCACCGGAACCGCAATCAGGAAGATCAGGCCAATCTTCACATCAATGGTAAAGGACATGATCACTGCACCCACAACAATAAAAGGGGAACGAAGGAACAGACGCAGCACCATGTTCACACCAGTCTGTGCCTGATTCACATCATTGGTGATCCTTGTCACAAGGGTAGGAGTTCCAAGCATATCCAGTTCTCTGTAAGAAAGTCTGCTGATATGAGAAAAAAGCTCCTTGCGAAGGGCAGTGCTGAATCCCATGGCTGCCTTTGCAGAAAAATACTGTGCAGTCAGAGAACATGCAAGGCCGATCACTCCAAGCAGTACCATGATCACACACTGGTGCCAGATATAGACATTGTCCTGATTCTTAATGCCGATATCCATGATTCTGGCAACAACCAGAGGCACGATCAGCTCAAAGGTGGCCTCCAGCATTTTGAACAAAGGAGCCAGAAAACTTTCTTTCTCATAGCCCTTCAAAAATATAAGCAATCTCTTCATCTTACTTCTTATTCTCCTGGATTCGTCCGTATAATCTGGTCATGGCGTTAATTCTGTGAATGATCTCATCCGTAAGCTGACCTCTTGTAAGACGCCATTTCCAGTTGTCTCCCAAAGTAGAAGGCGTATTCATTCTCGCTTCATTTCCAAGACAGAGATAATCCTGCAAAGGTACTACGCACACTTCTGCTACTGAGGACTGTGCCGCCCGGATAAGCCCCCATACACATTCATCTGTGTCTTTCTCCTCACAGGCTGTGTACTGGTTCACATAGTCTCTGTTTGACTGGGTAAGGTTTCCAAGCCAGCCCTTCGTAGTCTCATTGTCGTGGGTTCCAGTGTATACAATGCAGTTTTTGTCATATCGGAAAGGAAGATATACGCTCTCGCCGCTTTCATCAAAGGCAAACTGAAGCACCTTCATACCCGGATATCCGGATTCTGCCAGAAGCTCCCTGACGCTGTCTGTAAGGAATCCCAGATCCTCTGCGATCACATCCAGATCCTTAATTTTCTCCTCCAGGACCTTGAACAGTTCTATTCCAGGACCTTTTTCCCACTTTCCATTCTCAGCGGTCTCATCTCCATAGGGAACTGACCAGTACTCGTCAAAACCGCGGAAATGATCGATCCGGACCTTGTCGTACAGCTTCATACAGTGAGTCATACGAAGGATCCACCAGTTATAACCTGTTTTCTTATGATATTCCCAATTATAAAGTGGATTTCCCCACAGCTGACCAGTTGCGGAAAAAGCGTCTGGAGGACATCCTGCCACTGCTGCCGGTGTAGCCTCCTCATCAAACTGGAACAGATCCGGGTTCGCCCATGCATCTGCGCCATCAAAAGCCACATAAATAGGAAGATCACCGATGATCTTAATACCTCTGTCATTTGCATATTTCTTCAGCCGGTTCCACTGGCGGTAGAACCAGAACTGCTGAAAGGCATAGAAGCTGATATCCTCCTTCAGCTCCTCTCTTGCCTTAGCAAGCGCCTCCGGCTTACGTGTCTTTAAGTCCTCCGGCCACTGATTCCAGGAAATTCCCTCCAGGCTGTCCTTTACTGCCATATAAAGACAATAATCTGCAAGCCAGAAGCCCTGCTCTTTCTCAAAGGCTTCCATCTCCTCACGGATCAGCTGAAGCTCCTTTTCTTTCCCATCCATTTGGTAAAAACGTCTGTAAGCCTTCCGAAGAAGGGAAAATCTGGAAAGATAAACCTTCTCATAGTCCACATAGCTTTTGCTGCCGCCCCAGTCACATTCTGCACATTCTGCTGCTGTGAGAAGGTCTCTCTGGATCAATTCCTCCAAATCAATGAAATAAGGATTTCCTGCAAATGTGGAAAAAGACTGGTAAGGGGAATCCCCGTATCCGGTAGGTCCAAGTGGCAGGATCTGCCAGTATTTCTGACCCGCTTCTGCAAGCTGATCTACAAAAGCGTAAGCTTCTTTAGAAAAACATCCGATTCCATAGTTGGAAGGGATACTGGATATAGGCAATAAAATACCGCTGGCTCTCATCATATGTTCCTCCTGTCTGGTTCAATAACCATTATCTGCTTATTATACCGCTATCATGCATAATCGGTCAACAGAATAAAACAGCTTCGCAAATTTTATCCTGCTTTCGTTGTTGCTCAAAAAAACAGGCACCCGGAAAAATTCCGAATGCCTGTCATTTTCTTCTGCATCACATTTAAGTAATACCAAAAGACTTATATTCTTTTGACTTGATTATTTCTTACTTGTATAACCGAAGAAGAAGTATCCAAGTGGTGTGTAGTACATGCCGTCAATGTCTGGATTGAGCATATATGGCTGTGTATAGAAGTAGATCGGAGCAAGTACGCTGTCCTGTCCAATGAGGATATCCTCAGCTTCGTGGAATGCTTTCATACGCTCTTCCGGATCAGAAGTAGCTTTTGCTGCATCGATAGCTGCATCATAGTCTGGGTTAGAGTACTGAGCGTCGTTGTTACCGCCGTCTGTGTACCACATATCCAGGAATGAGCAAGGATCGTTGTAGTCTGCGATCCAGCCGTTACGGGCGATCTGGAAGTTACCATCTTTTCTGTTCTGAAGGAATACGTTCCAATCCTGGTTGTTCAAGTTAACAGTTACACCAAGCTCTGTCTGCCACATGTTCTGAAGAGCCTCACCGATCTTCTTGTGGTTATCAGCTGTGTTGTACAGATACTCTACAGTCGGGAAGCCTTCGCCGTTCGGATAACCAGCGTCTGCAAGAAGCTGACGGGCCTCTTCGCAGTTAGCCTCATAATCCTCATCGGAAATGCTGTAGTAAGAACCGCCTACTGTACGGAAGTCATCACTACCAGCACCAGCTGCATCATTTACACCGTTCGGTACATATCCGTCAGCCGGAACCTCACCAGCCTGAGAAACGTTCTCTACGATGTAGTTACGGTCGATTACAAGTGAGAACGCTTTACGGATGTTAGGGTCAGAGAAAACTTCGTCCTCTGTGTTGAAGCATACATAGTAGGTTCCAAGATAGTCACCAATCTCAAGCTCGCCAGAAGCAAGGTAGGTCGGGATCTCGTCTACAGGAAGGTTCTCGATGAAATCAAGCTCTCCGTTGTTGTAACCTTTGAGCATTGCGTTGTTGTCATCAAGAAGTGTAAACTTGATAGTATCCGGTCCAAGATTCTCATAGTCATAGTAGTTCTCGTTTTTCTCCATGGAGATGTAAGCATTGTGAGACCACTCTGTCATTTTGTATGGTCCATTGCCAATGTATGTGCTTGGATCAAATGTCCAGTTGTCACTGCTCTCTACCATATCCTGACGAACCGGGAAGGTTGCCGGGAATGCCATGATTTCTTCGAAATACGGGCAGTCATAGGTAAGATCGATCTGAAGAGTCTGATCATCAACTGCTGTAATTCCAAGAGTGCTTGGATCCGCACTTCCGTCAGCAACTGCGTCATATCCTTTTACCATGTCGATCATGTAGCAGTAATCTGCTGCTGTCTCAGGATTTGCTAGACGCTGCCATGCATAAACGAAGTCACCAGCTGTTACAGCCTGTCCATCAGACCATTTGATTCCGTCACGAAGTTTAACAGTGTAAGTAACTGTACCATCTTCGTTCTCGGCCTTTTCCCAGGACTCAGCCTGTCCAGGAGCTGTGACAGCATTTCCTTCACCATCATTTACCCATTTAGCCAGACCTTCGAACATATGGTTGCACATGATAGCTCCATCAACTGCAGAGTTCAGTGCAGGGTCAATTGTCTGTGGTTCAGATGCGATACAAAGGTTCAGGTTGAATCCTTCGTCAGATGCTGTATCCTCGGCGAATACAGGAGTTGCTGCCATGCTTAATACCATAGCTGCAGTCAGTGCCATAGACATAAATTTTCTTCTCATTACATTTCCTCCTTTATGCTTTTTTGCGCCGCATGAGAGATGAGAATCGACGCTTGTATTCATCAGCTCTTCCGTGAAGAAGAACGAAATACCTAAACTTCCTTTATTTGTCCAGCAAATGGCAGGCTGCCCAGTGGCCCGGCTCATGCTCTCTGAACACAGGAGTTACCCGGCTGCACTTTTCAGTGGCATATGGACATCTGGTGTGGAAACGGCATCCGCTTGGCGGATTCATAGGACTTGGCACGTCTCCTTCCAGAATAATACGCTTTCTTGTCCGGCTCAGCTTTGGATCCGGAACCGGAACTGCGGAAAGCAGGGTCTGTGTATATGGATGGATCGGATGTCTGTTCAGCTCATAGCTCTCGCCCAACTCAACAAGAGAGCCAAGATACATAACACCGATTCTGTTGGAAATATGACGGACAACGGAAAGATCATGGGCAATGAACAGATAAGTCAGACCCATCTGCTCCTGCATGTCCTCCAGCATGTTTACCACCTGTGACTGGATAGAAACATCCAATGCGGAAATCGGCTCGTCACAGACGATGAACTCCGGTTTTACTGCAAGGGCGCGGGCAATACCAACACGCTGCTGCTGACCGCCGGAAAACTCATGTGGATAACGGTTTGCATGCTCTGTATTTAATCCAACCTGCGCCAGCAGCTCTTTGATCATGTCAGCGCGGTCTTTCTTACTCGCTGCAAGCTTGTGGATATCAATGGCCTCTCCAATGATCTCACCAACTGTCATTCGAGGATCCAGGGAAGCGGACGGATCCTGGAAAATGATCTGCATTTTTCTTCTGTAGGGAAGCATTTTGGCAGCTTTGGCTTTTCCAAGAGGTTTGCCGTCTTTATCCAGAGGATTGTCGTAAATGGTTTCGCCATCATAAATAATCTTTCCTCCGGTTGGCTCATAAAGGCGAAGAATCGTTCTTCCCAGTGTGGTCTTTCCACATCCGGACTCTCCTACAAGACCGAGTGTTTCACCTTTTTTGATATAAAGGGAAACATCCTGTACAGCCTGTACCCCCGGACCTTTTATGCCATTTACCGGAAAATATTTTCGTAAATTCTCAATTTCAAGAAGCTTCTTTTCTTCTGCCATTTATTTCTCCTCCTTGTTCATAAGCTCCTGAACCCGAAGCCAGCAGGCGGAACGATGTTTCTCGCCCACTTCCACGTAAGGAGGCATTTTCTTCAGACAGATCTTCATGCAATGCTCACAACGTGGAGCAAACGGACATCCTTCCGGCGGATTCAGCATATCAACCGGGGTTCCCTCGATTGGGATCAGTCTTTCATAGCTCTCGGCATCAACACGGGGCATGGAACGAAGAAGACCCTTTGTATATGGATGTGCAGGCTCGTAGAAAATGTCATCTACAGGTCCCTGCTCCACAATTTTACCTGCATACATAACGGATACCTTGTCACAGATATCTGCCACAACACCAAGGTTGTGTGTGATGAAAATGATTCCCATTCCGGTCTTTTTCTGAAGATCCTTCATCAAGTCAAGGATCTGTGCCTGAATGGTAACATCAAGGGCTGTGGTCGGCTCATCTGCGATCAGAAGCTGCGGATGGCAGATCAGTCCCATAGCGATCATGACACGCTGTCGCATACCGCCGGAAAACTCGTGTGGATACTGCTTCATACGCTTCTCCACATTATTGATTCCAACCAGTTCCATCATTTCCATGGCACGTTTCTGGGCTTCTTCTTTGCTGATTTTCTTATCATGGGCACGAAGAGCTTCCACAAGCTGATTTCCGATGGTGTAAACCGGATTCAGACAGGTCATGGGATTCTGGAAAATCATAGCTACTTTGTTTCCGCGGAACGCAGTCATCTCTTCCTTGGAAAAAGAAAGGACATCTTTTCCCTCGAAGGTAATGGAGCCTCCGATAACTTTACCTGGGGACTGAAGAAGCCCCATAATAGAATATGCCTCCTGGCTCTTTCCAGAACCAGATTCTCCAACAACTCCCATAACTTCGCCATAATCAAGGTCATAGGAGATACCGCCAACGGCTTTTACCTCGCCGGCCGGGGTAAAGAAGGAGACTTTCAGGTCTTTTACTTCCAGCAATTTATTTTTCTGTTCAGACATTGTTCTCCTCCTCTCTTATTTCTTCAGCTTCGGATCAAGAGCATCGCGAAGTCCATCGCCAAACAGGTTGAATGCAAGGATCATAATGCTCAGGATCACGGAAGGTACGATCAGTCTGTAAGTATAAGTGTACATACCGCTAAGTGCGTCTGTTGCCATGGATCCAAGGCTTGGAAGAGGTGCAGAAACACCAACTCCAAGGTAGGATAAGAAGGATTCCAGGAAAATTGCAGACGGTATCTGCAGGCAGGTAGTAACAACAATCTGTCCGATACAGTTTGGAAGCAGATGACGGCGGATGATTCTGCCGCCAGATGCACCAAGTGCTCTTGCTGCGGTTACATATTCCTGCTGTTTCAGCTGAAGTACCTGGCCACGGATAATACGACTCATGGTAACCCAGTATAACAGACCAAATGCAATAAACATGGAGATCAGGTTCGGTCCAAGTACATTGACAAAGGATTTCATAGGACTGGTTCCTGATGAATTCACATAGTCAGTAAGGATTGGTTTCAGTGCAGTTGCGATCAAAAGGACAACCAGCATCTCCGGAACTGCATAAATAAGTTCAACAATACGCTGCATCACTGCGTCCACCTTGCCGCCACAGTAACCGGAAATAGCACCATAAAGGGCGCCGATCACCAGTACCAGGATAGCTGCGAATACGCCGACAGACATGGAAACACGGGCACCATACATAACACGGACCAGAATATCACGGCCATACATGTCAGTACCAAATACATGAGGGAATACTTTTTCCCCATTTGCCTTGCGCTCAAGCTCTGCCTGGGAATAACCGAAAATATGCTTCTTGATTCCAAGCTCCTTGCGGATGGAATCCTCATCTACGCTCTGCTCCTCAGAAGAATCTTCTGAAGGTTTTGCAGCGACTTTTGCTTTTGCACGGATAACTGCTTCATCTTTCTTTGTAAATTTCTCGCCCTTTTTCTCAGCTTCTGCTTTCGCCTGGGCGATCATTTCATCTACATCCACTACATCGGACTGGGTTCTGGAAGCGATCTCGTCGTTCACACGCTGGGTGTCCTCCAGTGTGTAGTGATAGGGATAAAGGTTCTCAGCACCTTTGTTAAACTCGTCATAACCATATGGGATCAGAAGCGGGCCCACAAAGGCAAATAAAAACAGGAATACGATCACACCAAGTGCAACCATAGCCACCACATTTTTCTTTAATCTTCTCCAGGCATCTTTCCAGTAGGAAACACTCTGGCGGTCCTGAATAAAATCATCCTTCTCCTGTCGGGACGCAGATGCAAAATCATCCGGACTTAAATCCTGAAGGAGGTTCTCAATATCCGGCTGAAGACTCACCGGACATTTCTTAATCTTCTTATCTTCTGCCACGATCATTCTCCTCCTTTCGCAAGGCTGATTCTCGGGTCAGCAACCTTATAAAGGAGGTCTACAACCAGGTTCATCAGAATAATAAATGCTGCCAGGAAAATGGTAGTTCCCATAATAACCGGATAATCACGGTTCTGGATGGACTGTACGAAGTAACGTCCAAGTCCTGGAATTGAGAATACACTCTCTACAACAAAACCACCACAAAGAGTAAAGGCCACCTGCGGTCCTAAGTATGTAATAACCGGAATCAGTGCATTTCTAAGAGCATGCTTGAAAATAATCTTTTTGTTCTTCAGACCTTTGGCGCGGGCTGTCTTAATGTACTCCTGGCTTAAGGAATCCAGCATGGCAGAACGTGTCTGACGTGCTGTATAGCACATTGGGTAAAAGCCCAGGGCAAAACATGGCAGTACATAGGCGCGCCATCCCTGCGACGGATCAAAAATAGACGGAAACAGATTCAGTGCATTGTTTCCAGTCAGGGTTACCAGAAGAACAGATGCCACAACGAAGCTTGGCATGGAGATTCCAAGTGTACAGATCACACGAAGAATGCTGTCTGTCAGCTTGCCTCTCTTAAATGCGGCAAGACAGCCAAGAGGTACACCCACCAGAATCGCCCATGCAAGTGCAAGTGCACCTACCTTGGCAGATACCGGGAACATATCCACGATAATGTCAAGAACTGCACGGTTCTTCTGCATCTTAAGTGATACACCGAAGTCACCGTGAAGAATATTTTTCAGATACATAAACAACTGTACATAGACCGGCTTATCCAGTCCATATTTGGCATTCAGCGCAGCCAGTGTGGTCTCAGAAGGTGTTTTTTCA
>ERZ772954.2229-NODE-2229-length-12894-cov-8.127035_pt1 | contig 12894 bp, 17 predicted proteins | sample MGYA00580684_ERZ772954 | MGnify/ENA primary metagenome ERZ772954 (study PRJEB29015, sample SAMEA2737654) | human gut metagenome | biome: human gut; feature: human-associated habitat; material: faeces | place: China | collected 2012 ...
GATACATATGAACTCGATCCGTATGCAAATGCAGTTTATCTTTTCTGCGGAAGGGATAGCCGGAAACTTAAGGCACTCCATTTTGATAAGGATGGTTTTGTGCTGCTCCAGAAAAGGCTTGACGGAAACGGCAGGTTCCAGTGGCCGCGAAATGCTTCGGAAGCCCGTCTTTTGACGCGTCAGGAATTCCGGTGGCTTATGGAAGGTCTTTCCATCGATCAGCCCAAAGCAATCAAAGGCACAGGCAGAAAAAAAGATTTCTGATCCTTTGTGCAAAACAGAGAATTTTAAATTTTCTATATCCGTGACAGCAGGCAGCCGCCAGACACTTATCCACTGCTTTCTTTTTTCCTTTCGAATGCGATGTGGATGAGACTCAAAAAAACATCTGTTTTAAAACAGCAGGTGGATATCTTTCCTAAAAGAATGAGCATACAGGCATATCTTTCATTTTTTTAGGAAAGATATCCACAACTGAGGTACCGTCAGATTGACAGTACCATCTGTCCCGTCTGTTTGCCATATCCCCGTACTTCTTTTATAATAGGGATAAGAAAACAAAGGACGGAAATGCCATGCCTCATGATACAGAAGATATGATCCAGCTTTTATTAAGCACGAATAAAGAACAGGAACAGACCATTGTGGATCTCAGAGCTACCATAAAAGAGCTCCGCAGCACTATTGCGAACCTGAACGAGACGATAGATGAACTGAAAAGGAAGATCTTTGGAACATCCAGCGAAAAGACCAGGCGTCCTGATCAGGAGGAAGGGATCCAGGAGGAAGAAACGGTGACCGTTGTAAAAGAACATACACGGACCAGAAGAAAAAAGTCCGTTCGTGCAGATCTGTATGAGGCCCTTCCCATAAAAGAGATCTCCTGCGATGTTCCCCCGGAAGAAAGGATCTGTCCGGACTGTGGTTCCCCGATGGAACACCTGGGGTATAAGTTTGTCCGGGAAGAACTGCGTATCACTCCGGCAAAAGTGGTAAGGGTCCATTACATGCAGGAAACCCTTATGTGTCCTGTATGTCGGCAGGAGGATGAAACAACGACACCGCTTCTTGCCCATAGTCCCGCATCGCCGGATATGGTGGCGATGGTCATTTACCAGAAAAGCTTTCTGCACCTTCCCTTTTACCGTCAGTCAAAAGACAGGATGGAAAAAGGGGTGCATGTCCCAAGAGAAACTGCTGCGCGCTGGTACATTACTGTTCACTGGAATATCTCTCTCCGGTCTATGAAGCTATGAACCAGGAGCTGCTGGCAAGCGTAATCCTCCATGCAGACGAGGTACCCTGTCAGGCGCTTCATGAAGAGGGAAAAACTGCCATTTCAAAATCCTATATGTAGATCTACCGGGAGCGGGACTGATGGGAAAACACTGATCATCCTGTATAACTACAGACCCGGACGGATCGGGAATCATCCGATAGAAGTTCTCCATGGTTTCACTGGGATGCTCCAGTGTGATGGGTACACATTTGTACTAATCTCCCCCATCACCATCACTAATCCAGTTGTGACACAAGTCTCAAAGGATCTTTCTCTCATAGCGCATCAGAGATTATGTCACACATTTTATCCGGATGTCCTTCTGTGACAGATTCCGATGCAAATAATCTCTTTTCCATTGTCCACTCCTTAACTCGATTTTATTGTGACAGCCATGATAAAATACTCAGGACTACAAACATAGCAAAACCTCTAACAAAATCTTCAACAGTAGTCGCTACTTTTCCTTTTCTTTTATTTGTCTTATCCAGCAATGTAATGGCAGCATAATACCCATCACTTTTTACTATTGGTATGAAATTAATTAAAATATTTGTAATCACTAAGTAGCAATATGGTAATTGTTTAGGAAAAAAAGACAAAATCATCAACACATATATACAGTTCATAAAATTACCTGCTAAATATATGGCAATTCTTTTATATTTTGATACCATATAACTATATGATGTATCCACATAAAATGCCGGCCAGATAAAGACAAATTTGAATCCTATTTTCACATGGCTTTTTTTGTAAAACAGTTTCAAAAACAGCACATGCCCAAATTCATGAATAAAGATATTACCTATTAAAACCAATGTAGCCGGAAGAAAATTCACATCTATGATGGAGTACGATGTACTTCTAAAATAGAGTACCAGAGTGACAATTATAGTCAACACCATCCCACTCATATACAAAATATTATCTTTATCCGTTCTGACAAATTCCAAGGCTTTTCTATCAAACATTGAATCAAATGTTGCATCATCTAATTTGTAAAAGTTTTGGTTCTTTTCTACAACTGCAAAAGCTCTTTTTTCATCCTGCGCAATTGTGTATTCACCTTGCTTATAAATTTTCAAAATATTTTTCTTCCTTTAATAGTTTTAAAAACCAGTCATCTTTAAATAAAAATCCGCATAATTCACATGGTGAACTTAATTGCTTCGGATATTCTATGCCTTTCTGTTCGAGCACTTGTAAAAACGGTGTAAAGCCCTCCGTATAGATTTTATGCAATATTTTATTGTAATTGATGGATTCAAGGATCTCTGTCAATTTTTCTTCACGCAGATTTCCCATTAATAAAAGTGTATTTTCTATAACCTGAGAGCAACAGGGATATACTTCTAACTTTGCGTTAATTAGGAGCGTCCTATCCAGAAGTCCAATGCAGCGTCCTTCGTGTTTGTTCAAATTAAATAACTTTATGAATTGTGACTCAGGAAATAATTCTGCCGACCCTGTATTGATTACCGGTTGATATGCAAATTTTGTTTTGTACGCATACTCACCCAGCTCATTAACTACATCTCCTGGCTGCATACCATCTTTCAAGAAACAACCGACAATCTCAGTGCTGACTTCCAGATCATCTGCAATGTCAATAATGTTTATAATGTTCTGCAGGTCTATAAATTCCTTATGAAATTCATCATAGCTAAAGGAAATCATTCTTAACTTCTCTTTATTCCTTGTTATAAATGACTTTGCTTTCTCTATGTTTGCACCCCAAAAGCCATTCGTTTTAATGGTCACTCCAACTTCTCTGCCGTAATCGAAATTGATTATATGCTCAACAAGTTCTGGATAAAGCATTGGTTCGCCGCCTGTTACCCCGACTATGTTAATGAATTTGCACTCTTTAATATTAGTAAGAATTAAGTCCAATTCCTCTAATGATAGGGTTTTTCCTCTCACCATTCCCCTTGAGTCACAGCACATCTTGCACCTTGCATTACAGTTTTCCGTAAGTAATATTCCACATCCTTTAAAGTCCATTTTTTTCCCATCTCCTTCTAAAAATACAAATTATAAATAAAATAAATGCTGCAAATACTATTGTGTAAATAATATTACCCGTGATATCAAGGTAATCATTGTTATGTGTGTTAAAGTATTTATTAAACTTTAAAAACACTGGGTTTGAGGCATCATACCGCACTAAAAAACTCAATTTTGAATTTGCAACTGAAGCTACCATTGCAAATAACCAAAAAGAAAAATTAATCACATATGCTCCTATCACACTCTTAAATAAGAATCCCCACATACTGGCTAATAAAACTTCATACAAAAGTGCGCATTCAAAATAAAATATAGTTGCTAACGTATATGAGAAATCTCCATAAATTGAACTTATCGTTACTATACCGGCAATCGTTATTAAGCTAAACCAGAATATGATCGTTCCTACTTTTGCTAAAAAATAACGATTCCAATTGTATCCCATTAATTTATAAAACAGTATGTTTTTTCCTTTGTAATCAGTGGAAAATGTCTGAATCACTAAGACCGGAAAAATAAGCATTCCAAGCTGTGTGAACACTGTATAAACACTGATGTACAATTCTCCTATTGACGGATGTGCAATTTTGTCCAGACTAAGGAGTAAAACATATCCGAGTAGAAAACATATAACTACTGTCAGCAGATAGAATAAAAAATAGCGGTTTTTAATGTTTTTCTTAAATTCCATATCACTCCCCCCTCACATACAAATTTATAATCTCTTCTTTAGTTTCAACTTCTGTTATACTCCGGTTACAGATATAGTAATACTTTCCTTCCATATATTCTAAATCGGACAAATTGTGTGTAATGTTTATAATTACTACATCGTGCATTTTATTGTATTCGTTAAAAAAGTGATATAAATCCAAGGCACTATTTTTATCTAGCGCATTGGTAAACTCATCCAGAATAATGACTTTAGGGTCTTCTGACAGAAAAGCCAATAGTTTAATTTTTTGTTTCTGTCCATCACTCATTTTCTTTATTTGCAATTTGCCAGATACTGTATTCAACTTCAGCAGGTCATACAAACCTTTTACTTTTTGAGGCTCAAATCGTTTTTTCAGTAACTCCAAAAGATCATCAATTGTAAATTCTGACGGCACATTACTGCCACTGCCTATAAGTATTGCACCACTATTTCCAGAAATCTTCCCTTCATATTTCAACATACCAACGCATGATTTCGCAAAACTAGATTTGCCTGCACCATTGCTGCCTAAAATATGATTGATAGCATTGCTCTTGAATGACAAATTGATATTCTCCAACAATGTCTTATTGCCAACCTTTAAATTATAATTAACCAGTTTCATATTCAAAATCTCCTTTTCCAAATAGGTGTTTATGAATAAAGGCATGAACGCATTTGCTTCACAAACACCTATTATATAAGTTGATGGAAATCTGTAGCGAAATAGTCTCTCTAAAATATAATCAACTCTTAGCCTTTGCTGCCAACAATAGCCTTTAACGATGCCACGACTAAATACCACAGGCTGCTGATGCTTTCCAGTTTCAGAGATTCCATTTTCTGCTCCATTGCCTCTTTCTTGTCTTCATCGTTCTCTATAAATTCATTGATCTTCATAAAGTTCTACCTCCATATGATTTTATAATTTTGTTGCTAAATTGGATTTTAACCTTTACTTCCTACGATTGCTTTCAGTTTGGCTACTACAAGAGACCAAAGGCTGTTAATGCTTTCCAGCTTCATGGATTCCATTCTCTGTTCCATTACTTCTTTTTTTGCTTCATTGTTTTCTTTGAACTTTTTATTTCCAAACAACCTTATGTATTGTATGATTTAAAGTATATCACTCAATTTTTATAATAGTTAAAATCGTCCACCAAATCCCGTAATTGCGTCCACTAATTTTTAATATTGTGGTTTTCTTTTACACAATGATAATTAGTCTTTTACCCTTCTATGCTATATTAAAAATATATAATTGTTTCACCGACTTGCTTGACGACCTATTTAAAAATGTTATTATAATATTCCGGATAATAAATTGATATAAGGAGGTGTTTATAGTATTAACAATATCTGATTCCTGTAGAGCTGCAACAATAATACCAAAAAGGGGGATTGAAATTGAAAATATCAATAGAGGAATCTGAGAAAAAATACAGGAGAAGATTTCCAAATTTGTTGGTTCTATCTGAACTTTTCATAAAAGTTACACTAAATAGCTAAAAAGCTTGAAAACAGGTTATTTTCTCCAAATTGGTTTTAGTGTAACTGTTACACTAAATTCATCCATGAAAATCTAGTATTTATACGGCGTAGCGGATTTAGTGTAACTTTTTTGCAGAGTTCACATTCTATTAAGACAATGAAATTTCCGTCAGATTGTTATAATATTTATATAACAAAGCTAGAAAAAACTGAGGATTATATCCATTATAAATTTTTAGGTATTGAAGTCATATATAAGAGCGAAGGAAGTATGTGGACTTCTAATCCCAAGAATATTTTAAAGGTAAATCATGATGGATATGGAGATATTCATTTTATTTAGAAAAACAAGACGATATCATATATTTATCCGAAAAAGATATGAAGAATATTATTTTTGAAAAGATAAAGGAATATACTTTTCTATTTGATTAATCAAAGTCGATTTATACTTATGTAAGAGAGTATTGCACAATTTAATTCAGACCCTTATTTTTCATAAAATTGTGCAATATCATTATCTCTAATTATTCCGCATTTTGGTTACAGTGATCCGTTTTCTGTAAAATTCATTATTCTATCTGCTCTCATAAAACAACATGATAGTCACAACAAATTTTCCATCCTTATTCGTACACTTAAAAGAGCCATTATATTTATCTACAGCATCTCTGACACTTGGCAGCCCCCATCCATGTAGATTCTTATTTTCTTTGCTGGTATCCGGGAATACCACAAAATCTTTTTTTCCTGTAATCGCATCATTAGAAACTTTAATTAATAAAAAATGATTGATACGACGAATAACAAGTGACACACCTCCAGGGTCTTTCAACTTCTCTGTTGCTTCGATGGCATTATCTAACAGATTTGATATTATTGTGCACATATCATGCGGAAGGATATTAGTATTGTCTGGGAACTCCACATTAACCTCTACGGGGATTCCTTTCTCTTTCATCTTTTCCACTTTGCTATTGATAATAACATCTACTGCATCTATGCCTGTCCAGACACTCTTTGATAATTGCATAATCGGTTTACTTACTTCCCGGATATATGCCTTTGCCTCTGATACATTTTCTTTCTCTAATAATTGATAAAGTACATTCAGATGGTTATTGAGGTCATGGTATAACTTTGCGTTTTTCATATATATATCATTAATGGCCTGATAGTTTTCTTCCAGTAAAGAATTTCTCATTTCAGCAAAGTTTAATTTCATTTTCTCTTCTCTGCTTTCCAAAACGAAATAAATCACAAAAAACACTAATGAAAATATAACGACAAATATTAACCACATTCCTGTCATAGCATGGCTAAACGATTTGAATGTTTGGTTTACTAAGTATATAAATCCCGTGAAGCCAGCAAGAGCTATTATCAAAAAAGCATATATGCTCTTTTGGTTTAATGAAAATCTATATAAATACTTCTTGAGTATAAAAAATATCATAATCCAAAAAAATTTTATTATGATGATTGTCACTGATCGAAATATGCTTGGAACAGACACCATTCGTAGAAACGTATCATATCCTCCAAAAAGGGTTGAAACAAGAGTGAAAGACAAAAAGTCAAAACAGCTAATACACAGCATATAAAAACTGGACACAGAAAATAGAACAACATAATTTATCTTATAAATAAACAATGCTGTAATGCTGGTAAAAAGAACAAACACCAATATATTGAAATATGAAAAAACTGCTATATAATTACAGATATGCATGATAGCAGTTCCAATTATTGCAAGTATTATGCCTTGTTTCGTAGACTCCCTTCTTTTATGTTTTCGGAGTATGATTCCATAAATCCTGAAAAGCAGAAACATCTCAATGAAACTAACAATTATTTCAGTCGCCTCATATGATACATTCATATTCGTTCTCCCCAAAATTCACTCAGTCTGGATTTTATCGAATCTAATTTTGCCTGACTTGCTGGCAGACGAACACCATTTTGTAATTCTACCACACTATCTTTAATTCCCATAATATGCGCCAGGTTCACTATGTCCCCACGGTCTACATATATAAAATCTTCTGACTTAAGTTCTTTAAATACCTGTGATAAACTCTTTCTGACTTTCGTTGTGGAATTATCTAATAATGTAATCACCGAATTTTTCCCTTCACGCTGAATATACAGTATTTTATTATAAGGGATTTTTTCAACTCTGCTTGGCATTTCTATCGTATAAAATTTGTCTGATTGCATTTTTATCATATTGAATGCATCTCTTAATGCTAAAGGCAATCTTGAACTCAAAGTATTTTTTGGAATATATCTAAAAATTGATAACTCAAAGGCATCAATAGCATACTTCAAATGGGACGTAATGAAAATAATCAAAACCTCCGGCAGATGTTTTTTTATATATGCTACAAGATTCATCCCGTCGATATTCGGCATTTCAATGTCACTAAGGACCAAATCAAAATATTTCCCGTCCTCAATGTCGTATTGTAACAATGTACTTTGTGTATAAACTGTAATATCCACCGGTTCATAATTCTCCTTGACATATTGACATATCTTGTTTCTCAATGCCTTTGCCAATTTTTCATTATCATCGCACACAGCAATGTAAATCATCTTCTTCCTCCTCTGCAGTCAATACTACTTTGTTGTATTCCAAGTAACTCGTTCACCATGTTTATCAGTTCTCCTTTGTCTGCATAGTTTCTTATCACTTGAAGCTATAAAGTGCACAGCCCTTTTCTCCATCTGCTTTCACAAACTTCTTCGATACTATGGCTATGTCTGACTTCCTGACGTTCATTTGGATTCCTGATGCATTTCTTTGTTTTGGTTTCCATACCTCTTACGGGAGAATGACAGGACCTCAGCTGTTCTAATAACATACTTATCATCAACCTCGCCCTCAGACTGGGGATGCCATCATGCCCTCACCATAACGGTCACAATCGTATTGTCTGCTGTGTTAGAAAGCACATCGACCATTTCCACCCTCATAATCATTTCCCAGCTCAATCACTTCACTTTCGTTTCGGCTCTGTTGCTCCCTGTCCTACGCTCAAACCTGATGTTACCACTTCGATTCCAAGGACTCGGTACAGGCGGTTGGTTAGACCTTACCTGATAGGATTTTCCTACTATATTGTTATCAGCTTACCAAAGTTTACAGAATTTCTTCCGCTCGCTAGGGGAAATCAGCTATGCTGATTTCGCAGCTCGCACTCCTAATGAATTGTACCATATTTCATACACCTACAAAAGTATAAAAAATCCCTCTCGTCAAATCATGGAAGAATGTTTCTTTATCGGTGATCACCAATTCGTACATATCATTTATAATTGCACACTTATAATAGTATATTCCCTGCTCATTTTTCAGAACTTTCTCTATTATGTCTGACACCACATCATCTATCTTTATTTTTTGCTTCGGTGATGCCGGCCATTTCTTTATCATGCTTCTAACCTGTGTTTTGTTTACCTTAACCTGCTTTGAAGAGTAGAACCTTTTAGGAAATTTCATTTCTCTGGTGGTTCCGAGTTCTTTTAAGACAGTATCAAAGATTTTACTTCCTGCTTCATATGGGAATCCCATCTCTAAGTATGCCTGTATATGTAAGATTGCAACTTCAAGATAATTGGAATTATTTGAATATTCATAATACTTATACAATTGTGATACTGCTGTAATGAAAGTATTGTTCACGGAAATATCTTTATATTGGACACTCCCTGCAGCTACTTTTATTGCCTCAACATATTGCTTACTTTCTTCGCTTTCCATATGCCCTCCTATATTCTACCATTACTTAAAAAAGAAAGTTCCCCCTAAGTTATTGACTATTTATTGGATATATACGAAAAAGGTATCAGAATGTCTGACACCTTTTTCGTCCAGCTTTACGCCTTCGATTGATTTATTTTAGACTTTCTGGAAGTTTAGGCTGATATGACAGACAAGCTGATGCGCAATTAGCACCAAATAAAGCACACAGCTCAATACATCTAGCTAAGAAATTCATGATTCCATTACTCCTTTCATTATTGATTTATTTGTAAGTAACATAAATACTGCCACTAAACAAACGCTTAAAATAGCTACACACATTAGCTCGTAATGATGGAATCCCAAATAGGCGATCCAAATTACATCTAAGACTAAAATATGCTTTACAATCCTATTGCTTCTTTTTCTTTTATTGAGATTAATATTCTGGTGAACGTTGACCTGCGGTGCATTATAAGCAATATACAAACTTATAACAACAAACAATGCAACCCATGCACCTATTCCTACTGTTTTCCAAATAAGATTATTTATAAGAATCAGCACTATGTATGAAATATTGCTGACCAGAAAACACTTCCCATATGTGGATGCATGATAACCACCTGTAAATAACCTTAATGGCACAAAACTGAAAAGAAAGACCAACCCTGCCGTTATATCGGACAGCATTGTGGACACTGCTAATATGGACAACATCCCGGCTAATGTAGAAATTATCAGTTCAAGTCCATATACATAAACTTCTCTATCATATTGCGTTTTTTTTGCCTTCTTTAAAAGCACACTGGCTAATTCATTAGAAATTCTGTTCAGCACTAATATCTCCTCCTTGCTGAACACGATTATATCAAATAAAATAAAATCTGCTGAGGAATGTCCGCCAATTCTTTGTTTTATGTCCATGAATTTTTCTTCTTTGTTCGGAGTACAACCACTCTATTCTGGGAGAAACTGTGTATCCTACCACCTTCCTCTTATCCTGATTCAGCTATATATCTATTTTCAAGGTAAAGAAAGTTTTCATGGATCTGATACGTTTCTTCCATATATTTTTTTAATGCCTTTGGAAGGGACAGGCGGACTCTGTCCGTATCCCGCTCATGCACGATCCCCATCTGCATATAGGTAATGGGGATACTTTCCTGCTTAAACCGCGGCGGTCTGGGAGTCTCGATCCCCCCGGATCTTTTCAGGGCATAAAAAGACTTCCATGCCTTGTCCAGCAGCTTGCAGACTTCCTGGGCAGTCTGGGACGGGAGCTGTTTATACCACAGATCCTCTTTATGGGCTTTTTTCTGATAGTACCAGTCAGGATACTGCTCCATCCCTGTTTCTTTGTAATGCTGACGCTCGTAATTACAGACATTCCAGAGCTTGGATGCTGCATAGCACATATGCCCGATGAGGTTCGCATATTCCCGGCTGACCTTTATGGATGTTTTCTTTGACAGCAGCATTTCCTCTCCTCCATCGTATCAGTAAGCTTTGCTCTGATGTTCGATATACCTGCGGATATTTTCTTCCGATACAGATCCGACCGTTTCCACATAATAGGAATGGTTCCACAGCTCCCCTTTCCAAAGCTGGTTTCTTATTTCCGGAAAACGTTCGAAAAGTTTCCTGCCGGAGATCCCCTTCAGGTATTTCACGATCGCAGTTATGGATAATTTCGGAGGGGCTGACACAAAACAGTGTACATGGTCTCCTTCCCCACATTCAAACAGATGGACCGTAAAGCCCTTATCTTCTGCGATCTCCTGCACCAGTTCATGCAGATATGCCTCGACCTCCGCATTTAATATCTTCCGCCGGTATTTCACCGACCATACCATATGGTAATTAATATTACACACACAAGTGCGGTAATGTATAAGATTTTCTTTCATACATATAGTATACCATGATATCAAAAATTTCGCAATAAAATATCGAACATATTTTCTTTTTTATAATGCTGGATACAGCTTTTTATAGAAAGCTTTTATAGGAACTTAAATGAAAAACTAAATTCCAATTCTACTTAAAATGTAAGAGTAAATTCTATATAGGTAGAAATTACCTCTGCACATATCTTAACTCTATTGATTGCCAATAACATAACTCTTTATAATGTACTTGCAGCTGATTGCCTGCCTGTGCAGATCGGAGATAATAATGAACAATAAAGGCAATCAGAAACATTTAACATTTGAGCAACGTGTTGATATCGAGAAGGGGCTTACCGAAAATAAAAGTTTCGCTGAAATTAGAAGAACCATCGGAAAAGATCCCTCTACTATATCAAAAGAAGTAAGACTTCATGCACATACAAAAGAACGTCCCGATGCAGGATATACAAACCCACCATGTATTCATCGCAAAACTTGTAAAATAGTTTGCCTTTGTGATGAACAGTGTGGTATTGTTTGTAAACTCTGTAGAAAACCTGATATGCGATGTATCAATATATGCCCGGGTTATGAAACGCTGAATGCGAAAAACTTAAGAAACCACCGTATGTCTGCAATGGTTGTGTAAAAAAAACGAATTGTCTTATGCCAAGAAAATTTTATTCATTAAAATATGCACATGATGAATATCGAAGCGTATTAGTTGATTGCAGAGTTGGCATCAACCAAACTCCTGAAAGTATTTAGGTCATGAATGACCTACTGGTTCCTTTGATTAAGGAAAAACACCAGTCTATAGGTCATATCTATGCTACCCATGCTGAGGAATTAGGCTGTTCCAGAAGAACACTCTACTCGTACATCAGTAATTGTGTCTTTGAGGTACGAAACAGTGATTTAAGAAGAACTGTACGTTATAAGAAACGCAGGAAACCTACTCAGGCCAGTGCGAAAGACCGTTTTTACCGTCAAGGTCATAACTACGAAGATTTTCAGAATTATATAAAGGAACATCCAGATATCAATGTTGTGGAAATGGACTGCGTGGAAGGTAAGAAAGGCGAAAGCAAAGCCATCTTAACCTTTACGTTCCGCAACTGCAATCTTATGCTCATGTTTCTTTTGGAATATCAGGATCAGGAATGTGTCCTGGAGGTCTTTGTATGGCTGGAAACAGTTTTGGGACAAGAGGCATTCAAATAGCTTTTTCCGGTAATCCTCACAGATGGAGGTTCTGAATTCTCAGCCCGAAAAGAGATGGAGGAATTCTGTGACGGAAGTAAAAGTACAACTATTTTTTACTGTGATCCTTACTGTTTCTGGCAAAAAGGAGCCTGTGAAAAGAATCATGAGTATATACGTTACATCCGTCCCAAAGGCAGCTCATTCGCTGACTTAGATGATGAAAAAATCATGCTTATGATGAATCACATAAACAGCGAAAAAAGAGACAGTCTCAATGGACACAGTCCATATGAACTATCTCTTTTACTCTTGGACCAAAAACTTCACAAAGCATTAGGGTTAACGGCAGTCGCACCTGATGACGTAATGCTTAGTCCAAATCTGTTGAAATAAAATAGTTTAAGCACAGGCAGATTTCACTGCACCAGAATTTAGTCTCGCATACTATTTTCAGATGCCCGTTTAGAATGTGAAAAAACATCAAAACTGGAGGCTTATAGGCTCATTATAACGCAAATATATGAATTTGTTAAGGTGCAAAGCCGAATTTAATCCTGCAGAATTACAA
>ERZ772954.2239-NODE-2239-length-12866-cov-5.580595_pt1 | contig 12866 bp, 9 predicted proteins | sample MGYA00580684_ERZ772954 | MGnify/ENA primary metagenome ERZ772954 (study PRJEB29015, sample SAMEA2737654) | human gut metagenome | biome: human gut; feature: human-associated habitat; material: faeces | place: China | collected 2012 ...
AATCCGACTGGATGGGGAACCTGACCCGGTACACCTATGATACCCAGAGCAATGTTACATCCATTACCGATCCCCTGAACAATGTGACCTATTATACCTATGATGAGCGTGGCAACCTCTCTACGACCACGGATGCCAACGGTCATACCACCAGCTATATCTATGATGCTTCCGGGCGCATGATTTCCATGACGGACGCCAACGGAAATGTCTGGACGTACAGCTATAATAACGAAAGCCAAATGACCTCCGTGACCGATCCCACCGGCGGTAAGGTCACCACCAGCTATGACGAGGTTGGCCGCACTACTTCTACCAAGGATGCCAATGGCAATACGACCCGTTATACCTATGATGGTGTTGGAAATACAACCAAGGTTACAGATGCCCTCTCTCACAGCACTTCCTACGAATATGATGAGAACGGCAACCTGACCGCCACTACGGATCGCAACGGCCACACCACCCGCTATACTTACGACGAAGAGAATCGTCTGACCAGCACCACAGATGCCGAGGGCAACACGACCTCCTACACCTATGACGCTAACGGCCAGATGACCAAGACCTCCTCTGCCATGGGCGTGGAGACTTCCAGTACTTATGACGCGCTGGGGCGTCAGATCTCCTCAACGGATGCGCTGGGTCATGTGACCAGCTACGAATATGACGTGCTGGGTCGCGCCACGAAGATCACCTATGCGGATGGCGGCTTTGTTGCCTACACTTATGATGCCAACGGTCAGGTACTAACTGCCACGGATGAACTGGGTGGCGTTACCAGCTATATCTATGATGCCAATGGACAGCTTACCAGCGTGACTGATGCCATGGGCGGCGTCACTGCGTATGCTTATGATGCTGTCGGCAATGTGACTTCTGTGACGGATGCCATGGGTGGTGTGACCGCATACACCTATGACAAAGTCGGCAATATTGCTTCTGTTACAGATGCCAATGGCAATACGACCAGCTATTCCTATGATGCCCTTGGCCGCGCTGTTGCCGTTACGGACGCCAATGGCGGCGTGACCCGCGCGGAGTACGATCATAAAGGGAACATTGTCAAAGCTGTCGATGCCGAAGGCAATGTCACCACTTATGTCTATGATGCGCTGGACCGCCTTACCAGTTATACCAACGCGGAGGGCTATACCTTCTCCTTCCAGTATGACAATGAGGGAAATACGGTTGCCTCTACTGACGGTAACGGCAATACCACTCGCTATACCTACGATGGACTGAACCGTGCAGTTTCCAGCACCAATGCCGAAGGCAATACTGCATACAATACCTATGACGCGGATGGCCGTATGGTAAAGTCTGTCAACGAAGAGGGCGCGGAGACCGCCTATGCCTATGATGCGGATGGTCGCCTGATTTCTATGACGGACGCACTCGGCAATGTAACGGCGTTTGAATATGACAGCCGAGACCGGGTCATCAAGGTCACCGATGCCAAGGGCAACGCGACCACATTCACCTATGATCTGGCAGGCAATGTCAAGAGCGAGACCAATGCCAAGGGCGTTGTGACCAGCTATGCCTACGATGCCAATGGCAACCTCACCTCCATGACGGATGCTGCCGGCACCGTGACCTATACCTATGACGCGCTGAATCGGGTTACCAGCGTGAAAGACCGCCGCAGCAATACGCAGTTCTTTACCTATGATGCCACAGACCGCATCGTGCAGGTCAAGGACCGCAACGGCAATGCCACCCAGTATGTCTATGACGGCAATGGAAATATTGTAAAGACCATCGATGCGCTGGGCACGGAGTCCGTATTTACCTACAATAAAAATGACCAACTCATTTCCACCGACCTCCACCGTGTGGATGCCCTCAATGGCGTGGACTCCCACGAGATCACGCTGTATGAGTACGATGGTCGGAATCTGGTCACGAAGGAGATCAATGCACTTGGCGACAGCACCGTTTATGTCTACGACGGCAACGGCAATCTGGTCTCCAAGACCGATGCGGACGGTTATGTGACGCAGTATTCCTACACTGCCCTTGATTTGGTGAAGAAAATCAACTACAATGGGGCAAAGGAGGTCTCCTACCAGTATAACAAGGTCGGCGAACTGGTGCAGATGGATGACTGGACTGGCACCAACACCTTCGAGTTGGACCTGCTGGGCCGCCTCCGGAAGATGACCGACCACAAGGGCAATACGGTTTCCTACACCTATGACGCCGTGGGCAATCAGACCGGCATTACCTATCCGGACGGCAGCAAGGTCTCCAACTTCTATGATGCTGTTTATAACCTTACCAGTGTGATCGATGCGGAAAAGGGTACCTACGTCTATGTCTATGATGATGCTAACCGCCCTGTCAAGCTGACCTATCCCAACGGCTGGATCGAGCAGTATACCTATGACGCGGAGGGCAACCTCCTCAAGACGGTGGACACCGATCCCTTCCAGCTCTACAACAAAACGCCCAAGGTCAAGTATGAGTACACCTACGACGCCGAGGGCAATGTGCTGACGGAGTTCCAGCGGGACAGCGACGCTACGGAAAATCTCAAGAGCCGCACAGCCTTTACCTATGACGCGCTGAACCGGCTCACCGGCAGCACCCGCAAGCTGGAGGTCTATCCCTACGATACCCTCGCCTATACCTACACCTACGATACGCTGGGTAACCTGCTGAAGCAGAGCGGTCCCACCAAGGGCGAAGAGGATACCTACCAGTACAACGACCTCAACCAGATGGTGAGCAAGCATGTGTGCGGCTACGAGCAGAAGATCACCCGCATCTATGACTACGGCTATACCTACGATAAGCGCGGCAATCTGGTGAAGGAAGAAGAGATTTGTTCGCCTACCACCACCGGACCCAAGAATATCACCATTGCGACCTATCTCTATGACGAGACGAACCGCATGGTGCAGGGCACCAACAAGACCGGCGAGGTCAGCGCATACACCTTCAACGGTCTCGGCGTGCGGGTCGGCACAGAGCTGATTTTGGAGGACAACAGCCACGGCTACACGGACTTCCACTGCCAGACGCCCAGCGTGGAAACGGGCATTGAAAAGCCGGAAGTCGTCAAGACGGATTATGTTATTGACTATACCCGCCTTGGCATTGACCAGCGTGTGCTGGTGAAGTCTGAGCAGGACGGCTATGACTTCCGCTACACCTACGGTCTTGATAAGGTGAAGGTCTATACCACCAGCGAAGGCAGCGATTGGTGGGGGCAGAGCATCCACAAGTGCGTGAATGCCGCTTATGTCCACACCGACCGCCTCGGCAGCGTGGTGAACCTCTCCGATGAGCATGGTCGTGTGACCGCACGGGCAGACTACACCGATTGGGGCGAGGTGCGCCGGTATACGGATATCACCGTGGATCAGGGCTTCCGCCGACTGCTGCCGGAGATCACCTACGCCACCCATGAGTATGACGATGTGCTGAACCAGTTCTACGCAAAGGCCAGAATGTACGATGCGGAGAACAAGCGGTTCACGGCAGGCGATTCCATCCTTGATCCCAGCAAGTATGACCTGCGGGAGTATGTTACCAATCCCATGCAGTTGGCCCAGTATCTGTATGTCAAGAACAACGCGGTTAACCGGATTGATCCAACTGGAAAAGTTGCCGAAGAACTACAGCTTTTCCTCAATGGATATGGTTGGACAACTGTTGGAGATTTGAAGTCACAGGGCGTCCGTTGGGCAAATTGGGAAAATCTACTTTTTAGTGGAGTCCAAGCCAAATTAGAAGATACTGGCGTTTCGAACATTGAAGATGAAACCCTTCGGATTCTTCTTACCGATACAATTATTTACGGCGAGGCGCAATCTTTACAAATCGAGTTTGCCGGTCTCTATGAGGCTTCCGGCTCCCTTATTTCTACTGCGCGCGTTATTCATAACACACTTGACCCGTTGTATACTCAATATGAAGTCCCCGCCTCATCCAAGACAGCTGAATTTGTAAATGGTCTATTTGCCGCTTTTGGTGCAGGGGTAAATGCAGGTCTTAATTTTGCAACTTGGGAAGCCAGCGTTGATTCTCATTTCATAGACACCGGGAAAAACGTTTGGAAACTTAAACCCATGGAGCGTGGTGCGATAATTGATGACGCTGCTGGAAACAATCTAGGAAGAACATTCCCGATTATTGATACATGGGATAAAGCCTCTAATACCATCACTAGTATCAAAAGCTATGACATTGCTTCTTCCTATGCTAAACCCAACAGTTGGTTTAATAAGCTTCGGTGCCATATCAATTCTGTTGGAAATGTAACAAAGAATATTACTTATCAGGGACAGACCGTCCTTGTAAATGCAGCCACAAAAAAAGAACTCATGGTTGTCGTTCCTAACCAAGTAATGTCTTTGTCTCACCGGCAAGAATTGTTGCGAGCTTTTACATACGCTAAAGAAAAAGGCGTCAAAATAATTCTGCAAGTTGCAAACTAATAGAGGTTTATATGGACAAAGATTTAGTTCAAGTATATTTTTCTAATTCCGAAGTATGGATAGTCGGAAACAGAACTTGGAACGGGCCTTACCGTGTAAGTGGTACCCCTACAATTCTCTCCTTACCAATCGATCCAACTTTATTAGGAGAATCTATTTTAGCGCACTTTTCTACTCTAAAAACATATTCCCAAGCAGACGAAAACCTTAAATTTTTCAAGCACAAGAAGAAAAGCATTTCATGGAAACAATTTGCAACCTCTTATCATTTAATCAGTGTCTGGCACACAAAAGCAGATTTCTTTATAGAGCCGTATGAAATGAATCCAGATTTTTCGTTCAGTCCTAGTGAAACTCGTCGGCTTTCTTTACCCCAAACCTGCAGCGCCATTGAATTAGGCGAAGAAATTCTAAGTTTTATGAACAGATTGCAATAATAGCACCTCATTAAGCGCAGGGACTGGCTAACAAGCCAGTCCCTGCGCTTTTACGTAACCGTCAATTCTAACAGCGCATAAAAATCTCCACCTCGGTGCAAATGAACGCGCTTGGCGTCAGCACCGTTTATGTCTACGACGGCAACGGCAATCTGGTCTCCAAGACCAATCCGGATGGCTACACCACCGAATATACCGATAACGCCCTTGATTGAGTCACAAAGATATTCTTGTGGTTCCACCATCTTCACCTATGAACAAGTGTATTTGAAAATATAGTTTCAAGAACACTGTAATAAATTTGATCCCCAAATAATCCAATACCGCTCAACTCTCAAAAGGGGGTGTCGGCATAAAGCCGATACCCCCTTGACCTTATTTGCGATACTATTCTGTTGGGAAATCACTAATTGCGGATGCTGTTCGGCTAACGCTTCCTACTGCCGAGCGCGTAGTGGTCTTTCACCACCTAGTTGTTGCCCATGCCGGGCGCACTAGCAGACGGTGCCTGCTCCGGTTCAGAGCAAGCACCGCCTCAGTTTTTATTCCGCATTCTTCAACAGGAATTTTGTCTTCGCCAAGGCGGATACCAGATCCCGCTGCGTCTGGCGATCATCGTTAAACTCAGGGATTAGGAACAACAGAGCCACCTTGATATTTACTAGGTCTGGCAATCCAATTTGATTTTCCGCAATATGCTGATGGGTGGTCCAATACTTCTCCCGCAGATGCTGGCTTACAGATCGTGGAGCAAAATACGATTGAATTACCCCGTCAATCAATCCGATTTCTTCATCTGTATAGATCATACTCCCTCCCTTAAAGTATTAAAACATGATACCGTATATTCGAAGTTGATTGATAAAGTACCCCCCCTGGCGTTAATAGTGGTGAAACGTTTCATCGTTCCACCACTATCAACCCTTGTGAGGCTATTCGTTTTGCTTGATGTTTTCGTTTCAAAAATCGGATGTCAAAGTATCAAAATCAATGTAACTATGTATTACTTCAGGTAGCTTTAGAGTTTCTATCGTAATGCCGCGGTTTATCATGCACAGGTGATTATATTTTGAATCTGTGCGGAATTTGCGAAAGACAGCAACTACTTGTTTCTGCGGAGCAATTGTTATATCGCGAATATCAAGATTTAAGGCCGTATTAGGGACTGAGAAAGTGGCACCTGGGTAATTGCTGTCGGGAATAAATCCCATACACGCATTTGTTCCGCCTATCAGGGTTTCTGTAGAAAGAAAGAGCTGATGTCCCGCATAAGTCCCTACCATTTTTGAACTTTTGTGGAGACGCAGTAGCGTTGGAAGAACTACAAGCTTTAGTTCGGTGGTCTCATCGTGAAACTGAAAATCATTCAGTGAGAGGCGTTTGTTTACGCAAGCATTATAAAACTGCGTGGCAGTCAATCTCGGGCTATCTACACCTGTTAAATGGCGAAAATTTTGGCGTGGAAACTTAATCTGAATGCATTCTGTTTGTGCTTGAGACCCAAACACAAACAGGAAATTATACGGACGCAGTGTCTGATCGTATGTTTTTGCGCACCGAAGGAGAATGGCAAGAGCATCTTCTTTCTTTATCATTGGAATGTTACTCCTTTGCAATGCTAAAGGGGAGCAATAGATCCGCAGACCTACGATGCTCCCCTTTAATGACTGATTTTATCGATGCCCGCCATCTGCCCGGCTCATGTATCCGGGAACACTACAAGTTTTTTCGTTGCTTGCCAACTTTTCGGCTCATATGTCCGAACACAAAACGGGTTTTGGTGTCAGCCCACCCAGCGGACTGTGTCCGCTTGCTATATATTATTATACTCATAGAAAAAAATATGTCAAGAAAGCAATTTTTAAAATTCAATTTCTAAGGCTGGAGGACAACGTCTTAGCAAGATATTATTCCCTGCGGGAGAAAAAAACAAAGAAATTTGGCAAAACTATGATTATAAATCCTTAAAAGATTTTGTGTGCATTTTATGTGATCCTAAAAAGAATTACAATAATAGAAAGAATAAAGAAAGGGGTGAGGGTATGGGGACCGACTATGCAGCGATGGGTAAACGGATACAAAAATTGCGTAAGCAGCGAAAACTCACGCAAGCAAAGCTTGCTGAGCGGGTCGGCCTAGAAAAGTCCAATATCTCGCATATGGAATGCGGTGTATCAAAACCAAGCATCGATGCGCTTATCAATATTGCCAACGAGCTTGGAGTCACTTTAGATGCCCTGACCTGTGACAGCCTGGACGCTGAGCGGAAGACTTATGAAAATGAACTGATCCGTCTGACAAAGGATTGCACGACGGAGGAATTGCGGTTTTTAACAGATACTTTAACAGGGATGCTGGATACCCTTCGGAAGCGACATTACCGTGTTGTAAAAGAAGAGTCTCCCCTTGTATGAGAATATCTGACAAAAAACGCGGAGGTGAAGAAGATGTATCGGGTGGCGATTTGCGATGATGAGCCTGAGGTATGCACCGTACTGGCGGAAATACTGGATCGTGCCTCCGGCCTTCCGGAACTGGAGATCACAACATATTATGAAGGAGAGACATTGTGTGAAACGGTGCGGCGCGGGATGCCATTTGACCTGTATATCCTGGACATAGAGCTCCCTTGCATCAATGGGGTGGAAGTCGGTCAGAAGCTGCGGAATGAACTTGGACAGGAATACGCACAGCTGCTTTATATTTCCGGAAAAGAGCGATATGCGATGCAGCTGTTCGACCTCAGACCCTTGAATTTTTTAACAAAGCCCTTCTCTGATGAGAAAGTGGTTGAGTGTGTCAAATTGGCGGTGTCACTCGCAGAGCGGGCGGCTCCGTTTTTTGAATTTAAGCACAAAAAGCAGTTGTACAGGGTGCCGTATGGCGAGATACGATATTTTGAAAGCAGGAATAAGAATGTTGTGATCCACACCGCCGGAGAGGACCTGATCATGTCCGGACAGTTAAGTGAAATTAATGCTGAAACGGGCTTGCCAGAAAACTTTATGCAGGTACATCAATCCTTCATCATCAATTACGAGTACGTCCAAAGGATAGGATACCAGCAGATGCGGTTAGACGACGGTACGGAGATTCCTATCAGTTTCCCCTATCGCAAAAAAATACAGGAACGGATCATGAAATTGACGGCTGATAGGAGGGATCATAGGAGATGAACTTATCGAACACACTCGCATACCTGATCGTAAACATATTTCATATCTATCTGTTTTTTCTGGCGTACCGCATATTCTTTGGGGAAAGCCGTGTGGGGCGGGAAATGGAGTTTCTGGCCTTTGCCGGATTCTATGCCGTAAACAGTTTTGCGTTTTTGGCTGTTGGAAACCCATACTTCAATCTGGTGACATCGGTCGGACCGTTGGTGGCGTTGACGTTTATATATTCCGGCAGACCGGGAACGAAGATACTTCGAGCGTTATTTTTATGCGCGGCTTCCATGCTGCTGGAGAGCATATCACTGAGCATCCTTCAGCTATGGAGTATTGACTTCAAAGGGAATATTGGGACCGTTGTCAATATGATGGCAAATATGTGCCTGTTTTCGGTAGAGCAGATGTACAGGTTGGCCGGCCCCGGAAAGAAAGAAGATGGACTGAGGGTAGAATACTGGCTCGCAATTATTGTTTTGCCTGTAGGAAGCGTTGTGATTACGATGCTGGTCTATGGGGGCGGAGGATATCAGGCGGGACTGAACCTGGTGATCGTGACGATCTTGATCGCAATGAATGTCCTTGCGTTCCGCCTGTATGAACTGCTGGGGAAATACTATGTTTCAAGCTATGAGCAGAAAATGCTTCAACAGCAGAATGAAGCGTATGCCCATGAGATCGAACTGATACAGAAAACAGACGAGATGACCCGCCTTCTGCGTCATGATATGCGGAATCACGCCAGTGCGCTGCAGCGGCTGATAGGACGGGAAGAATACGGCGAGGCAATGCGATACCTGGAGGTGTTTGCCAATGATATATCCAGAGGAAGCTATGCAGACACCGGGAATCCCGCTCTTGACAGTATCTTGAATTATAAACTCAGTGTGGCGGAGACTCTTGGCGTAAAGCCGATAGTGGAAGTGACGATCCCTGAATGTCTGGCGATAGAGCCGTTCGACGTCAGTGAGCTTCTGGGAAATTTATTGGATAACGCAAATGAGGCACTGGCAAACAGTCAGAAAAAGGAACTGGAGGTCCGAATATGGATGGACCGGGGGATACTGTACTTTCATATCAGCAACAGCTACGAGGGGGAGACGCAAAAAGCGGTGCTGAATGGACGTAAGGTCTATATTACCCGGAAAGAGGATAAACAGCGGCATGGTCTTGGATGGCAGAGCATCATCCGGGTCGTAGAAAAATACCATGGAATGGTCGAGACGGATGATACAGGAGGAAAGTTTACTGTCGACATCATGCTTTATCTTACATAAGAAGGCCGGCAGAGCACCGCCGTTCCCATTGGGAACGGCGGTGCTCTTTTGATGCTGATATCGAATTTCACCTCGAAAGCGTCTGATTTCGCCGGTTGGAATAAAATGGCGAAAATAGCTGATAAAATGCAAAACAAGGAGCAAGCCTGCTCCAAAACAAACACATTAGGAGGAAGACACGATGAAAAAAGGAAAGAAACTGATGATGAAGTTTGGTCCCATGCTGGCTACCCTGGCCCTGATGGTGACTACCGTGAGTGTCAATACTACATGTACCTGGGTGGGCTATCAGGACGAGCTACCCAAAAACGCCAACAAACTCCGTAAGTTCTGATGTCTGGACTTTCAGCAAGAATCGCAGATTCTTTGATTGAGAGCAGAATCATAAAGGAAGAAGACCGTGGCCTTTATGAATATGGAATCCGTCAGTTTTGCTTTGCGACCCTCAATCTAGTCACAGAGATTTGCATTGGGATAATGTGCGGAATGCTTAAAGAATGTATTGCATTTCTAATTGCCTACATTCCGCTACGAAGATTTGCTGGCGGACTCCACGCTAAATCTGAGCTGCGTTGCTATGGACTGTCTACACTAGTATTTGGGGTGGGTTTGGCATTCATACGCATTGGTCGAACAATGAGATCTACAATAGTTTTGCCCATACTGTTCTTTGTGGCTTGCGGTATCGTGGTTTCCGTAGCTCCTGTAGACAGCTCCGCAAAACCGCTGGATGAAGTAGAACGCAAGGTATTCCGGAAGCATACTCAGTGTATCTTGGTGGTACATATCATTCTGTTTGTGCTGGCATTTATTTTGTTCTGGGACATCGCTGTGATACTTGTGGTAGCAGATGCAATGTTATCTGCAATGCTGATATTTGGAATCATCAAAAACAAGTTTTCTGTACGCTGACGAGCAACACTTCTTCGCAAGATAATGGACAAGTACACATCTAGACAATCAGAGATATTGGAGGGAAATACATGAATACACGAACAAGACAATTCGGTAAACGATTCCTTTCGCTTTTCCTGAGTTTGGCAATCTGTGCGACATTGCTCCCGACCGTCGCACTGGCGGAGGATGCGGAACTAATCAAGTTCAAGAACATGCACATGACCGTGCTGCGGAACGGCACAGCGGTTGCAAATTATGACTATTTCTCGAAAGACAATGATTTTGAACACGATATTGCATTTGCACTGAATGATACATGGGTCAAGCTGGATTATGTAATTTCGTATTCTCAGTATGTGAGTCTGGAACTCTATAAAATGGCAGATGGTCAGGACTGGCAGACTGGAAATCCATTGAAGCTGGAATCCTACATTGATCCGAATTCTCCACCGGACTACGGTGCGGATGTCGATGAAGAATTCCTTGGTGATTTTATCGGTTATCTGAACGGCGTTCGTGTGACTGACAATGTAACGCCGGTCGATGAAAGCGCCGACTTTGTTGGGTATCAACGGATCGATGAAGATGATTGGAATGAGATCGTCTGGGACGCCATTAAGCGTGATGACGGTGACCGTTCCGGTTGCACTACAGCAGAGAATATTTATGCTTTTGGCTTTGAGGGCGAAAGCTATGCCCACTATAAGCAAGAAAAGGATGATGCACTGAATCAAGCAGCTGACCATCCTGTGGCGCTCCCGGATGCCGGTCCTGCTGAGGAGCCCGCTTCTTCTGAAGCTCCGAATCCTGCGGAAGATGTGGATGATGCGGCACCCTCTGATGAAATTGAAGATACAGCGGGAGAGACTGCGGCAGAGCCGACATCGGAGAGCTCTGACATCTTAGGCACGGAACCTGCTGATGCCGAAACTCCTGATAGCGAGAACGATGACACTGACGTGGCTGCGGCAGATGACACTGCGGCTGCACTGAATCAGGAGACCGTATCCGAAGAGGCTGACCATAGTGATGAAACGGCAGCACCGGCGGATGATGTGATCGCCCAGCCAGAGGAATCTGAAGGGACAGACACTCAGACTCCCGAGGATGCGCAGGAAGAAACTCCGGCGGAGTCTATTCCTGAAGAAACGGATGAAAGCGTTGATGAAGCTCCAGAGAGTGCTTCCACCGAAGGACCCACCGCACAGCCCGAGGACTATGTGGAACTTGAAGACGAATCCGCAGTTCTGCTTGGCGATACGGCGTTTTTCTCTGACCGGGATGCCGCAGACGGAGAGACGATTCAGAACATCTTCTTGTGGGATGGTTATGTTGAAAACGACGGAAAGGTGTTTAAGCCGGATTATGAACCTGGTCGCTATGTGATCGTCATGCAGCCGGTCAATCCTGCGACAGCGCCGTACAACAGCTTCCTTGCATTTGAAGTTGTTGATAGCGAAAGTATCAGCGATACTTTCCAGAATATCAACAGCTATGAAGACTTCCTGAAAATTGTAAATGAACTTGCATGTCCGGCAGAGCCGGTTGATCTGCTCACAGGCAGCTTCAAGTGGGAATACACGGACTTCTCCTTGTATGGCGATCATAACCTGCCGTTTACCCGTTACTATGAATCCAAGGATGCGGCATTTGAACATGGATTTGGACGCGGCTGGAGCACAGACTACACCGCAGAATTGGAATTCCATGATTTGTATACCACAGCTATTTTGCCCAAGGGTGTCCGGCTGAACTTTACGCTGGACTTCGATGGAAGTTATTATGCTGCCGGTGATTATTCCCTGAGTGAAACAGCAGATGGTTACGTGCTGTATAACAGCAAGGCAGGGAAAATCTGGAGCTTCAATGTTGCCGGAAAGCTGACGAGCATCGAAGAAACTGATGGCAATACGATCAACTGCACCTACTCCGGTGGAAAGCTGACGGAAATTTCCGGTGACGCAGGCAGCTTTACGCTGTCTTACAGCGGCGATCATGTGACGAAGGTTACTGACAACACTGGCCGCAGTATCGATCTGACCTATGACGGTGGTAACCTGGTATCTGTCCGAAATCCCGATGCAGACAGCCTGCGCTTCTCCTATGATGCAAACGGCTATCTTGCTTCCGTGGAAAATTTTGAGGGACAGGTTTATGTGGAGAACACTTACGATGAAAGCGGACATGTGATCCATCAGTATGCCGCCAATATCGGAACCTTTGATTTCTCCTATGATTTCGATGCCAGACACAATATCTGCACAGGCACAGATGGCTATTTGTGTGAGATTTGGTACGATGAACTGGGACGAATCACGGCTTCCAAGGATGCCAGCGGCACACAGCATGTTACCTACAACGAGTTGAATCAGGTAACGAGCCGTACCGACCGGGAAGGAAATACCACGGAATTTGAGTACGATGCTGCCGGTAACGAGTCCAAAATTACATGCGCGGACGGGACTTATGAACAGTTCGAGTATGACAACAACCGTCAGGTGACTTGGATGCGGGATCGTAATGGTAACGAATCCTCCTATACCTACGATGACCACGCCCACATGACGTCCAGCACGGATGGACGCGGCAATACCACTCGGTATACCTATGATAGTGACGGAAATATGACCTCCGTTA
>ERZ772954.2242-NODE-2242-length-12858-cov-89.376943_pt1 | contig 12858 bp, 9 predicted proteins | sample MGYA00580684_ERZ772954 | MGnify/ENA primary metagenome ERZ772954 (study PRJEB29015, sample SAMEA2737654) | human gut metagenome | biome: human gut; feature: human-associated habitat; material: faeces | place: China | collected 2012 ...
GCCGCGGCATGGCCGAGCTGCCTGCCCGTAAGGAGGAGGTCGAGCACGCCGAGGAGGAGGGCATCGTCTTTAAGACGCTGACGAACCCGACGGAAGTGCTGGGCGACGAGAACGGCTGGGTCAAGGGTATGACCTGCGTTGAGATGGAACTGGGTGAGCCGGATGCGTCCGGACGCCGCCGCCCCATCGTCAAGGAGGGCAGCGAGTTCGTTCTGAACGTTGATACGATGATCATGGCATTGGGCACCAGCCCCAACCCGCTGATCCGCTCCACCACGCCGGGTCTGGACGCCGACAAGCACGGCTGTCTGATCACCAACGGTCCCGACGGCCTGACGAGCCGCCCGATGGTCTACGCCGGCGGCGACGCTGTCACCGGTGCTGCCACCGTCATTCTGGCGATGGGCGCCGGTAAGGAAGCCGCCCGCGCAATTGACGCGGCCATCAAGGCGAAGGAGCAGTAAAAATTAAATTTCAGCCCCCGTGCCGCGAGGTGCGGGGGTGTTTTTGTTAAAAAGGCTTCCCCTGAGGGGGAAGCTGTCGCCGCAGGCGACTGATGAGGGGCAACCTTGCCATACTATCCCCTGTATGGGTAATCACGGTATCTCCGCCCCTCATCCGTCTGCGGGCGGGGCCGCAGACACCTTCCCCCTTGGGGGAAGGCACTCTCACGAAACAAAGGCCAACACAATGTATCATCCATTCTTCCAATTCGTTCTTCCGCGCCTCGGGCAGGTGGCGCTGGATGCTTTGCTGTACCTGAACTTTTTGCAGCTGCCGCCCTTACAGCTGGTGGCCCGGTGGCCGGTGCTGTATTACGGACTGCCGCTTGTGCTGATGGGCGTGCTGGCGTATATCAGCCGCGACCCGCTCGGGTTGGGCATCGTGTTTGCCGGACATCTTGTGACATTCTACTGCATCGGTACCGCCATCGGGCTGGCGCTGCGGCGCATCGGCGGCACACCGCTGACTGTTTGGCGTATTGTCTGGCTGGACGGCATAACGCCGTGGCTGTTGACGGGCCTTATCATGTGGTGGGGGCGGCGGCGTGCGCTGCGGCTCTGTACGACAAAATACAGCCTGACAACGCGGAAAAATCTGCCGAACGGCAGGCTGACCATCGTGCAGGTCAGTGATGTCCACCCGCGCGCCTGTGCGGCGATGGATCACACCCGTATCCCTGAGCTGAAAGCAAAAATCGAGGCGTGCCGTCCCGACCTGCTTGTGCTGACCGGCGATATTTTCGACGAGTTCACCGAGCCGGAGGAGCTGGACGCCTTCTGCAAGCTGTTTGGCGAGCTGGACGCGCCGCTGGGCAAGTATTACGTCCTCGGCAACCACGACCTGTTCCACCACTGGCGGGAGCCGAGCTTTGGCCGCGCGGATCTGGAGCGCGGGTTCGCCGCCGCGGGCGTGCGCATCCTGGAGGACACGTCCGTCCTGCTGCCCTGCGGTGTGCGCGTCGTGGGCCGCAAGGATTATCTGTACACGAACGGCAGCCGCTTCACGGCGGCACAGCTTATGCCCGGCGGCCCCGACGACCACTACACGGTCTGGCTCGACCATGAGCCGCGGGACTTTAAGAACGCCGCCGCGGCGGGGGCGGACCTGATTTTGAGCGGCCACACCCACGGCGGGCAGGTCTGGCCTGCGGGTGCGGTGGGCATGGTTGCCAAAAATGAGCGCAACTACGGCAGAAAGAACATTGCAGACCATTGCGATGCCATCGTCAGCGGTGGCACGGGCACCTGGGGCTACAAGTTCCGCACCCAGGGCCGCACGGAAATTGTCTGCGCGGAAATCACTACCGAAAGGGAAAACTGATTTATGAACGAACGCGAACGCCTGAGCAGCCGCCTGGGCTTTATCATGCTGTCGGCGGGGTGCGCCATCGGCTGCGGCAACGTCTGGAAATTCCCCTGGATGTGCGGCCAGAACGGCGGCGGCAGCTTTATGCTGCTCTACATACTCTGCCTGCTGGTGCTGGGCCTGCCCGTCATGGTCATGGAGTTTGCCGTGGGCCGCGCCGCCCAGGCCAGCCCCGTTACCATGTACCAACGCCTGGAAAAGCCCGGCCATAAGTGGGGCGTATTCGGTGTCGTCAGCCTCATCGGCAACATTGCCATCATGGCGTTCTACACGGTGGTCACGGGCTGGATCTTGTACTATTTTGTCAAGTTTCTGACCGGGCAGAATGCGGATTTCGGCTTTGCGCAGATGATCGCCGACCCCGGGCTGAACGTGACCTACCTGCTTGTGGTCGTTATAGCGGCGTTTGTGCTGCTGAGCTTTAATTTGCAGGGCGGGCTGGAGCGCGTGACCAAATACATGATGAGCGCGCTGCTGGTGCTGATGCTGGTGCTGGCCGTGCACAGCCTGACGTTTGCCGGTGCGGCGGAGGGGCTGCGGTTCTACCTTGTGCCGGATTTCTCGGCCATTGACGGCGGGGTCATCGTGGCGGCCATGAACCAGGCGTTTTTCTCGCTGTCCGTCGGCATGGGCGGCATGGCAATCTTCGGCAGTTACATCGGCAAGGATCACGCGCTCATGGGCGAGTCGCTGCGGGTCATTTTTTTGGACACGTTCGTGGCCGTGCTGGCGGGCATCATCATCTTCCCGGCGTGCTTCACCTACGGGCTGGAGGTCACGGCAGGCCCCAGTCTGCTGTTTGACACGATGGCGGGGGTGTTCGGCAATATGGCCGGGGGCCGCTGGTGGGGCGCGCTGTTCTTCCTGTTCATGGTGTTTGCGGCGCTGTCCACCGTGCTGGGCGTCTGCGAGAATATCCTTGCCATGGTGCGTGAGCTGACCGGGTGGAGCCGCCCGAAGGGCTGCGTGGTCTGCGGCGTCGGCATCTTTCTGCTAGCGCTGACGACGGCGCTGGGCTACAGCGTGCTGCACTTCCAGCCGTTTGCGCCGGGCAGCGCGTGGCTGGACTTCTGGGACTTCATCGTCAGCAACAATGTGCTGCCGCTGGGGTCGCTGGTGCTGGCGCTGTTCTGCTGCAACCGCTTTGGCTGGGGCTGGGACAATTTTGTGGCCGAAGCCAACACCGGCAGGGGCCTGAAGGTCCGCCCCTGGATGAAGCCGATTTTTAGGTATTTTGTGCCGGGTGCAATTTTGTTTATTTATATTTACGGCATGGTTACGTTTCACTGGCGGTAAAAAGGAAAAAGTCCTGTCTCCGGGAAAGGAAGGCAGGACTTTTCGGTTTTACGCTGGGATGCGCGGGCTCTGCCCGTTTGCGGGTGCTACGACACCTTGCGGAAGTAATTTATCAAAATACTCTTGATATAATTATACCGCCGCGCGTAGCTGTTCTCGACGCGGATCAGCTCAAAGCCGTGCTCGCGGCAGATCTGGTCCTTCTTGCGGTCACGGCGCTGGACGGCGGGGTCGTCGCGGTGCTCGCGGCTATCCAGCTCGATGGCTAAAATCGGCATCAGGCGGCGGCCCTCCCGCTGGTAGACGACGAAGTCGAACCGCCCGGTGTAGAACAGGTCGGCGCAGCCGGGGTTATCCTCAAACACCTGGGCTATGGGCACCTCCTTGCGGACCGTGCAGCGGTCTGACTGCTCGATATAGATTAAAATTCCAAGCTGCTTGTAAAGCAATACGGTATATGATACAATTAACTAAACCGAAACCGCGAGGTGATTATGCGTATGAAGAAGGAATCCAAATGGTATGGACGGCATGGACGCGACCCCGTTGTTGTTTTAACTCTGATTTTTGTCGTACTAAAGGCAGCGGGATTCATTTCGTGGTCTTGGTTGTGGGTATTAAGTCCAATCTGGCTTACATTCTTATTTTTCGCCGCTATTTTTTCCGCTATCTTGGTCGGCGGGCGGATTGCTAAAGGGAAATGGTAATTTCAAGTTTATTTAACCATTATAGGTATTCGTATGAAGAAATGTAAATACTGCGGGAATGAACTAAATAGCACTTCCGAATTTTGCTGCAATGAATGCGAAAGCAACTATAAAGAAGCGCTGGAAAAGGATAGCCGTAAAACCAAGTATTTTATTTTGGGCATTGCTTTAGGTTTTCTCATTCTACTTTATGGCATCGCCCTAAGTAATCGCGCTTCCGCAATCGGAATCGGAATTATAGTAATGGGTATTGATGTTGTCTTACTTCCATTTACTACTCCTGAAACAGCAGAACTTTTAGGATACCAAAAAGCAAAACTTGTGGGCAGATTATTAGGCATACTACTTATTGCCGTTGGTATATGGGTAGGTTTTCTCTAATACCCGATAAAAAACAAAAGGCAGGCGCTAAAAACGTCTGCCTTTTATATTACCACGTTGAAATTGTATCGTCGCTAAAATAATACGCCTGAAACACCGTGCCGTCTTCCATAATGAAGCGCCCCTGTGCATCGTGCGGAATCTGCTCGGCTGCGCGTCCGTCCCCGATGATAATGGTAGACAGTGTAGTGTCTGCGCGGCCACAAATGCGAATGTTCATATTGTTCTTAATTTGCCCCGGCAGAATATTAGCGTCCGGGCGCTGGGTCGCAAGAATCAGATGAATGCCAAAGGCACGGCCCTGACGGGCAATCAATGCAAGACGAGCTTCAATCTGTGCCAGCAGTTCCTTGCGGCTTTTATCCGCGCCCGTCTTGTCAAGCAGTTCTGCCACCTCGTCACAGGCAAAGACAATACGCTGCATATAATCTCCGGACTTTTCGCGGTACTCGGTGATATTGGCAGCATCGACTTCCTTAAAAAGCCGTTTACGTTCTTCTAATATATCCGCCAAATGGTTCAAAAGCACAAGGAGTTTCTTTCCCTCTGTAATGATGTAGGCAAACTCCTGCCAAACATAAGAAAAGTCAACGCCGCCCTTGAAATCAGCCACATATACAACATCTGCCTGTTGAATCGCTTGCCAGAGCAAGCACTGCACCAAGACGCTCTTGCCGCTGCCCGTGTTGCCACCAATCAGAATATGCGGGGTCTTGTCAATGTCAATAATCACATCACCCATCAGGCCACGGCCAAGAATCAGCTTGTTATCCTCATTCCGCAAAATATAGCGTTCATGCCATTCGATGGTATCAAAAACGTGTTCGGGCGGAATGCAGCACAGGCTCACCGTCCGGCGGTCATTGCCCTCTTTAACACTGGCTATCAGCCTATTTAGGGCGCTTTCAAGTTCAAGTTGCTTATCAACCCAAGCGGACACGGGGAAGCCCGTGCAGTGATATGTCAATATAACGGCATTTCCACGCTGCTCTTTTTGCACTAAGTAAGGGGCTTCTCCCGCACTGTTCGTAAATCCAATGCGAGCAAAATTATGCTGCATTTCCAGCGCCTCCGGCACATAACCAACGGCAGCGGTACTAACGACAGCCCAACATAAATAGGTAAATGCTGCCGGTACAAGCATAACCCCCTTTTCGGTTTTACACTGGGATGCGCGGGCAAAGCCCCTCCGGCCTCGTTCCACTCGGCCACCTCCCCACTTCGTGAGGAGGCTTTCTCGCGGGCTCTGCCCGTTTGCGGGTGCTACGACACCTTGCGGAAGTAATTTATCAAAATACTCTTGATATAATTATACCGCCGCGCGTAGCTGTTCTCGACGCGGATCAGCTCAAAGCCGTGCTCGCGGCAGATCTGGTCCTTCTTGCGGTCACGGCGTTGGACGGCGGGGTCGTCGCGGTGCTCGCGGCCATCCAGCTCGATGGCTAAAATCGGCATCAGGCGGCGCCCCTCCCGCTGGTAGACGACGAAGTCGAACCGCCCTGTGTAGAAAAGGTCGGCGCAGCCGGGGTTATCCTCAAACACCTGGGCGATGGGTACCTCCTTGCGGACCGTGCAGCGGCTGCCGTCGAGGAAGGCGTTGTCCAGCGCGTGGTTCAGATTTTCCAAAAAGGCATCCTCGGTCTTGGTGCTGTAGGGCTTGATGCCCAGCGCACGGCTGGCGGCGGGCTTCTCGGTCACCTCGGACTGGCCGTTTTTGCGCACGTACTGCACCAGCTCGTAAATATCGTCGTCGGTGCTGTCGGCGTGCAGGCGGTCCAGCGCGGCCTGATTCGAGAGGATGACCAGCTGCTCCCGCGCGCGGGAGGTCGCCACGTTGATGAGCTCCTTGTTCGTTTTCAGCCAGTCGTAGGTGCGCGGGCGGGTCTGGTCGGTCAGCGCCAGGGAGAAGATGACCACGTCTTTCTCGTCGCCCTGAAAGGCGTGCACCGTGCCGCAGGCGGCGTTCTCAAAGTGCTTCGCGCGCAGCATGGCCTCGATGGCGGCGCGCTGCTTCGCAAACGGCGTGATGATGCCCACCTGCTTGTCCGGGTGCGCGGTCAGGTATGCCTCGATGCGGCGCACCTCCTGCGGGGCGGTGTTTTTCTCATCGGTGGTGTCGTTGGGCACGTCCACATAGACGAGCGGCGTGGGGTCGGTCTCGCGGCTGGCAATGTGCAGCTTGTGGTTGTAGTATTTGCGATTGTTGAACTCGATGATCTTGGGGCTGCACCGGTAGTGGTAGCTCAACAGCGTCTCGTCGCTGACGGCGTCGCAGGCCAGAAAGCATTTGTAGATCGAGTTTTCGATGTAATCGTACTCCTGCGTGACACCGTAGCGGCGGCGCAGCGTGCGGTTGTCGGCGGGGTCCAGCAGAATGACAGGCGAGAGCTGCTGCGGGTCGCCCACAAGCATCAGCGACGCCCCGCGCAGGATGGGCACAAGAGACATGGCCGTGCTGCACTGGCTGGCCTCGTCCATGATGACCATGTCAAAGCTCGGCTCCGGGTCGCCCAGGCGGTGGGCGGAGATGCAGGTCGTGGCCACAATGGGAAAGACGCGCAGCAGCTTTTTCAGGTTCTCCGGCTCCGAGATGTACTTGTTGAACTGCGTGACCCGCTCCTTGTCGGTGTCGGGGCTGTGGACGATGCTCATTAAATCGTTGTATTTCGGCTCCTCCAACCGGCGGATGCAGCGGGCCGAGGTGTAGTAGAGGTAGCGCAGCAGCTCGTCCTCGTTGCGGTCCAGCAGAGCCAGCGCGTCGGCAGAGTCGATGCTGCCGTAGGCGGCCAGCTCACGGTCCACCTGCGGCAGCTGCCCGGCCTGCAGCTCGTACTGGAAGTTCATCTGGCCGCGGGCGTCCAGCAGGCGCCGGATGGTCTCCCGCCGCTCCCGCAAATCAAGGATGCGCTCATACCGTTCCAGCAGGGCGGTCAGCTGTTTGGCGCGGGCCGTGCGGTCCGCGTGGTTTTTGTCCAGCAGCCGCTCCGGCACGGGGATTTTTTTGCACTGCTCAAACAGTTGGTCGATGGTGCGCAGGGCCTCGGCGGTTTTCTCGTTGTTGCCAAGGCGCAGGATCGGGAACGGCACGGTCTGGCCGTGGTAGGTGACGGCCTGCAGCTTTTCCACAACGCCGTCAATGGGATGGTTGTTGTAGCTGGAAAAAAGCACCGTGCGCTCGTTGAAAAATGCCGTCGTCAGCGTGTTGACGATGGTGTTGGTCTTGCCGGTGCCCGGCGGGCCCTGCACGTAGGCCAGCGGGTAGCGCATGGCGTTGTTGATGGCCAGCAGCTGGTCCAGATTGACCTTGTTGTTCAGCAGCGCCAGCGGGTAGGACTTGCGGCGGCGCGGCTTGGCGGTCATCTCGCCGAAGAAGGCCCGCAGCGGGGCGGTGGCCGTCTCGCCGGAGGGGTCCTCGAACATAGTAAGGATGCCGCGGTACTCATGCTCCAAGTCCACGGGGCAGTCGCGGCTGATGGCGACGAGGTAGGGCAGGTCATCGACCCGCACCCGCGGGTTGCTGCGGGTGATGCGGTCCTTGATGGTCTCGGCGTGCTTCGTGAACTCGTCCAGCAGCGTATAGTCGTCAGCATCCAGAAATTGATGGATGCTCAGCTTGCTGCCGTTGACGGTGAACTCCCGGCAGATGACCGGCTCCGGCTCGGCCCGCAGGGCGCGCTTTTTCACGTCGAGCCGCAGCGGGCGGTAGGCCAGCACGTACAGCCCCTGCCGGGTGTCAATACTGATAAGGTTCAGCCCCAGCGTGGGCAGGCTGGGGCGGGCGGCGTTCTGGCGGCGGTCCTCGACCCGGCGCTGGAACCGGCCCACCAGCTCACGGAACTGGTCGTCGGTCAGCTCCAGCGTGTCCTCCTTATAATCGGCAAAGCAGTCGGCGTCAATTTGATGGATCAGGCTGTAGTTGGACTGGTAGGGCGTGGCGTCCAGCCGGTTGCAGGCGGCCAGATAGTCCAGCACCCGCAGGTTTGCGGCGTTGTCAAACAGCGCCGCGTACCGCCCGGGGTTGTCGCGGATGTCGTCGATGAGCGTCTGGTTGACGGGGCACCACGAGCCGTCCACGACCTCGGCAGTCTGGATGCGGTCAATGCTGATATGGTCGAGCGCCTGCACGCTTAATTTGCCCAGATGCAGCCCGTCAACGTTCAGGGTGCGGGTCCTGGGGTTCAGCCCGCGGATAGCGACCCAATATTTGGTCTGCTGGGTCTGTTGGTTTTTGTATTCAATGCTCAACCACCGCCCCTCATGAATGGCACGGAAAATCGAGCGCGTGATGTTGTTCAATTTTCCGCTCCTTTCGGGTCGTGGCTTTCTTGCCTCCCTCTGCGAGGGAGGTGGCCAAGGGCATTTTACTTCGACAAGCGCCGGTATTCCAGCGGGGTCAGGCGGAACTGGTCGTAGAACGCCTGGGCAAAGCGGCCCTGGCTCTCGTAGCCGACCCGGGCGGCGATGTCCTGCACCCGCTGGGGGGTCGTGCGCAGCAGCTCGGCGGCTCTTTCGAGCCGGCGGCGGCGGAAGTAGGCGAGATACCCCTCGCCCAGCACGTTCTGGCAGTACAGCTTGAAGCCGCTCTCGCTCAAACCAAAATGGTCGGCCAGCTCACGGGCCGGGCGGCGGACCGAGAGGTCCTGCAGGACCAGCGTCTCGGCCTCGCGCACACATTCGACCTGCCGCGCGGGGCAGCGGGCCGTGTCGGCCTCGTCGGGCAGGCGCAGCAGCTCATACAGCAGCCGCACGGCGGCATAGCGCAGCTCGCCGGGAGCGGCGTAGGCGGCGTCGTCCCAGACCTCGTCCACAATGGCTGTGATGGCGTCGCTCATCGGGCAGCAGTGGACGCCGCCGCGGCAGAAATAATCCGCGATGCCGCCTATTTCCAGCCCCATCAGCGTCAAAAAGCTGTCCGCCTGCACGGCGTCGGGGTCAATGAAAAGCTGCAGCGCCTCGTACTGGCTGCCGGGCAGGTAGAAGTCCGCACCGGGCACAGCAAAGCTGACGGCGGCATGCCCCTCCGTCACGATGGCATATTGTGCGCCGTCCGGGATGGCGCGTCGTCCGCTGCGGCAGAAATCAAAGACGAGCAGCCGCGGCCAGTCCAGCGGGGGCGGGCAGAGCGGCGCGTCCAGCCGGGTGAAGCAGAGCTGCACGCCGGGTGCAAGCTCCCGCCGGTCAAGCGGGGCTGCGGGGATGAGGTTGTCTGTTTTCATGTTTGGTTATACAATAACTAAATATTTTAAATTTTTGAAAAAATGTGCGCAAAATCCCGATACTGAAATGCACTGAAACGGCCATACTTGCCGAAAATGTGCGGATAGAAAACTGCTAAAAAGGCAAAATGTGCGAAATCGGAAAAATGGCAAAATAAGGAAAATGCGTGCCAAAAAACAGAAAAAATCAGTCTGTGACCGGCACATCCAGCCCGAACTCCTGCGGGCGGAACCGCGGGCAGACATTCTCTGAGATGCAGATGACCGATGCGGCCAGGCGGCTGCCGATCTCGCAGGCCTCGGCCAGCGTCTTGCCGTAGGTCAGGCCGATGACCGTCCCAGCGAAGAAAGCATCCCCCGCGCCGGTGGTGTCGATGACATCGACCTTCTTGGCGGGCACCATGCCGCTCTCGCCGTCGGTGCGGGCGTAGACGGCGCCCTGCTCGCCCATCGTCACGACCATGCAGGGAATGTTGGCGCTGCGCACGTTGGCGGCCAGCGTGGCGCGCATCTCGTCCGGCGTCAGGTGGTCGTAATCGTCGGAGAACATCAGCCCGGCCTCCTGCTGGTTGCAGACAAAGCAGTCGATCTCCTGCAGGAGGCTGCGGCGCTCCATGGCAATGCTCATGTTGGAGACCGCGGCGTAGACCTTTTTGCGGTACTTTTTGGCGAAGTGCAAAATCTGCTTGACGGTCTCCTTCTCCAGATCAAACTCGATGGCGATGCCGTCGCAGTCGGAAAAAATCTCGTCGCCCTTTTCCTTTAATAATGCGGTCAGCGGCGTCGTGTCGGGCCGCTTCGAGATGGCGGCGCAGACATCGCCGTCGTTGTTGAACACGGCCAGCCAGGTGCCCATGCCGTCCGGCATGCGCTGGATGTAGCGGGTGTTGACCTTGTGCCGGGCCAGCTTGTCAATGACGTCCTGACCGGAGCCGGTGTCGTCCACCAGACTGACGAAGGTGGGGCGCAACTCGACATTGGCAATGTCCTCCGCCACGTTGCGGCAGACGCCGCCGTGGACCTGCTCGACCCGGCCTGCGTTGCGCCCGCCCGGGATATAGGTGGACAGCGGATACCCCTTGATGTCCACAAAAACCGCACCGATGACTACAATGCCCATAAGATGCCCCCCAAAAAAGCTGATTTTACCTGTATTTTACCATACATTCGACATTTGCGCAAACCCCGCCCGAGCGGGCAAAATGCGTACAAAAATCCGCCCCGGATGCTGAAGGATTCGGCGTCCGGGGCGGTGGTTACTTTTTGCTTTTTAGGGCAGCGGGAGGATCGTATCATCCTTCTCGGTGTAGCTGCCTCCATCCATGCGGGCGCGCACGAAGGGCACGCCGTCACGCAGATAGAACGTGTTGTGCTCCAGCAGGGCGTCCGGGTTCTGGGAGGGGCTGATCGTGCCGCCGAGGTCGTCGTAGCTGACGTTGCCGCGGAAGGTGTTGTGGATGGCTTCTTCCAGGCAGAACATCACGCAGCCGCCCTCGTTCATGCGGCTGTAGTTGTGCTCGTACACCGTGCCGTCGCCGGAGTCGGCATCGTAGGCCATGCCGTCCTGATTGAGCCGCGTGTCAACGGCTTCGTTGCAGCGCAGCAGCGCATCCTTGCACTTCCACGGCCAGATGGCGGCGGCCACCTTGCCCATGCGATTGCCCGGCTCCCGATAAACACGGTCGTTCATCTCGCAGGCGACGGAGTCTGCCGTGTTGTGCTCGACCAGCGGGCGCAGGGCGTACATGACCGTCAGGCCGTCGCCGCCCGCCGCTTTCACGTAGTTATCACGGAGAACGACATTCTCGTGACCGTACTGCAGAAAGGCTTTTTCTGCCAGCTCGGCACCCCGGAACTGCGCATGGGCGTAGGTATACCCCACCGCAATTCCCCAGCGGCTGACGCGGGCCACATAGCAGCCCTCGACCAGCACATCGGCAAAGCGTGCCGCGCCGGTAGCGGTCTCATCTGCGGGCTGCAAGGCGGTCATGTAAATGCCGCCGTTGTTCATGTGCTTGTCGTACACGTTGCCGTGTACATCATGGATCAGCAGGTTTTGCAGTGTGATGCCGCAGCGCGTGCCCCTGTCCTTCGCAACCACAGCCACGCCGGTGCGCTCCAGCTTATCCGGCTGGGAATATTGCTCGCCGATGACAGCGTCGGCACGGTTCGTCAGTTCCAGATCACGCACCGTGACATAGGCTGCATCATACAGCAGCACGGCGGAGGATACATACCCGCGGTACACATGGGTGGGTGCGTCCAGTGCGCAGCCATAGTCCTGATACCAAAGCCCCTGCCCGTCGGCGTCAATGCGCGGCGCGGGCCCCTCGCCATAGGCGGCAATCGTGATGGGGCTGTCTTTTTTGCCGCAGCAGCGCAGGTGCAGGAACTGCTTTTCAAACACGCTGCCGCATTTCAGCAGCACCGTGCCACCGGGGGCCAGGGCCAGCCGGTTGACGGCAAACAGTGTGGCCAGCGGTTTTTCCGGCGTCAGGCCGTCGTTGGTGTCACGGCCTGTCTGCGGGTCCACGTAATAGGTCTTGCACAAGGCTGTCGTACACCTCCTCCCGCATCCGCTTTTCGATGATTTGCTTTACTTCCTCATAGGGGAAGCTGTCGCCGGCGTACCGCGTGAACAGATCCGGATTCGCGTCATACCAGGCGCGGGTCTGTGCATCGGTGAAATCCGGGCAGATACCCAGCGCACGGATCTTTTCGCACGGCTCCGCGAAATCCAGCTTGAAGCGGGTCAGCTCATATTGCAGGTAGGCAGGGGCAGAGAAGCGCCGCGTGCCGTACACGGGCTTGCCGTCCTGTTCCGCTCTTTCCGCCTGCGCGTTTTTGGCCGCCCGGCGGCGTTCCAGCGCCTCGGGGCTGTCGTCGCCGATCAGCCCCCAGCGCTTTGCCAGCGTCAGGCAGGCTTTGGCGTGACGCCACTGCTCCGGTGTCAGGCAGTAGGTTCGTTCGTCCATCACTTGACTGCACCCGTGATGCCGTTGGCAAAGCTCTTCTGCAGGCAGAGGAAGATGATCGCGGTGGGCAGTGTGCAGATCAGAACGCCCAGCATCAGCATACCGTAGTCCACACTGTAGCCGCTCTTGAGGTTTGCGACCAGCATCGGCATTGTGATGGATGCGTTGCTTTGGAATACGATCTTCGGCCAGAGGTAGCTGTTCCATGCGTTCATAAACGTGACAGTCATCGCAGCGCCGTAGGTAGACCGCATGATGGGGACAAACATCCGAAAGAAGATGCCGATCTCGCTCAAACCGTCGAGACGCGCCGCTTCAATAATGTCATTGGGGAAGGAACGCGATGCCTGCCGGAACAGCATGATCATAAACGGTGTCGAGATGGACGGCAGCACGAACGCCGCCCAGCTGTTG
>ERZ772954.2244-NODE-2244-length-12850-cov-45.042673_pt1 | contig 12850 bp, 10 predicted proteins | sample MGYA00580684_ERZ772954 | MGnify/ENA primary metagenome ERZ772954 (study PRJEB29015, sample SAMEA2737654) | human gut metagenome | biome: human gut; feature: human-associated habitat; material: faeces | place: China | collected 2012 ...
CTGGGCCTGCTGGCGCGCGGCAGCTTCGCGGGCAGCGCGGGCTTCCTGGGCCTGCTGCTGGGCAGCAGCGGCGCGGGCTTCCTGCTCTTTCTGCTGGGCGGCGCGGTAGCGGTCAACATCGGTTTGCTGCACACGGTTAAAGCTGCGGGTGCGGCGGGTGTTATTGGCGGCAAGCTGCTGTGCACGGCGGCGGGCAGCTTCGTACTCATCCTGATTCAGCGCACTGCCTGTTTTCACAGTACGCCCGGTGTTCACCGTGCGCGGCGCGTCACCAGCATGGTAGACATTGCGCGGCGCATCGCCGGTGTTTACCCTGCGGATCTCGCTCATAACGTTCCTCCCTTTTATTCAAACGATGGGAACTGGTCTTTCATCTTATTCGGTTACGGCACACCCGCAAAAGGCAGTGCCTGCCCCTTTATCGGGTGCAGGCCGCGCGGGCATCATCCAGTGCGGCAACGGTATCGGGGTCCAGTGGGTTGCCTTTTTCGCGCACAAAGGCAATGCTTTGTTCCAGTGCATGGCACAGCGCCAGGTCCAGGTTCTGCATTTCCTCGGCACGCAGCGCCTCCACACCGGGGTAATCCCGTTCGGCACTGGTCATATCCGCCATGTAAATAATCTTGTCCAACAGGCTCATGTTCTGTTTGCCGGTTGTATGGCACTCAATGGCAGATAAAATTTCCGGGTCCGTCACACCCCACTGTGTCTGGCACAAAATCGAGGCCGCGTACCCATGCCACACCGGCGCAGGGCGCTTGGCGGCATTTTTAGCTATTATAGCATTGTCAGCAAAAATCTGCAACATCTCTGCCTTGGGCAGTTCTTTCGCGCTGTCGTGCAAAAGTGCCGCTAATGCGGCCTTTTCCTCATCCGCGCCATAGCGTTTTGCCAGCTTGACTGCCATTTTTTTTACATTTATGGTGTGCTTGTAACGCTTTTCGCTCAAACGGCTTTTTACCAGCGCTTTTGCTTCGTCCACTGTCATCAAGATCCGCATCCTTTCCCTATTTTATTGTACCCTATCTATGGCTTCAAATCAGCTTGCCGTACAGCCCGTTCCGGTGTATCACATCCGCCACCGGCGGGGGCAGCAGCTCCTTCAGCCGGGCAGGGGGATACTTTCCTGCGCGGATATCGCTGGAGGCACACTCCAGCACCGGGGCATCCGCAAACATGATCTTCCCGCCTGCTTCTTCCAGCTTTTGGGCTGCTGCACGCAGAGCGTCGCCATCGCCGGGTTCCCGGCTTTGCACCACCAAGGTGACCATAGCCAAAATTTCCCGCCAGCGGTACCATTCATCAAATGTTTCCAGCATATCGCTGCCAATTGTCATATACAGCTGAGCGCCGGGATACTTTTCCTGCAGCATGCTGACGGTATTATAGGTATAGCTGCGGCCCGCGCGGTCCACTTCCCACTGGCTCACCTGCACCTGGGGGCCAAGCGCCTTAAAGCATTCGCACATGGCAAGGCGCAGTTCGCCCGGCGTTGCGCTGGCATGCTTGTGGGGTGGGATGCCCGCCGGCATAACCAGCACCACATCCGGCTGCACCGCCTGCATGGCGGCCCGCAGGTTGTTCATGTGCCCGACGTGGGGCGGGTCAAATGTGCCGCCAAATAGCAGTGCTTTCATCTTACTTTTTCAGCAGTTCCGCATAAGCAGATTCCTTCGGCTTTTTGCGGAACAGCACAAACTTGCGGCCAATCACCTGCACGCACTCTGCATGGATGGCTTCGCACAGGATGTCGGCAGCCTCGCGGGCATCATACTCGCTGTTTTCCAGCACCTTCAGCTTGATCAGCTCGCGGGCTTTGATGCAGTCATCCACGCCCTTGATCAGCGTTTCATCAATTTCGCCCTTGCCGATCTGGAAAACCGGCTCCATGGTATTGGCCATACCGCGCAGTGCGGCGCGCTGTTTGCTTGTCAAAGACATTGTTCGCTCCTTATTGTTCAGTCAAAATCAAATCGTTCTATTCAGTTTTTCTCTGCGGCTCATTCGCCCAAAAATGCGGCGAGCTCGGCTTCCAGCTTTTCCATGGCGCGGCCGCGGTGGCTGATGGCGTCTTTTTCGGCATCGGCCAGCTCGGCATAGGTGCGGTGTGCAGTGTTGGGTACCGTGCCGCCGCCGGGCAGGCCGACGGCATCGGGGACAAACAGCGGGTCATACCCAAAACCGTTATCGCCCGCCGGGGTCAGGGCCACACTGCCGGGGCATTCGCCGGTCACAACCAGCTCCCGCCCATCCGGCAGGATCAGGCAGACCGCCGAAACGAACTTGGCGGCGCGCTGTCCCACCGGCACATTCTGCATCTCTGCCATCAGCTTTTCGTTGTTGGCGGCATCGTTGCCGTGCTCACCCGCATAGCGTGCGCTGTACACGCCGGGTGCCCCGTTCAGGGCATCCACGCACAGGCCGGAATCATCCGCCACGGTGGGCAGGCCGGTTGCCTTGCAAAAGGCTTCGGCCTTAATCTTTGCGTTTTCCGCAAAGGTGGTTCCGGTCTCCTCCGGGTCCAGGGTTACACCCAGTTCCCGCAGGCTTTTTACTTCGTGGCCGCAGCGGGTCAGGATGCGGCGCAGCTCTTTCAGCTTGCCCGCATTGTTGGTGGCTGCACAAACGATCATGCCTGTTCCTCCCCTGCCTGCTCCGTTTCCTCTTTTTTATGCTGCGGAACCTCCGGCAGCAGGGCTTCGGCAAAATCGGTGGCGGAGAAGAAGATCAGGTCGTCGATCTTTTCCCCCACGCCCACAAAACGGATGGGCAGGCCCAGCTTTTCGTGCACACCGATGATGCAACCACCCTTGGGGGTGCCGTCCAGCTTGGTCAGCACAACGCCGGTGGCACCGGCGGCGCGGCAGAACTCCTGCGCCTGGCTGATGGCGTTCTGGCCGGTAATGGCATCCAGCACCAGCAGCACTTCCAGGCTGGCATCCGGGCTGGCCTTTTTCACGCTGCGGCTGATCTTTGCCAGTTCGTCCATCAGGCCCTTTTTGTTGTGCAGGCGGCCTGCGGTATCGGCAATGACCATATCATAGCCGCGGGCCGTGGCGGATTTAACCGCATCAAAAATCACGGCTGCGGGGTCAGCGCCCTCGCCCGCCTTGACCAGCGGCACCCCGGCACGGTCGGCCCAGGTTTCCAGCTGTTCGCTGGCCGCTGCGCGGAAAGTATCGCCTGCCGCCAGCATGACCCGCTTGCCCAGATCCTTGTACAGATAAGCCAGCTTGGCAATGGTGGTGGTTTTGCCCACGCCGTTCACGCCCACAACCAGAATAACCGCCGGTTTGCCGCTCAGGTCCAGGTCAGTTTTGGGGCTTACCTCGCGGCGGATGATATCGCGCAGGGCATCCAGCGCTTCCTGGCCGGTATGCAGGCCGTTGATTTCTACCTCATCGCGCAGCTCGTCCACCAAACGCACCGCGCAGCTGGGGCCGACATCGGCCAGAATCAGCTGCTCTTCCAAATCATTATACAGGTCATCATCAATAACAGAGCTGGTCAAGGTGTTGACGATGTTCTGGAAAAAGTCCGTTCTGGTTTTTTCCAGGCCATCGCTCATTTTCTTCTTTTTCTTAAAAATATCGAAGAATCCCATGGCGGTTCCTCCTTTGAATTAACTGATCAGATCAGCGGAAACGTTTTCAAGGTCAAGGCGCAGGATCTTGGAAACACCATCCTCCTGCATGGTCACGCCGTACAGCACATCAGCTGCTTCCATGGTGCCGCGGCGGTGGGTGATAACGATGAACTGGGTGCGTTCGGTCATGCGGCGCAGATACTGCGCATAGCGCGTAACGTTCACATCGTCCAGTGCAGCTTCAATTTCGTCCAGGATGCAGAACGGCGACGGGTTGACGGCCAGAATGGCAAAATAAATGCTGATGGCCACCAGCGCCTGTTCGCCGCCGGACAGAGCCGACAGGTTTTTGATGACCTTGCCGGGGGGCGAAACCTGAATTTCAATGCCGGAGTTCAGCACATCATTCTCATCCGAAAGATAGAGCCTCGCCGAACCGCCGCCGAACAGCTCGCGGAAGATCGCACCGAAGTTGCGGTTGATCTCCTTAAAGCTGGCGGTGAACATCTCCTGCATTTCGCTGCACAGCTCGGCAATCATTCGGTTCAGCTCCGCGCGGGATTTCTCCACATCGGTGACCTGTGCTTTCATGAAGTCGTACCGTTCTTTAACTTCCTTGTACTCTTCGATCGCGCCCACATTCACGTTGCCCAGCGCGCGGATCTTGCCGCGCACTTCGGCCACCTGGCGGCGCAGGTCTGCCACATTGGCAAAAGGTACACAGAGCTTTTCCGCCTCGGCTTCGGTCAGCTGGTATTCCTCCCACAGCTTGGATGCCGTGGTGTTCAGCTCAGTTTCCGCCGCGGTCTTGCGCTCGGCCAGGCGGGCCATTTCGCCGCTCATCCGCTCGCGCTCATCGGTCAGGGTGCGGTTTTCCTGGGTCAGGCGGGTCACAGCGGCTTCCTTTTCCATGCGCTCGGCATTCGCCTTGCGGATGGTTTCCTCCGCCGCGGTGATCTTCTGTTTGTTTTCTTCGCTTGCTCGCTTAATTTCATTGGCGCGCAGCTCATTGGCGGCAATGCGCTCTTTGGCGGCGGCCACATTGGCCTGCAGTTCCCGCACGCGGGCTTCGGCTTCGCCGCTGCGGCCTTTCAGGGTTTCCAGCGCTGCTTCGTGCAGGCTCAGGTCCTTCTCGGTGCGCAGCTTCTGCATTCGGTTATCCGAAAGTTTCTGCGATGCTTCCTCCCGCTGGCGGGTCACATCGCTGGTGGAAGCGCCCAGGCTTTCCAGCTCTTTGCGGTGCGTTTCAATCTCGGCTTCCGCCTGTTTGCGGGCGTTTTCTGCCTGGGCGGCGGCCGCAGTGTTCTCCCGCAGCTGCTGTTCCAGCGCGGCGATCTCCTGCCCGCGGTGGGCGGCAGCATTCTTACCCTCTTCCAGCGCGGTGTTCAGCTGATCCAGCTCCATCTCGGCTTTCAGGCGGGCCGCAGCGGCGGTCATGCCCTCGCTCTCGGCACCGGCCAGCTGGGCGGTCAGGTTATCCACCTCCGCTTTGCGGGCGGCGGCTTCCTTTTCGGCTGCTGCGCGGCGCTCGTCCAGTTTCAGCACCTTAGCACGCAGTTCGTCCAGTTCCTGCTTGCGGCTGAACACACCCACGCTGCGCGCGGTGGAACCGCCGGTAAAGGAACCGCCTGCGTTGATGACCTGGCCGTCCATTGTGACAATGCGGTTGCGGTAGCCAAGATTTTTGGCCACCACCGACGCTTCGCCCAGATCCTCCACCACAATAATGCGGCCCAGCAGGTTATCAATAATATGCTGGTACTGGGGGGCGGTCTCCACCAGGTCGGCGGCCACCTCCGCCGTGCCGGTCAGGCGGCCATTGAATCGGCTGCCCTGCACGGTATCCAGCGGCAGGAAGGTTGCGCGTCCGGCGCGTTCTTCCTTCAAAAAGGTGATGGCCGCGCGGGCGCAGCCTTGGTCCTGCACCACAATGTTCTGCAGCGCAAAGCCAAGTGCCGTTTCAATCGCGATTTCGTACCCCTTGCGCACGCTCAGGATACCGGCCACCGGGCCGATGATGCCCCGCAGCCGCCCACCGCCCGCGGCGCGCATGACGGCTTTTACGCTCTGCTGATAGCCGTCCATGTTGCGCTCCAGATCCTCCAGAATGCGGATGCGCTGGGCGGTGTTGTTTTTATCCGCTGCGGCCTTCTGCAAAGCTTCAGCGGCTTCCGCCTGCTGGCGGCGACGGCTTTCCAGCTTGAGCTTTAAGCCGGAGCGGATGTTATCGTTGCGGGTCACGGCTTCCTCGCACTCTTTCAGGTGCTCGGCAGCAGCGTCCCGTTCCTCGGTCAGTTTTTGTGCCACATCACCCGCGGCGGCTTCCTGGTTTTTCAGGCCGTTCAGCTGGGCGCGGGCCGCTTCCACGGCGGATTGCAGCCCCGCACCCCGCACCTGCAGGGCAGTGGCATTCTGCTGCATGCGGGCCATGGCGGCGCTCACGATCTCCCGCCGCTCACCGCTTTGCAGCGCCTGCTGTTCCAGCGTGTTCAGCTGCTGGCGCAGCTTGTCCGCCTCGGCATCCAGATTTTGCAGCACGATTTGCAGCTGGGTGATTTCCGCTTTGTGCTCGTCCGCTTCCTGCGCAATCCCCTTTGCGCCTTCCCCGGCGCGGGTCAGCTCATCGCTGGCGCTGCGGATCTGCTCGTTCGCGTGTTCGGTTTCGTTCTGCAAAACTGCCAGCTGGCTTTCGCTCCCGGCGTTCTGCTCGGTAATGGTGCGGATCTCAGCGTTCGCTTCCTCCACCTGCAGCATCAGCTGCTGGGCTTCGGCGCGCAGGGCTTCGGTGCGGGTGTCAAATTCATCCAGCTGGCGGGAAATGCGTGCATAGTCGCTTTCCGCCGCCTCATACTTGCGCTGCTGGTCCCGCACCGTATCCTGTGCGCGGCGGATTGAATCCACCCACAGGGTAATTTCCAGCCCCTTGCGGGTCTCGGAATATGCCAGGAACTGCTCCGCCTTTTCGCTGTCGCGTTTCAGGGGTCCAACCCGCTTTTCCAGCTCCCCCAGAATATCCCGCAGGCGTTCCAGATTGCCCTCCGCCGCGGCCAGGCGGCGTTCGGCTTCATTTTTGCGGTAGCGGTATTTGGCAATGCCAGATGCTTCCTCAAAAATCTCGCGCCGCTCGGTGGATTTTGCACCAACGATCTCCGCAATGCGCCCCTGACCCACAATGGCGTAGCCATCGCGCCCAAGGCCGGTATCCAGCAGCAGCTCGTACACATCTTTTAAGCGCACGCTCTGGCCGTTGATGGTATACTCGCTCTCCCCGCTGCGGTAATAGCGGCGGCCAATGGTTACTTCGTCCGCGTCCATTTCCAGCCCATGATCGGAGTTATCAATGGTCAGCGATACCGCCGCATAGCCCATTGCGCCGCGGGTCTGGGTGCCGCCAAAAATAACGTCCTCCATCTTGCCCGCACCGCGCAGCTGTTTGGAGCTGGTTTCGCCCAGAACCCACCGGATGGAATCCGAAATGTTGCTTTTGCCGGAGCCGTTCGGCCCCACAACACCGGTAATGCCTTCGCCAATGGTGATCCGCGTTTTATCCGGGAAGGACTTGAAGCCCTGTATCTCAAGTTCTTTTAAGCGCATAGATGCCCCTTTTTATGCCTGCTGTTCCAGCTTGGTCAGCGCCGCTTTGGCAGCCTGCTGTTCCGCAGCCTTTTTGCTGCGGCCTTCGCCCACAGCCAGCGCCTTGCCGTTCAGCGCCACAGTAACCTGGAACCGCTTATCATGCGCCGGGCCGGATTCCCCTGTCACGGTGTAGGTCAGGCGGTCGTCCGGGTGTTTCTGCACCACTTCCTGCAGGGCGGTCTTGTGGTCATCCTCGGCGGTTTTGCCCTCCGTGATGAACGGCAGGATAAAGTTGCGGGCGGTCTCAATGCCGCCGTCCAGGAACAAAGCGGCAATGGTGGCTTCAAACGCATCCGAAACCACGCTGGGGCGGCAGCGCCCGCCGCCCAGCTCCTCGCCGCGGCCCAGCCGCAGGTAAGAGCCCAGGTCGATCTCCTGCGCAAACTGGAACAGCGCGTCCTCGCTGACCAGCGAAGCGCGCATGCGGGACAGTTCGCCCTCCGGGCGGGTGGAATGGTGGAACAGATAGTTTGCCACCACAACGGACAGCACACTGTCGCCCAAAAATTCCAGCCGCTCGTTATACAGCGTAGGGGTTTTGCTCTCGTTGGCGTAAGAGCTGTGGGTCAGCGCCGTGATGAGCAGTTCTTTATTCTTAAAATGGTAATGCAGCTTTTCTTCCAATTCCTCAGGGGTACGCGTGGTCATAAGATTGCCTTACCTTTCGTTCTCTCTGTTTTGCGATTGTATATCGGGATATTTTGCAGGCCGGGCGGGCAATGCCCGCCCCTGCAATGGGCTTTGGTTTTGCGGCCATCCCGTAGGGGCGCACATTGTGCGCCCACTGCCTATATTTTGGTACCGGCCATTTCCAATGGGCGGGCATAACATTTCAATTTTCGCACGATATGCCGTTTTATTCCGCGTCTGTCTTTTCTGCTGCGGCCTTGGCGGCTACTTCGGCCAGGGCACTCTGCATGGTGCCGCACAGGTCATTGGCAACGCACAGCTTTGCCTGGCGGATGGCGTTCTTGATGCCCTTGGCCTTGCTGGAACCGTGTGCCTTGATGACCGGCTTTGCCGCGCCCAGCAGCGGTGCGCCGCCGATCTCCTCAGAGTCCATCATGTGCTTCAGATTGCGCAGCCCGCCTTTTGCGCCAAGGTAGCACAGCTTGGTCACAATGCTCTGCATAAAGATGTCTTTCAGCATGCCCAGCAAAGTACCTGCCACACCCTCGGTCAGCTTCAGCACCACATTGCCCACAAAGCCGTCGCAGACGATAACGTCCACCTCACCAGCCATAATATCACGCGGCTCAATGTTGCCCACAAAGCGGATGGCCGGGTTTGCTTTCAGCAGGCCGTGGGCTTCGCGGTACATCGGGGTGCCCTTGGTGTCCTCGGCGCCGTTGTTCACCAGCGCGACGGCGGGGTCCTTGCGGCCCATGACCTTATTCATGTACACGCTGCCCATGGTGCCAAAGGCATTCAGCATCTCGGCACGGCATTCGGCGTTTGCGCCGCAGTCCAGCAGCAAAAACGGCTGCTTTTTGCCCGGCATGCAGGTAGCCAGCGCCGGGCGCTTGACCCCCTTGACGGTGCGCACGATCAAACTGGTGCCCACATGCAGCGCGCCGGTGGAACCGGCGGAAACAAAGGCATCCGCCTCGCCGTTTTTCAGCATCGTCAGGCCTTTGACCAGGCTGGAATCCGTTTTGTGGCGCACAGCCTTGACCGGGTCATCGTGCATATCCACATCCTCGGTGCAGTGAATCAGCTCAAAGGGGGTCAGGTCCACGCCAAGCTCCTGGGCAGCGGCCTTGATCTTGGCTTCATCACCCAGCAGGGCCAGGGTCATGCCATCACCAAACTCTTTTACCGCATCGGCTGCGCCCTGTACGGTCGATTTCGGGGCGTTATCGCCACCCATTGCGTCCAGTAAAATTTTCATAATCCACCTCAGTGTTCCGCTTCGGCTGCCCATGCCCGCATGGCGGCCTGTGCAGCATCAGAAAGTGCCATATACCGTTCGCGCTTATCCCGGATGGTGTCAATCTCCTCGGTGCGCGGCAGAATGCCCATGTTGGCACCCATGGGCTGGAAGTCCTTGTTGGGGGTGGTGATATAATCGATCAGTGCGCCACACATCGTTGTGGTCGGCGGGGGCGGCAGCTCTCTGCCCTGCAAACGGGCGTACAAATTGCGCGCTGCCAGCAGGCCGGAAGCCGCGCTTTCCATATAGCCCTCAAACCCGGTGATCTGCCCGGCAAAAAACACGTTGGGGTGCTCTTTCAGGTAGAGCCCCTTGGTCAGCACCGCCGGGCTTTCCAAAAAGGTATTGCGGTGCATCACGCCATAGCGGATGAACTCTGCATGTTCCAGGCCGGGAATCATCGAAAAAACGCGCTTCTGCTCGCCCCATTTCAAATTGGTCTGGAAACCAACGATATTGTACAGCGTGCGGGCGGTGTTTTCGGCGCGCAGCTGTACGTTGGCCCAGGGGCGGTGGCCGGTGCGCGGGTCCCGCAGGCCCACCGGGCGCAGCGGGCCATAGCGCATGGTATCCGCCCCGCGGCCCGCCATCACCTCAATAGGCATACAGCCTTCGTACACCGTCAGCTCCCCATCAAAGTCATGCAGAGGGGCACGCTCCGCGTTCAACAATTCGTTATAAAACGTTTCATATTCCAATTTGTTGAATGGGCAGTTCAGGTAATCGGCTTCACCGCGCCCGTAGCGGGACGCCGCAAAGATCTTTTCCATATCCAGGCTTTCGGCGCTCACAATGGGAGCCACGGCGTCAAAAAAGCTCAGCCGGTGGCTGCCGGTCAGCGCGGCAATCTGCTCCGCCAGCACACCCTCGGTCAGCGGGCCGGAAGCCACCAGCACCGGAACGCTTTCGTCCAGCGCGGTCACTTCCTCGCGGTGAACGGTAATATTGGGGTTCTTTTCCACCATTTCCGTCACAGCGGTGGAAAACACATCACGGTCCACCGCCAGTGCACCGCCAGCCGCCACGCGGGCGGTCTCGGCAGCATCCAGCAGGTGGGACCCCATCATGCGCATTTCAATTTTCAGCAGGCCGGAAGCCGAATCCGGCCGTTCCGCCTTGAGGGAGTTGGAGCAGATCAGCTCCGCAAAGCCTGCTCTTTTGTGCGCTGGCGAAAACTTGACTGGCTTTTGCTCGTACAGGTCCACCTGCACGCCGTGGTCCGCCAGCCAAAGGGCGGCTTCACACCCGGCCAGCCCGGCACCGATGATTTTGATTTGCATGCGTTATTTCTCCGCGTTTGTCTTTTCGATATTCTTCACAAACCCGCAGCCCTCTTTGGCGCAGTACAGTTGGCCGCGGCGCTTGAACAGCGTTTTGCCGCAATGGGGACAGGTTTCCGGCACGGGTTCATCCCATGTCATAAAGTTGCAGGTGGGGTAGTTGCTGCAGCCGTAATACACGCGGCCCTTGGCGCTTTTGCGCAGCAGCATATGGCCGCCGCACAGCGGGCACAGGCCGCCGGTATCCTTTACAATGGGGTGGGCGTTGCGGCACTCCGGAAAGCCGGAACACGCCACAAACTTGCCGTACCGCCCGCTTTTGATCACCATGGGGCGGCCGCATTTTTCGCAGATCTCGTCGGTGGGGATATCCTCCACTTTGATCTTTTTGCCCTCCATGTTCTTTTCGGCGGCTTCCAGGCTTTTTTCAAAGCCCTGGTAGAAATCGTCCACTGTTTTGACCCAGTCCGCCTTACCGGCTTCCACAACGTCCAGCTTTTTCTCCATATCGGCACTGAATGTCGGGTCCACGATATCGGGGAACTGTTCCAGCATGACCTGGTTCACCGCGCGGCCCAGCGGGGTGGTTTTGAGCTTTTTCTGCTCCTTTTCCACATAGCCGCGGTCCACAATGGTGGTAATGATCGGCGCATAGGTGGAAGGGCGGCCAATACCGTTTTCTTCCAGCGCATGGATCAGCGTTGCTTCAGTATAGTACGGCGGCGGCTGGGTGAATTTCTGCTCCGCCGAAAGCTTGTTCAGTTTCAGGTCCTGGCTCACTTCCAGCGGGGGCAGGGCGGTTTCTTTCTTCTGCTTATCGTCGGTGGCTTCCTCATACAAAGCGGTAAAGCCGTCAAACGTTACATGGAAACCCGATGCGCGGAAGATATAATCCCCCGCCGTGATGTTGGCCGAAACGGTATCCATCAGGCAGTCTGCCATCTGGGATGCCATAAAGCGGCTCCAGATCAGGCGGTACAGCTTGGCTTCATCGCCGGAGATGCTGCCCTCCACCTGGTCCGGCGTCAGTTCCGGCATTGAGGGGCGGATGGCTTCGTGGGCATCCTGCGCCGCTGTGGCGGAGCGGGATTTCCAGACGCGCTTTTTGTTGCAGACGTAATTTTCGCCCCAGGTCTTGCCGATAAAGGTCTTAGCGGCTGCGGCGGCTTCGTCCGCAATGCGCAGACTGTCGGTACGCATATAGGTGATCAGACCGATCTGGCCATAGCCGTGCACCTCCATACCTTCATACAGGCGCTGGGCGGCACGCATGGTGCGGGTGGCCGAAAACCCCAGTGCGCGGCTGGCATCCTGCTGCAGGGTGGAGGTGATGAACGGTGGCTGCGGCTGGCGGCGGCGCTGGCCCTTATCCACACGGGTCACGGTGTAGGGTTTGCCGTCCAACGCGGCCAGAATGGCATCCGCCTGTTTTTTATTTTTCACCACCAGCTTGGTGCCGTCCGCCTGGGCTGTCAGCCGTGCGTTGAACGCACAGCCGCTCTGGCGGGGCTTCAGGTTGGCGTCAATGTTCCAGTATTCTTCGGGCTTAAAGTTTTCAATTTCGATCTCGCGGTCGCGGATAATGCGCACCGCCACGCTCTGCACACGGCCAGCCGAAAGCCCGCGGCGCACCTTATGCCACAAAAACGGGCTGAGCTTATAACCCACCAGGCGATCCAGCGCGCGCCGGGCCTGCTGGGCGTTGAACAGATCCATATCAATGGTACGCGGGTGGGCCATACCCTCCTGCACGCCCTTTTTGGTGATCTCGTCAAAGGTCACGCGGTTGGGGGCGGTGGGGTCCAGCCCCAGCACATTGGCCAGATGCCAGCTGATTGCCTCGCCTTCACGGTCCGGGTCGGTTGCCAGATAGACGGTCTGTGCTTTTTTCGCTTCGGCTTTCAGGTCCTTGACCAGCGCGGTCTTGCCTTTGATGGTAATATACTTTGGGGTATAGCCATGTTCCACATCAATGCCCAGCGTGCTGGCGGGCAGGTCCCGGATATGGCCCATGCTGGCCGTTACGGTATAGCCGCGGCCCAGGTATTTGCCAATGGTCTTTGCCTTGGCCGGGGATTCCACGATCACCAGCTTGGTGCCGGGCTTTGCTTCGGTCTTTTTGGCGGTGCGCTTTGCGGCAGGTTTTTTGGCTGCGGTTTCGCCGTCCTCTGCCTTAGCTGCCTTGGTTTTGGTCGTTGTCTTTTTCGTGGTTGCTTTTTTTGCGGCAGGTTTTTTCGCTGCAGTCTTTTTTGCGGCAGTTTTTTTTGCCGGGGTTTCTTCCGGCTGCGCTGCCTGCTGGGCAGTCAGCTCCAGTTCAGTTTGCTTTGCCATATCTGTTTCTCCCAAATTGGCGTATAAGTTCTATGGCAACACCGCACAATTCCCGCCTTGCGGCTTAAGCACCGCTCCGGCAGC
>ERZ772954.2253-NODE-2253-length-12823-cov-3.129464_pt1 | contig 12823 bp, 9 predicted proteins | sample MGYA00580684_ERZ772954 | MGnify/ENA primary metagenome ERZ772954 (study PRJEB29015, sample SAMEA2737654) | human gut metagenome | biome: human gut; feature: human-associated habitat; material: faeces | place: China | collected 2012 ...
CCTAAGGATGCACAGGACATTCAGGAAATGTTAAAAGACCTGTTAGGAGAAACTCTGCAAGGAATGCTGGAGGCTGAAATGGATGATCACCTTGGGTATTCCAAGTACGATTATAAAAATAAAGAAACTGACGATAGCCGCAACGGCTATAGCCCTAAAACCGTTACATCTTCTATGGGAACAATCGATCTGGATATCCCCAGGGATCGAAAAGGTGAGTTTGAACCAAAGATTGTAAAAAAGAACCAAACAGATATCTCCAACATTGAAGATCAGGTATTGTCCATGTACGCAAAAGGAATGTCAACACGGGATATTTCAACTCATTTGCAGGACGTTTATGGCGTTGAAGCTTCCGCTGAAATGATCACCCGTATGACAGACCGTATCCTGCCGATTGCAAAAGAATGGCAAAATCGCCCGTTAGACCGTAAATACGCTATCGTATTCATGGATGCGGTACACTTTTACGTTCGTGAAGATAACCGCACCATAAAAAGGCTGTTTATGTTGCAATCGGAGTAAAATTGAATGGAAAACGGGAAGTTCTGGGTATGTGGATCAGCGGAAATGAAAGTGCAAAATACTGGTTATCCGTCCTCAATGAGATAAAGAACCGTGGAGTCGAAGATATCATGATCGTTTCCGTTGATGGCTTGACAGGCTTTGGAGATGCGATTCATGCTGTATTTCCACAAACAGAAATCCAGCGCTGTATTGTGCACCAGATCCGTTACTCTACGAAATTTATTTCATATAAGGATCTGAAACCATTCATGGCAGATCTGAAACCTGTATATAAGGCAGATACAGAGGACCTAGCCCTTGCAGCATTGGATGAACTGGAAGAAAAATGGGGCAAAAAGTATCCGTCATCCATTGCGTCCTGGAAAATGAACTGGCCCCAGCTGTCTACGTATTTTAAATATCCAGGAGAGATCCGGAAACTGATCTATACAACCAATTCCATTGAAAATTTCAATCGTCAGCTAAGAAAAGTAACAAAGGCCAAAACCGTTTTTCCAACGGATGACGCCTTATTTAAAATGCTGTATCTGACAATGACCGATGCTACGAAAAAATGGACGGGAAAAGGATGGGACTGGGGTCTTACTCTGGATCAGTTATGTATCTATTTTGGAGATCGTATCCACCCCGAAGATCTGGAATAAGCACAAATCTGTCAGTATGTAAAGGGTAAATGAACACCCGCCCTTTGGCGGGTGCCCTTGACATGCAGCCAGATCCGTGCTAATAGATAGACAAGGGCTGAATAGCTCAAAATGCTATCCAGCCCGCACACATTATAAATTCAATTCAATAAATTTAAGATTTTTTCATCAATTCATGAGGTTTACACAAAATTCGTTACATTACCGTAGAAAATGTCGTGAAAGAAATGTTAGGCCGTTTCTTTCACGACTCAAAACCTCACGACTTCCTAAGACCGCAATGCTCTCATCGCATTCAAAATAGCGATCACCGAAACCCCGACATCTGCGAAAACCGCTTCCCACATATTGGCCACACCAAAAGCTCCCATCGCCAGCACGATAAACTTAACCCCCAGTGCAAACACAATATTCTGTATAACGATCCCCATAGTCTTTCTGGATATCCTTACAATATCCGCGATCTTTCCTGGATCATCATCCATCAAAACTACATCCGCAGCCTCGATGGCCGCATCCGAGCCCATACTTCCCATAGCAATACCTACATCCGCTCTGGAAAGCACCGGTGCATCATTAATACCATCGCCGACGAAAGCCAGCTTCTCATTTCCCTTTAATTCCCGGAGCAATTCCTCTACTCTGTCAACCTTATCACCAGGAAGCAGCTCTGCATGGACCTCATCCAGTCCGATCTCCTTTGCCACTGCTTCAGCCACATTTCGCTTATCACCAGTCAGCATTACCGTCTTGGAAACTCCAGATTGTTTTAAGCCCCGGATGGCATCCTTCACACCCTCTTTAATACCATCTGCGATCAAAATAGAGCCTAAAAACTTACCATCTTCCGCCACATACACAACCGTACCAACAGAAGTATACTCTGTATAAGAAATACCTTCCTTATCCATCAGCTTTCCATTACCTGCAAGCACTGTCTTCCCATCGATCTTAACCTTCATTCCATGACCGGAAATCTCCTCTGCATCACTCAGCCGGCTCTGATCCAGTTCTTTTCCCCAGGCATCCCTGATGGATCGTGAGATCGGATGATCGGAATAGCTTTCTGCCAGCGCAGCCAGTTCCAGAACTTCATTCTGCTTTTCGTCTCTGGCCTTTGCACCGTTTTCGCTGTTTCCACCATTTTCGCCATTCACGGCTTCATCTGCGCAGCAGATCTCTGTCACTTTAAATTCGCCTTTTGTCAGCGTACCAGTCTTATCAAACACTACCGTATGAAGCTTTGACATAGTTTCCAGATAATTGCTTCCCTTTACCAGAACGCCTTTCTTAGAAGCAGCGCCTATACCGGAGAAGAAACTCATAGGAACGGAAATAACCAGTGCACATGGACAGGAAATAACCAGGAATGTACATGCTCTGCGTACCCATTCAGACCATGACTGACCTGCAAACAACGGTGGGATCACTGCCAATACAACAGCACCAATTACTACCGCCGGAGTATAATATCTGGCAAAGCGGGTAATAAAATTCTCCACATGAGCTTTCTTGCTGCTGGCATTTTCCACCAGTTCCAGAATCTTTGCTACTGTAGAATCATCAAACTCTTTCGTAACTTCCGCTCTTAAAAGGCCATTTCCATTGACACAGCCGCTTACCAGGTCATCTCCCTCTTTCATTCTTCTTGGAACAGATTCACCTGTCAATGCAGAAGTATCCACCATGGACTCGCCAAAAACCACTTTGCCGTCCAACGGGATCTTCTCACCTGGCTTGATCACGATGATATCTCCAACTTCCACATCATCCGGATCCACCTGCTTTAACTGTCCGTCTTCTTCAATATTGGCATATTCCGGGCAGATATCCATTAAATCTGAAATAGACTGACGGGAACGGTTTACCGCATAACTCTGGAACAGTTCCCCCACCTGATAAAACAGCATAACTGCTACTGCCTCAGAATATTCATTCACACCAAAGGCTCCGATGGTTGCTACTGCCATCAGAAAATTTTCATCAAAAACCTGACCATTTTTAATATTCCGCACTGCCTTATAAAGGATATCCCAGCCGATCACAAAATATGGGATGAGATACAAAAACAGCCTCTTCCAGCCTTCAAACACAACCGGAAGCATCTTCATATGATCTGCTGCCACAAGCGCCACATACAGTATTGCAGTCACCAGAATACGCGTGAGCATGTTTTTCTGTTTCTTCGTCATAGCTACGCTCCTTAAATCATGGATTATTACAATTTAGCTTAAACCAATGTTACTGTTCATGGGTTGCATGACCAGCAACGAACCAGTTACATATCAATCTTACAGTCTGGCTCTACTTTCTTGCAGACCTGGGCAACTTCTTTCATAATTTCATCAAAACGTGCCTCATCTGCATCAATAGTCAGTTTCTGCATCATAAAGCTGACCGTGGCATCATTTACACCATCAATCTTCTTAATGGCATCCTCCATTTTTGCAGCACAGTTTGCACAGTCCAAATCGATCATTTTAAATTTCTTCTTCATAGTTTTGTTCCTCCTGATATAAAATATTCTTTTAATAAAGTTATTAATGAAATTGCAAACGTTCTTTGGCTTACTCCTGAATATGTTCCATTCCCTGACTGATAATAGTCTTTACATGTCCATCTGCAAGGGAATAATAGACAGACTTACCATCTCTTCGGTTCTTCACCAGGCGGTTCTGTTTTAAAATACGCAGCTGATGAGAGATTGCTGACTGCGTCATATTTAAAAGCTGCGCAATATCGCAAACGCATAATTCCGCCTCAAACAGCACATACAATATCTTGATCCTGGTAGAATCTCCAAACACCTTAAAAACCTCTGCCAGATCATACAGCTGGTCTTCATCCGGCATATGATCCGTCACGGTTTTTACCACATCCTCATGGATCTGGAACGCTTCACAGTGTTCTACATCACTTAATGCCATAGGCAATTCTCCTTTCTTTCCAAATTGACACAGACAATATCCTACAAAAATGTCAATCTGAGAATAATTGCGTCACTTTTAATTTTATATGAATATCTGTTCATATGTTTATATTTTCATTATAGTACGCAGTATTAAAATGTCAATGTATTTTTATAAAAAATCCCGGCAAGACAAGCTGGTTATTTCGTTACAGCTTATCCCACCGGGATTTTTATCTGATTTTTATTTATTTTCTAACGAATATATTTTATTTAAATTTCTTCTTATTTTCTGCAAACTCAGCCTTTACCTCATTCATCAGCTCCGGCTTTGTGATCAGATCCATAGATGCTCCAGCAATGGACTTCGCTCCATAAAGAATGCAGTCTCTTGCAGCCTGTGTCTTTCCTGCGTCTACAAACTCCTGGCTATGGGAGGTGGTTCCCTCCGGCACGAAAGCTACACGGATACAGGAACCTGGGATCTCATACATAACATTGCCAAAATCCGTGGATCCGGTCTTTTCTCTTGGCGGTGCCAGTCTTGGTGCTCCTGCCAGTTCTGCATTTCTCATTAAAAGCTCATTTAACTTATAAACCGGGATTTTATTGTAAAAATCACTGGTCTGCTCCAGTTCATAATCAACACCTGCGATCAGCGCAGCACCCTTGATAATGTCTTTAAAGCGGCTTACCACATCCTTTAATTCTTCCCTTGAGAAGGAACGCAGGGAGAACTTTCCAACGGCTCTTACAGGCACTACATTGGACGGTCCTGGAAGCTCTGCTACTGTATAATGCATACGCACATCATCCGGCACATGCTCTCTTAAAAATTCGATACCGTTAAATGCTACTAAAAGGGCATCAAATGCGCTGCGTCCTTTTTCAGGAGCTAAAGCTGCATGGGCACGTTTTCCATGGTAGATAACCTGGAAGGACTGGTCTGCCAGGCACTTTACATCCGTGCAGGTCGTTGGATTTCCGTGCATCATAAATGCTACGTCCAGTTCATGGAAACAGCCATTTTTGATCATTTCGCACTTGGAACCTAAGGTTTCCTCTGCCGGTGTTCCATAAACCACCAGAGTAAATGGTTCTTCTCCTGCGCATTCCTTTAAAGCAACTGCTGCGCCTAAGCAGGCTGGTCCCTGCATATGATGACCGCAGCCATGGCCCAGTCCCTCTAAAGCATCATACTCACAAAGGATACCGATCACCGGTCCGCCTTCTCCATGCTTCCACTCCGCGCGGAAGGAGGTTTCAAAGCCGCCTACGCTCTTTTCTACGGAAAAACCATTTTTTTCCAGATATGCCGTTAAAAGATCACATGCCTGGTATTCTTTGCCTCTGTATTCTGGATGATCAAAGATAAAATCAGCCATTTCCCACAGTTTTTCTTTCTGTGCTTCAATTTTTTCAAATAATTCATTCTTTGTTGTCATGTCATTTTCCTCCTGCTGTATAAGCAATCCTGGAACCTTTTGTGCCTGATCTTGCGAAAAGATTCCAAAAATATACATAAAAAATCCCCGGCCGGCTCACATCTAAAAGCTGCAAGACTGGCCGGAGAAATAAACATCGTCTTCTGTTTACATCGGTCCAAAATGGATTCCCTGAGCGATTGCTGTCATTACACAAGCTGTAACTGCCCAGATCAGGAACAGTTTCCACATAAACTTCATCCAGCGGTCATATGGAATATTAACAGCACTGATAATACCCATAAGAGCAGTAGAATGAGGAAGGATATAGTTACAGAAACCATCACCAAAGTTATATGCCAGAACACTGGTCTGACGGGTAACACCTAACAGATCAGATAATGGGATCATAATAGGCATGATTGCTGCTGCCTGACCACTGCCAGATACGATCACACAGTTGATCAGGGTATTGGCAATGTACATTGCAGGAGCCATTAAGAATCCTGGTGTGTGCTGCAGGCAGGAAGCCAGTGCATATACAACGGTATCTACGATTTTTCCGGCACTCATGATACTTGCGATAGCACTTGCAAGACCAATAATCATAGCTGCATTCAGCATCTTCTTGCAGCCGTCTGCAAATACTTTAGACATTTCAGATGGTGTTTCTCCTGCAATAAATCCAACTACGATACCAAGTCCAATAAAGGTCGCTGCCAGTTCCGGCATATCCCAACCAAACTTAACAGAACCAACTACCATACCAGCTAATGCTGCGATCAGTGCAATGATGATCAGGGTCTTTCGCAGATCCATGGTTCCGAAAGAATCAATATCCAGAGACTTCTGCTCATTCTGGCTGTCAAACTCATACATTGGGCTTAACTGCGGATTCTTACGGATCTTTAATGCATATCTTACCAGATAGATATTGGTAATAATAAGGAATACAACGAAGCAGACTGCACGGTACTGGATACCAGAGAACAGTGGCAGTTCTGCGATCTTCTGAGCAACAACAGTAGTACTTGGGTTTACAGTACCAGTTGCGAAACCAACGGCACCGCCTAACAAGATGATCGCAGCACCTGTAATGGAATCAAGTCCCATTGCCAGTGTGATCATTACAACCACTGGTGCAAATGCAATAAACTGGTTTACACCCTGAGTGGTACAGATCAGTGCAAAAATAGTTGTCATGATCGGAATAAAGATATACAGACGATTCTGGAATACCTTTGCTACACGTGCTACAGCTGAATGAAGAGCACCGGATTTGCTGATCAGATCAAATGCACCACCTGAGAACAGGATAACTAACATCAGATCTACTCTCTTGCACATAGAATTAACAATGTAAAGAGGGATCAAAAATGGGTTTACAGGACAGCGGTCAATAAAAGCGAACTGATTGGGGTCTACCACCTTTACTCCGTCAGCATTTTCCACACGCACATACTGTCCGGCTGGAATGATCCAGGTCAGTAAGGTTGCGAAAAGGATGATAATCATCATGATAACGAAGGTGTGGGGCATTTTAAAAGGTTTTTTTGTTTTTTCTGCCATTTCATAAAACTCCTTCCGTACTTTTCCACTATTTTATCACAGCAAAGCGCAAAAGGATATTTTGTTTTATTTATTCTTTATATAAATTTAATAAATTGATTCTTGAAAAGATTTCTCACATTCTTTTCCATACTGGATCAGCATATCGATCATCCGCTGCATATAACCAGTCACCGGCATTTCTTTCCTGTATGCCAGCGCAAAATCTGTTGTGCTGTCTATATTGCGCATAAAATAGTATCGTATATTTTCCTGCTTCTTCATATACATAACATAACTTTCTCTGTTAAATCCAATTCCCAGTCCTTCTCCTACCATCTGCATGGCAGTTTCAATACTGCGGATCTCTCTTATTTTTCCTGGCCTGATCCCATTTGCATTTAAAAAATGATCTGCATCCCTTCGGATACTCTGATTTTTTTTCGCCATGATAAGATTTTCCCCATTAAGCCAGAACAGATCCAGGCTTGGAAGGACCTTTCCCTCTTCCTGAACTGCTTTTTCATTAATGGGATGGTCTTTTGGGACTGCGATCAGCAGCCGTTCTTTGAACAACACAAAGTTTTTCATATACGGGGGCAGATCCACCCGGTTGCACAAAAGCAGATCTGATTTGAAATTCTGGATATTTTCTTTTAATTCATTCATCGTACCCTCATGAAGAATTACTTCCACTCCCGGAAATTCCTTTTCATAGGCAGCAATGATAGGTGGCAGAAAGCCGGTAGCCCGGCGCATCTGCACTCCGATCCGGATACGTCCGTTGTAGTTTCCTGTAATATCCTTCAATTTTTCATCCAGCTCATGGCTCAGCTGTAAAATAAGCTTCGCTTTTTCCACATACTGCTCTCCGGCGTAAGTAAGGATAAACTGCTTTCCCACCCGTTCAAACAGCTGGACACACAATGCTTTTTCCAGATTGTTGATATAAATACTAAGAGCTGGCTGGGAAATAAAAAGTGCTTTTGCCGCCGCGGTAATGGTTCCGTTTTCTGCCAGTGCGCAGACATATTCCTGTTCCTTTAAATTCATTTTATCCCTCCCTGCTGGGGGTGCATAAAAAGCAAGGGAGTGCCGCAAAATAACCTTTTGCGATACCCCCTTGCTGCACGTTTATCATTATTCAGTGCCTATTACTCTTCTTTTTCTTCAGGAATTACTTCAATTCCCAGATCCTCTAACTGTTTTGGATCTACCGGAGCAGGTGCCTTTGTCATCAGACAGGAAGCATCTTTTACCTTCGGGAATGCGATCACATCACGAATGCTGTCTGCGCCTACCATCAGCATGATCATACGGTCGAAACCATATGCTAGACCTGCGTGAGGCGGTACTCCGTACTTAAATGCCTTTAACAGGAAACCAAACTGATCGTTTGCTCTTTCTGGTGTAAAGCCAAGTACCTCAAACATCTTGGACTGGATATCTGCCTGATGGATACGCACAGAACCGCCGCCCATTTCTACGCCGTTTAATACGATATCGTAAGCCTTTGCACGTACTCTGCCTGGATCAGAATCAATGTACTGAAGGTCTTCGTCCATAGGCATGGTAAATGGATGATGCATTGCTACAAAACGTCCTTCTTCCTCGGAGTACTCTAATAACGGGAATTCTGTTACCCAAAGGAACTTAAAGTCATCTTTCTTTAACAGATCTAACTGTCTTGCCAGTTCCAGACGCAGGTTGCCAAGTACATCAAAGACTACTTTATCCTTATCTGCCGCAAACAGTAATAAATCTCCTGGCTTACCATCCATAGCTGCAACCAGTGCTGCCATTTCCTCATCCTTCATGAATTTAGCGAAGGAAGACTTGTAAGTGCCATCTTCATTAATCGCAATATAAGCAAGACCCTTTGCGCCAAAGCCCTTTGCGTACTCTACTAAAGCGTCGATCTTCTTTCTTGGCATATGTCCCTGGCCGTTTGCGTTAATACCGCGGACAGAACCGCCATTTTCCAAGGCGCTCTTAAATACAACAAATTCACAGTCTTTAACAACTTCAGAAACGTTCTTTAATTCCATTCCAAAACGAAGATCTGGCTTATCAGAACCAAAACGGTCCATAGCCTCTCTCCAGGTCATACGCTGGATCGGCAGCTGCAGATCATAGTTGCAGATCTCCTTAAACAATTTCTTTAACAGACGCTCATTTACGTCTAAAACGTCATCTACGTCTACAAAAGAAAGTTCCATATCGATCTGTGTAAATTCAGGCTGACGGTCTGCACGAAGATCCTCATCACGATAGCAGCGTGCTAACTGGAAATAACGGTCGTAGCCGGAAACCATCAGTAACTGCTTAAACAGCTGAGGAGACTGAGGCAGTGCATAGAAGGAGCCTGGATGTACACGGCTTGGTACCAGGTAGTCTCTTGCGCCTTCTGGTGTACTCTTGATCAGAGTTGGAGTCTCGATCTCAAGGAAGCCTTCCTCTGCTAAGAATGCACGTGTTAAAGTAGCCACACGGCTGCGCAGCATCAGATTTCTCTGGATATCAGGACGGCGAAGATCCAGGAAACGATACTCCAGACGCAGATCTTCTTTTGTCTTGCTCTTTTCTTCAATTGGGAAAGGAGGAGTCTCAGACTCTGCCAGAATTCTTAAAGATTCTGCTCTTACTTCGATAGCGCCTGTTGCCAGGTTTTCATTTACAGCGCCGGAACGTGCTTCTACACGGCCTTCTACTGCAATAACGAATTCACTTCTTAATTTTTCAGCTTTCTCAAAATTCTCAGTACCACAATCATTTTCCTCGAAAATGATCTGAAGGATACCAGAACGGTCTCTTAAATCAACGAAAATGATTCCGCCTTTGTTTCTGCTCTTCTGTACCCAGCCCATAACGGTTACTTTCTCGCCGATCTGAGCAGAAGTTACTTCTGTACATCTGTGGGACCGCTTCAGTCCTACCATTGATTCTGCCATGATTTTTCTCCTTCTATCAACTATTGCTTCATAGTCTTTCTATTTCATAAGTATAACTAATGTTTCAGGCTCTCTTTATAAAATTCTTTAAATTCCTGATAACCTTCTTTGCCAAGCTGCTCCTTCTGGAACTTCTTGTTCTTGTTCATCTGAGCTACCAGAACCTGAACACCATTCTTTCTCTCTTCCATTGCTTCACGGATCACAGCAGCTAAAGAAGCTGAATCGATTCCCTTTTCAAAGAGGAATGCTTTCTTCTGTCCAGCACCTGGAACTGTAAATCCATTGTCTAAAAGGATGGTAACAATACGTTCAAAACCAATAGAGAAACCGCATGCCGGTGTCTCCATACCGGTAAACTTGCCGATCATCTTGTCATATCTTCCGCCGCCTGCAACAGAGCCGCCGAAGCCTTCCATGGAAACCTCAAAGATGGTTCCTGTATAATAAGACATACCCCGTACTAAGGTCGGATCAAATTCCAGACCAAAGTCAGCCTCTGCTACATCCTTTACAGTCTCCATAATGTGTACCAGTCCCTGGCATACAGACGGATCCATAACATCTTTTAAGGTTTCACCTAATTTTTTAACTCCTTCTGCATCTTTTGTAACAGTGCGGAGGATTTCCATATAGCGGCTTACGCTTTCAGGCGCATTTCCGTTTTCCAGAAGTTCTTTCTCTACGCCTTCAAAACCGATCTTATCCATCTTGTCCAGAGTGATCAGAACGCTGTCCATAGCCTCTTCTGCAAATCCGCAGTAGCGTGCCATTCCAAAAAGGATACCTCTGTCATTGATTCTTACAGTAAAAGCATTGTCCGGGCAGATCTTGCTTAACGCAGTTGTTGTAGCTAAGATCAGCTCGATCTCTGCCAGATTGGTAGAATCGCCTAAAATATCAATATCACACTGGGTAAACTGACGGAAACGGCCTTTCTGAGGACGGTCTGCTCTCCATACACTTCCCATCTGTAATGCCTTAAAAGGGCTTGGAAGATTTGCCGCATTATTGGCATAATAGCGGGACAGAGGCAGTGTCAGATCATAACGAAGGCCACTGTCTGTTAAATCATTCTCTTCTTTTGCGGTTTCTAAGTTCAGCTTATCGCCTCTCTTTAAGATCTTAAAGATCAGCTTTTCATTGTCACCGCCCTGCTTGCTGGTCAGATTCTCAATATGCTCTACACAAGGAGTCTCAATCTGTGAAAAACCAAAGCCCTTGTAGGTCTCGCGGATCTGATTCATAACATATTCGCGGATCTGCATCTCTGCAGGAGTGATATCTTTCATGCCGGTAACCGGCTTCTTTGTTAATGCCATATTTTTCTCCTATTTTTTCAGTAACCTGTTTCTGTACAGTCTTTCTTATCCATTATATTTTTGTAAAGCAGAAATGTCAATTTAATCAATCAAATAAATCCTATTTCCTCGCCCTATTTTCGCAATTCTTCTACAATTTTTCCCCCACTCAGGATATAAATGTGATCGCAAAGTTCATATAGTTCCTTTTTGTTCGAAGAAAACAATAGAAATCCCAATTCCATTTCATGTGCCAGATTAATGGCTTCTACCATCCCATCCCGCAATAAAAGATCTGCCCCCTCCAGTACATTATTAAATAAGATCACCTGAGAACGTTTTAAGATCCATCGATAAATAGAAACCATCAGCTTTTCCCTGCTGTCTGCCTCTGCCGCCGTCTTCTGCAGATCTTCTATCCTTATACCCATTCGTTCAGCCGTATCAACTGCAACAGCCCGTTCCAATCCGGAATGGATCCGACCATTGACACACATTCGATCCACACTGCTGATTGTCAGATTTCTTTCCAGCGTCAGTCCAGGAAACAGACCGTGCATGCCTCTTTCCACATAACCGATCCCCTGTTTTACCATCATTCCATGCCCGAATCCTGTTTTTATTTCTTCATTTTCTAACCACAGATTACCCTTTTTTATCTTCTCTTCTCCCCATAATATCTTTAACAGTGATTGACAGATTCCATTTTCTTCTTCCCAAAATCCTATTACTTCCCCCTGTTCTACCTGGAAACTGATATCATAAAGATTCTTATTCTGTATCTTTTTAGCTTCCATCAGAAGTTTTTTATTATTTTCCCGGAAAAACAGAGTCTTTTGTGTATCTGGAATTTTGTAATCTCCTAATATGACTCTTTCAATCTTTCTTCGGTCATAATCTTCTCGTCCAAAAGTTCCTTCTACTCTTCCATCCCGTAATATGTAAATAGAATCTGCCGCTTCGCATACCCGTTCACAATTGGATTCCAATAACAATACTGAAATTTCTTTTTCTTTTAACAAAAAGATTAGTTCCTTTAGTTTTTTTAACTCTTCTTTTGTATACCGGTTAGCAACATGATTTAAGATCAGGATTTTGCATCCCATAGAATATGCTCTGACGATTTCTGCCATATGGCGTTCAAAACTGCATAATTTGAAAGGATATTCCCGAAGCTGCAGCCTGATATGCAATTCTTCCATACACGCTCGTATCCTGTTTAATTGTTTCTCGGAAGGAAATTTCAAACCTGCATAATCCATCCGTTGAGATAGACATAAATTTTCTTCCAGCCTTAGATGTTCCAGAAAAATCGTTTTTTCTGACACCACATAAATTCCCAATTTTTCTGCCTGCCACATTCCTTTAATCTGAACCGCTGTATTACCCATATAAACACAGCCTTTTTCCATTTTTTTCCTTCCTGACAGTACATCAGCAACAACAGTAATGCCGGAACCAACCAGTCCCAGCATTCCCGTTACTTCTCCTTTGTACAGCATTACGCTGAAATTCTTTA
>ERZ772954.2255-NODE-2255-length-12794-cov-2.706335_pt1 | contig 12794 bp, 10 predicted proteins | sample MGYA00580684_ERZ772954 | MGnify/ENA primary metagenome ERZ772954 (study PRJEB29015, sample SAMEA2737654) | human gut metagenome | biome: human gut; feature: human-associated habitat; material: faeces | place: China | collected 2012 ...
GGCGACCATCTTCAATGTATTCCATCCAATCTAATAATTCCTGCATATATCAACGTCCCTTTTCTTTTAATTTTATCAGAAAAAGGGCATGTTCACAATTTATTTACTCATGCGTTGGCTTATAACAAATTACTATAATCAGGCATCCATGCTGGTGGATATTAATGAGAGGATGGATTGGGGAGGTTAAATCAAAAACCCTATAACATAAAACAAACAGCACCCCAATTCTGGATGGTGCTGTTTATGTTTTATTTCACATCATATAGCCGGATTTTATCTCTAGTATTACAGCTGCGGGGGATTATCTCGATCTGTTCAAGCTTCAGACCGTCCACATGGCGGGCCCATATCCCGCATGCGTCCACATCCCCAAAGGTGTTATTTTCCGGATATTGGTATAGATATTCTTCAATCGGATGTGGGATATCCAACATTTCTTCATTATCGCAATACACCGCCTTAAATAATTTCACCTTAATATTTTTTACGGCCTTTCGGATGTTTTTTCCTTCTTCGTTCCGGGCCTCAAATCCAAATATCAGGCTTGGCACTTCTACCCCTGTGGCATTTATATTCTCAATTGTGACATCCTCTATCATCCCGCCCCAATATCTTCCGCTGCCATCCGGCGTATAGCCGGACTTATACTGATTGCGCATGTTAAGACATAGGAATAACGGGCAAAGCACCCTGTCCATGGTTATGTTACGCACAATAATATCTGAAATCCGGCTGCCGTCCGCTGACTCGATAGAAATTCCTGATGTGCTTCCCGGATAAATATCGGGCATGAAAAAGCAGCAGTTTTCCACCAGTACATTGGAAATATTGTATTTTGTCTCCGTACCTATCTTAAAGGCATTCATCACGGTAATTACATGACAGTTGTGTATATATATATCCTCCATGTCCCGTCCCGTCTCCTGTGGGTTTTTGAGTACAATCCCATCGTCAGCCGTAGAAACAAAACAGTGGTCCAATTCCACATGGCTGCTTCCTGTGACATCGATTCCATCCGTATTGGCCACATGGCGGTTATTGTTGATTACGAAATCCTTCACCAGAACATCATCACAGCAAAACAGGTTCAGGGTCCAGTTCATGGCATCCTCGAAAATAACATTTTCAATCCGTACATTCCTGCAGCCATTGAACCATACCATATAATCCGGTCTTGAAGTGGGTCCGATTCCCTCCAGATACTTATCCTCTGAAAACCGTATCCTGCGCCTGTAGTTATAACGCAGCGCTGTTTCCGGCAGTTCCAGGTCAATGGTTCCCCGGGGTGCCAGATGGCTGTATGGCAATGGTTCCATCCTTGGCTTCAGTTTTGGCTCATATACATAATATTCCCCATTCCCGCACACTTTTCCTCCCCCTGTAATTACCAGGCCAGAGGCTCCCTCCGCGCGCAGGAACGCCCGGTCCATCCTTGCGTTCTCCCTGGTCGCTGCAATTGCTGCGCCCGGGGCAATATGCAGCGTTGTATTATCATATAGATACACCGTTCCCATGAGGAAAGTTCCCTCCCTTACCAGGATTGTACCCCCTCCGGCCCTGCGGCATGCATCTGCGGCGGCCTGGAATGCCTCCGTATTCAGCCTTCCCTCCTGTGCAACAGCGCCAAAATCCCGGATATCAAATACCGGCTTTTCCGGCGTATGTTGAGGAATGGGCTGCTTAAAGTCGATGTATTTTTCAAAAGGTAACCCTTCATAGTAATCCCCTTTGTAAACATTTCCCAATTCCGGGTAGGTCGGTATCTCAAACTGTATTTCATTTTGTGTCTTATCCATCAATTTATTCCTCCTGCCGCTATTCGTTTAACTGTGTAGATAACTGTCTTATGATTGCCTCATCCCAAATTCTTACATAAGAAGACGTATGGTCTGGATTTCATATGGTTTCACATGCAAGGGAATCGTATCCCCATCCACAGCCAGTTCAGCCTGCTCCTGCTCCAGCATATTGCAACGGAACGCCGCTCTGACCTGTGATGCCAGCTTAAGCCTGACAACACAATCCCGGTTAAACGCCTCATAAAGTCTCACGATGATCCCATTCCCATCATCTGCCGGCTTTATTACCTCCAGGATTACATTACTGCTGTCCACCGTCGCAAAAGCCTGGCCGGGAACCACCGGACCGCCGCTCTCCTCCTTAACCAGGGCTTCCATTGGATTGTTGAACGCATATGCCTTCTGGATGATTCCGGCCGTTTTCCAGCTGCCCTCATGAGGACACAGGGAATATGCAAATCCGTGATGCTCCCTGTCCGCATCCGGATTCGGATAAACAGCTGATTTGAGAAGAGTTAAGCCGATTACACCGTCATGGATATCGCATCCGTATTTACAGTCGTTCAGAATACTGAGTCCATAATCGTCCTCGGACAGGTCAATCCATTTGTGGGCACATACCTCGAATTTTGCCTGGTCCCATGAAGTATTCCGGTGAGTGGCGCGTTTTACATTTCCATACTGGATTTCATAAGTTGCTTCTGACGCATGGATGTTCACAGGGAAATAGTTTCTTAATAAAATCTGTTTTTCTCTCCAGTCAATCTGGTATTGGAGGTCAATGCGGTCCAATTGGGAATAGAAGATTAAATCCTGTTGGATTATCGAGTCCAGATACATGTGGACCACACGGATCACTATCCGTACCGGGCCACTTTCCAACACTGTAATCTGTGCATCCGTATCAATGGGATACGCTTTTTCAGTATAATAATCATTGATATCCCAAGCATCATAATAATGCGGACGGTCCTCGTAAGTCACCAGACGGTTTCCTATCTCATTGGCCTTAATCAGTTCACGCCCGGTCCTTTTATCCACAAATGAAGTAAACTGTCCTGCGCGGTTCAGTTTTACTGTGAAATATGGGGTTTCAACCAGCTGACCGTCAAATGAAACGCCAGTCTGCGCTTTTTCCATATCCAGTATGCTAAAAACCATATTCCCTTTTGCCGGGATTACGGGCGTGATAAAAATCCCGTTGCCATCATGTGTCTTCTGAATCGGACAGGCTGCGCCGCCTGAACATGCTGACGGATTTACCATTCGCTGCGGATATGGACAGAACACAATCCCGCTGCTCCCAAAAGCATTCATGTTATAAACAATCAGGCTGCCTTCTTCTGCCTGTATTCTTCCTGTCAATTTTCTAAGCATTGCCGATTTCAGGGCATTTCCCCGCTCAAACAGCTCTGTATATTCCTTTTTCGAGTCCTCATAAACCTCCCTGCAGGATGATCCCGGAAGGATATCATGGAACTGGTTCCGCAGAAGGATTTTCCACAGTTCTTCCAGTTCCTCCCTGTGATCTTCCTTTTCCGCTCCCCACTGGCCCAGAACAACCTCCAGGCCTTCCAGGTTTTCCAGAAGAAACTCACCTCTGCGGTTATATTTTTTGTTACGCGCCATGGAGGTGTAGGTGCCGCGGTGATACTCCAGGTACAGCTCCCCCACCCAAGCCGGAAGCTCTTTTTTGCCGGATACCTCCTGCTCAAGCTTCGCAAAGAATTCCCCTGCAGTGCTCATCTGGGTTCTCAAACAGCCTGGGATCCCCTGTGACAGCCTGCGCTGGTTCTCCAGCATTTCCCTGGTCGGTCCCCCACCACCATCTCCATAGCCAAAGCACATCAGCGCCTGGTCATTCAGTTCCTTCTGGCTATAACGCTGCCAGGTGCCCTTAACCTGGGATGCGTTCAGGTTTCCATTGTATGTGGTAAAATGAGGCGGACGCTTTTTACCTTCCACCAGCAGGCTGGCATTATAATCCCTGGCTGAAATGAAATGTGTGAGTATCCGGGTTCCATCAATCCCTTCCCACAAAAAGGTATCATAGGGCATCTTATTTGTTTCATTCCAACTAATCTTAGTGGTCATAAAGTAACGTATTCCACATTTTTCCATAATCTGCGGCAAGGCAGCAGAGTAGCCAAATACATCCGGTAGCCACAGAATTTCATTATCCACGCCAAACTCTTCCATAAAAAAGCGTTTTCCATACACAAACTGCCGAATCAGGGATTCCCCGGATGACAGATTACAGTCCGCTTCCAGAAACATGCCGCCTTCTGCTTCCCATCGGCCTTCACGGACGCGCTGCCTGATCTGCTCATACACATCCGGAGCATTTTCCTTCACATATTCATAAAGCTGCGGCTGGCTGGACATAAAGATGAATTCCGGGTACTGGCGCATCAGTTCTAATACTGAAGAAAAGCTTCTCACCGCCTTATCCTTCGTTACCGCCAGGGTCCAAAGCCATGCCACATCAATGTGGGTATGCCCCACCGTATAGACAGCTTCCTTTTGCCTGCCGCATTCCTTTTTGTAAAACTCCTGATTCATGTAGTTCTGGGCCTGTTTCAGGCTGTCAAAAAATTCCTTCGAGTAAGTTTTTCTCAGATCCAGAAGATTCAGGGAAGCGGTCAAAGCCCGACGGATTACCATTGCTTTTTCACAATCCGGTTCCAAAAGTTCCAGTACATTCTGGGGCACGGCCAATCATAATAGTATTTCTCTATCTCCCTGTGAAGTACCTTAATCTCTGATTCAAGACGCAGTCCCATGTTCTGATTACCGGTAAACGCGGACAGCTGCAGCCGGTAAACATCCCCCGCCTTGGCACTTTCACTAAGAATCACTTCCCTATGGTTCACATCCAGTCCCTGTTTTAAAACTCCATTTAAATAGACACGGAACTGGGGATTCGTCGCATCCCAGCTCCCCTCACGTCCGGTCCTAAGCTCATAAACCACACACTTTTCATGGAAATGGTCCGGTATCACAATATCTGTGCAGAACCAATAAAAGGTATGGTTCCCGCCCCAGACACTGTCCGCTGAAAAATCCTTCCACTCCTGACTCCCAATATTCCCTGCATCCTTCCAACTATCCCCGGTACAGGCCATCTGATAATTTTCTATGGAGACAGCGTCTGACCAGCGCAGATTTCCTATCTCTTTTATCAGCTTTTCGTTTCTCTCATCTATAAACTGCATCCGCCTTCCCTCTCATTCATTTCTCATCTTTCCGGAGTTCATGCTGTTATCCTTTTAATCCCGATGTACTGATTCCCTCCACCAGATGTTTCTGGAACACTAGGAAAATCAGTAACACAGGCAGGATTGATAAAGTTGCCATTGCGAACATGGCGCCGTAATCCGATGCAGCGCCCGGGTCGCAGAAAAGCTTCAACGCCAGGCTCACCGGGTACATGGCAGTTTTGCTCACATACAACAGCGAGGACAGGAAATCATCCCATCTCCAGATAAAGGAAAAAATACAGGCGGTTACAAGAGCCGGCTTAATCAGCGGGAAAATGATATATCGGTATAGCCCAAAGTAAGAGCAGCCGTCAATCTTTGCCGATTCATCCAGTTCATAGGGTATGCCCGAAATGAAATTGGACATCAGATATACAAAGAATCCCTGAATGGCAAAAAAGTACGGCACGATTAAAGGCAGGTATGTTCCTACCCAACCCAATTTCTGGTACCACAGGTACTGCGGTATCATCAACACCTGCGCCGGGAGCATCATGGACAGCAGCATGGCCGTAAACAGGATTTTCTTTCCCTTAAACTGGAACCTGGCAAATCCATACGCTACCAGCGAGGAGGCCATGACGGTGCCGAAGGTGGCAACCACTGAAATCACGAGGGAATTCTTAAAAAAGGTGGAAAATGTTACCTTTCCGAATCCCTTCCAGCCGTTTACATAATTTTCTAACGTAAACTTTTCCGGGATCAGGGAGCTGGCGGTGATAAATATGGTATTGGACTCCTTAAAGGAGCTCATGACCATCCACAGAAGCGGGTATATCATAGCGATTCCGATGGCAAACACACCCAGGTTATAAACTATATTTGATAAAATATGTTTTGATTTCATAACTAAAACCCTCCCTCATATACCCAGAATTTTTTGGTTGCAAACAGGGCCAGGGTAATCAGTCCAATCACTGCCAGCATGACCCACGCAAGGGCCGCACCGTAGCCTGTATTGTAGAACTCAAAGGATTGCTGGTACATGTAAACCGTATAGAGCAGTGTGGAATTTAACGGTTTTCCCTCTGTAATGATGTAGCATTGGGTAAATGCCAGGAATCCGCTTATGGTCTGCATCACCAGATTAAAGAAAATGGTAGGCGTCAGCAGCGGAAGGGTAATCTTAAAGAAACGATATACCGAGCCGGAGCCATCCACCATGGCCGCCTCATAAAGCGAGGACGGAATCTGCTTTAACGCGGAAAGGAAAATCAGCATGGAGGAGCCAAACTGCCATACCACCAGAAGGATCAGCACCCAGATGGCCGTACTTGTATTCCCCAGCCAGGAAACGCTGCAGTTGACGCCCACCGCCTGGAGAAGGGAATTAATTACCCCATCCGAGGAAAACATCCGCTTCCAAAGAACGGAAACAGCTACCGAACCGCCGATAATGGAGGGCAGGTAGTAAGCGGCCCTGTAAAACCCTGAAAGCTTTGAGTTCTTAAGAAGAAGCATGGCTACAAACAGCGCAAACAGCAGCTTAAGGGGAACTGACACAAAAGCGAAGAAGAAGGTCACCTTCAGCGTTTTAAAAAAAGTTGCATCCTGCAGCATATGCTTAAAATTCTCCAATCCTGTAAATACAGGTGGCGAAAGGATATTATAATCACAGAAGGAATAATACAGGGACATTCCCATTGGTACCACCAGGAACATAAAAAAACCGATAATAAAAGGCAGTGTGAAAAAATAACCCGCCGTATTCTTTTGATTTGCCAGTCGCTTGATTCTATTCATCTCAAATTCACCCTATTAAAATTTACCCTCTTAAAAGTTAATCGGGAAAACATTTTGTTTTCCCGATCTCTGATTTCCATGGTTGACGTATTCTTATTTTGACATCATTTCATTGCCTCTTGTAAAAAGCTCATTACCGGCCTCCTGGGCTGTCATCTGCCCATAGCATACCTGTTCCTCCAATTGGTTCAGCAAATCAATCACCTCGCTGGCCCCGCTTGTGGCAGGTGGATTGACCTTGGAAGAATTAGGGCTTGCCACATTATTTATATAGGCAATCATCTCCTGTTCCGGCTGGGGCAGTTTGGACGCTATGGCGTCCGCCACGGATTGGGATACAGGAACGCCACGCTCACCCAGAAGAATATCGTTGCACTCTGTGGAATTATTAAACCAATTAATAAACTTTACAGCCTCCTCCGGATTTCTGGCGTCCCTGGAAACACATAAAAACTGGTTTGGTTTTAAATAATTTGACTTCTTTACATCATTAGAAGGCCATGTGGTAATTCCAAGCTCATTATCTTCTGCAGAGGATTTTACCAGAACCGGATACTGGTTGGAGTAATGGAAGGTACACCAAGCCATACTTTCCGGGCTGGTTCCATAAACAAGCGGATTCAGCTCCGTGGTCTTGGTACGCTCCACAAAAACAGAGGGTGACAATAACCAGCCTTCTTTGGTACCCGTCTCATACAGATCAAAATATTCCACATAATCAGCCGCTTCTCCCCCAAGCCTGCCGTCTTCAAACATGGTAATGCCCTTGGACCGCAGCAAATATTCTACATACTGCTCCCCGTCCCCATACGCAATATTCGTCTTATATCCAGTCTTTTCATAAATCTGCCTGCATGCATCCAGAAATTCATCCATACTCATATTTTCATGGATATCCACACCCGCCTGCTCTGTTACGGTCTTGCTGTAGACAAACGATGGGGCGGCAATTCCGATACACAGGGCATACAGGCCGTCCCCCGACTTGCCGGATGCAATAATATCCTGATTACAGTCCGAAATATCCAGAAGTCCGCTCTCCACATACGGTGTCAAATCAGCCAATAAGCCATTTTTCACATATTGATTCAGATATTTGTAATCCATCTGAATAATATCCGGCAGTGAATTACCGGCCGCAGCAGTCGCCAGCTTATTCCAATAATCCGAATACTCGGATGGCTGTCCGTCAAAAGTGATATTCGGATTCTGCTCCGTATACAAATCCAACACCTTCTGCGTCCTCTCATTTCTCGTCTGGTTCCCCCACCATGCAAATATAAGTTCTCCCTCACTGCTGCTGGCCCCATTGGACTTTACCTTGGCCTGGGTAACTGCATCCGAAGAATCTGACTGTCCCGCTGTCTGTCCCCCGCCGCATCCGGCGCATGCCATAACCGTAATGGCAGCCGCCAACATGAACGCTGTTTTTTTCATTTGCTTTTTCATTTGAAATGTCTCCTATGTTTTATTTTGTTGACTTTATTTTACCAAGATGCCGGATGTGCCGTTAGCCCTAAAACCGGCTGGATTGTCCCAAAAAACCGACCTGTTCCCAAAAAACAGTGTTTCCTTTACCAAAAAACCGCTGCCTTTCTCTCCCTGGTTGCCTTTGCATTTCCAATGAATTATAATGAGGTTGGAATACAAGAACGGAGGAGGGAACTATGGGTTCCATTAAAAAACACTTTATTAACGCATCCCTGAAAAACAAGCTGTTCTCCATTATTTTGCTTAATGTAATCATCATCCTGTTCTGTTCTCTGTGCGGCAACTATCTATGCACCAGAATGTACAATGAACTGCTATTTAAGACAATTGCCGGCAATCTGTCCGTTTCTTCTTACAGTATATCAGAAAAGCTGCAGAACATAGAAACCATTTCTTCCAGCTTGATTGCCGACCAGGCGGTCCAGGAACAGCTGACCGCCCTGAAAGAATCCGACGACGTCATTGTCCGGAACAATGCCAACCGGACCCTGAACACCATACTGTTAAGCCATTTTGCCTCCCTGAAATCCAGCGGCGTTGCCTATATCTCCCTCTATAATGACGTTTTCTCCAACTGTACCAACTGGGCCCTTCTGTCCAAAACAGACCCTGAAATGATCCGGGCTGCCAGGGAAAACGCGGAACATATGAGAGGCGGCGTCACATGGAATTACAGGGGGCGCGGCGATTACCTCCTGCTCACAAGGAGTATCCTGAAAATTAACAACCTGGCCTTCTCAAATCTGGGAAGCCTGGTAATCGCGGTTGACTTAGACCAAGCGGTCAGGGCGTCAAACCAGGCAGCGGCGCTCTACAATAAATCCGAATATATCATTACGGATCAGGACAATCAGGTCATCTATGCCTCCAGCGCCCTTTCCGACGGGGACGCCGAATACTTTATGTCCAACGCAACCAGGCCTTACCAGCTTCTCACCTCCAACGGCCACACCTATTTTACGGTCATCGGAACCCTGCCGCGCTATGCCTACAGATACATAAGCCTGATTCCGTTCGACTCCATTGACCAGTCCCTTAAGTTTGCCCTGGGTCTCATGGTTCTTGGCCTGATTCTCGGATTCCTGCTGGCAGTGCTTCTTTCCATCCGCCTGATCCGCTACATTGTAGGGCAGTTCAATTCCCTGATTACAAAAATGCAGGCCTTCCGTGAAGATAAGCTTCCTCTCCCCATGGAAGAAAACGAATACAGCCTTCGTAAAGACGAGCTGGGCAAGCTCCACCAGCAGTTTGACCAAATGGCCGGCCGGATACAAACACTTGTGAAGGTTAATTATGTCAATGAGATTCTTACAAAGGACGCCCGGCTGAAAGCTCTGGAATCCCAGATTAATCCTCATTTTCTCTATAATACATTGGAATCCATTAACAGTATTGCGAAAATGCACGGTAATATCACCATAACCCAGATGGTCAGCGCACTGGGCAGCCTCCTGCGCGCCACCCTTTCCCATGAGGAACCGTTGGTTTCCCTTTCCTATGAATTGGAGCTGGTAGAATCCTATATGACCATACAGAAAATCCGTTTTGAAGACCGCCTGATATATGAAATCCACGGAACCCCCCTTCTGACGGATGTCTCCATCCCGCCTCTCACCATACAGCCTCTGGTGGAAAATGCGATTCACTATGGAATGGAGGAAATGACGGACGAATGCCGCATCCTTGTAAATACCCTTTTGGCAGATGGCACCGTCACCATACAGGTGAAAAATCAAGGCTCCTATTTTGAGCCTGGACTTTTAGAAAGACTGGAAAAAAAGGAAAAGCAGCCAAATGGTTTTGGCATTGGTTTACTGAACATTAACCAGAGAATTAAAATACTATTTGGAGACGCCTATGGCCTCACACTGTACAATGAGGGTTCCTACGCCGTGGCATCCATTACCCTTCCATATGAAACCAAAGGAGACTCTGATGTTTAAACTGATTATTGCTGATGATGAGCGCCTGATACGCGAGGCGCTGTCCACCACCATTAACTGGAAAGACCTTGATATTGAACTGACTGGCATATGCCGCAATGGAATTGAAGCTTACGATATGATTTTAGACGAATCCCCGGATATTGTGCTGACCGACATCCGCATGCCCGGAATGAGCGGTCTGGATCTTATCCGGCGTATCAACGAAGCCGGAATCCCGGTTCAATTCATCCTTCTGTCCGGATATGGAGAATTTGAGTACGCAAAAACCGCCATGCAGTATGGCGTAAAGCACTATATCCTTAAACCGTATGACGACCAGCAGATTGTAGATTGTATCCAGCAATGCAAAAAAGACTGCTGCCAGGTCCGTTTAAACAGCCGTCCCGGTATGGAACATCTCACAGCGCAAAGCAATATCCTCCACAATGTCATGTCCAGCATATTCAATGATTGTATCTGCCAGGACAGGCGGCTGGACTCCATCCTTGACAATTATGAACAGTACATTGATTTTCATTTCACATCCTATAAGCTGCTGTATGTCTATTATCTGGCATTTGAGAATCTGGAACATTTTCTTGGCCTTATTAAGGACTATGTTAAAAAGAATCTGCCCCAGACCATTATTTATGGCGTTTATGTAAACCATACCCTTCTGCTGTTCTTCCAGAATACAGGCAATAACTGCAGGCAGCTTAGAACTTTCATAGAACAGCTTTCCCTGCCCGAACAGGACGTGATCCTAGAAACACAGCTGATCACCTACTCCAGCCTGAAAAACCTGCTGGAGGATGCGGTGTGTAAGCTGAAACGTTTCGGCATGATTTACTATATCAACAATTTCCATGCCATCTATATCTGCAACTATAACAATGTGATATCACAGCTGCAGGCATTATATACCCAAATGCTTCAGGGCGGGACTGACTCCCTGACACAGGTAGAGGAACTGTTGAACGGAATCAGCAACATCGAATTCCTCAAGCAGTTGACCGGCAATTTAATGCTCAAAATCACAGCCTCCCAGCCATCCCAGTCCACCCTAGAACTGACAAACTGGCTGATTCAGCTGGACAGAGAAACGGATTTGGCACTGCTTAAGGAAATGGTCCTTGCAAAATTAAAGAATACCATACAGGCAGGGCTGATTTCCGTACAGTACAGCTCCATGACCCAGCAGATTTTTGATTATGTACATAAAAACCTGCAGGATTCCAACCTTTCCCTGAAGGGGATTGCAGAAAATCACCTGTTCATGAATGTGGATTATGTCAGCAAAAAATTCTATAGGGAAACAGGCAAAAAGTTTTCCCAATACCTGACGAAAATGAGGATTCAACGTGCAAAGGACCTGATGAAAGCCAATCCTTCCGCATCAATGCAGACCATTGCCATGCAGATTGGATGCGGAAATAATCCCAAGTACTTTTCTCAATTATTTAAAAAGCAGGAAGGGATTACTCCCACTGAATATATGGGAAAATAGAGACAGGTACAGACAAACCATATCTCTTGTCCAATACCTGTCCGAAGAACGTCACCTCAAATTTTTATGCACCCCCCCACACCCGAGCCTGTTTAACCATTCCTCCCTGGCGTCGGAGTAGTCCTGAATGCATTTACTGTCCTATCCATAATGACCTGTGCGTCACTTCCTGAATCAAGAACCGTATTTTGAAACGCCGCACTTTCCACCAGCACGGTTATCACCTCAAGTTTCCGCAATTCACCGGCCGTCAGCAGCGCCCCCACCTGTGCGGAGAAACAGGAACCGGCTTCCCCGGTATCTGCGTGTCCTGGCCTCCTGTGTTTCTGCAGCCTGCACCTTTGGCCCTTCTGCAGCCTGTACCTCCGACCCTTCAGTGGTGGCAACAATATGATTGTCCGAAATATAATTCCCCTTGCCCGAAACAACGCGTATGATTACAGGTACTACACCGGATGGTTTAATATACCGGGTATCTATGGTTTCTGAAATATGATTGGCAATGATGGAATTATGGTTACCGCTGATATACAGGAGAACGTACAGGTCATCCAAACCATTATCATACCCCTGCATCGGGGCCCATGGTTCATGGTCCCGTAAAAAAAGACTATCAGATCCACACCAGAGAACATAAATCGGGTTTGGATTATACAAAGATTGTCATTATAAGCAAGACTACATATATAGATAATCAAAATGCCATCATAGATAAGGACGAATTTAACGAAACAATGATTAATCTTGATAAGATAAAAGCAGAGGCGTTAAAATTTGTGGAAGATTATGTAGCTCATGTAAAAAATATAAAGAAATTACATTTCCAAGAATTTCAGCGTAGATATAAGTTTTCACCATTGCAATATTTTCATAAAGAATTAGGTATTGAATAATAGGTATATTGGATTAGTTCTGGTATACCTATTTTTTGCGTTTTGTGGTGAAAAATGAGATTTAAACTAACAGTTTAGTGACAGATAGAATTTTTTGTGTAAAAATTTATATAGCAGTTATGTACTCTCGGAATCTTTTTGTACTTGATTTTGCGAGAAGATTTTTTGTCAGT
>ERZ772954.2260-NODE-2260-length-12760-cov-2.748524_pt1 | contig 12760 bp, 7 predicted proteins | sample MGYA00580684_ERZ772954 | MGnify/ENA primary metagenome ERZ772954 (study PRJEB29015, sample SAMEA2737654) | human gut metagenome | biome: human gut; feature: human-associated habitat; material: faeces | place: China | collected 2012 ...
GAGCTGTCAGCGGACTTTATGACAAATACCTCATGGCATCGCCTGCCGATGGCGGTGTGGGACTCGACCGGATGATCGTGCAAAGTTGGTACAACATCTATCAGTGCGGTTTGATGCTGGCCATACTGATGGTTGTATGGTGGCCAACACGCCGTCACACCACCGTTTTCCATTGGCATTGGTCAATTATCTTTATCAGCATTTTCCTGAGTGCAGCCGACTTTGTATATTTTTACTCTTTGAGCCTGCCCGGAGCTATGATTTCCATCGTGTCGATGGTCAGGAGGGGCAGTGTCATCGTCAGTTTTCTTTTCGGAGCAGCGGTTTTCCACGAGAAGAATCTCAAGAGCAAGTTTGTCGATCTCTTGCTCGTGCTCTTGGGTATGCTCTTCCTCTACTTCGGTTCCAAATAGCTGCCCAAGGGAGACCGGAGGACCCTGTTTAGCATTCCCAAGTGCGTACACTCACCCGCCTTATTCTGCCAATAGCCAGCAACAACGAAAGCATGGCTACATAGAGCAATACCACTTGCACCCTATTGAAATGGATGTCTCCGATGGATGCTCCCGGCAACGATGCTATCCAACTTACAGCACCAACCATCTTCTCGGCCAAAAGCAGCAAGGCTTCGCGAACAACTTGGAAGACCGGTGGAAAGGGAGATAGAAACATCAGGAGCACTACTCCGTAGATGAGGAGAGTGGCCAAAGGTATCACAACGACATTGGGCAACAGAAAATAAGACGAAAAACGCCCAAAATAGTAGAGGGTCAATGGCATTGTGGCCAACTGAGCGGATATGGAAATAGCACATAGTCGCAAAATCCGGTCGGGCAACCACCAACGGAAGTGGAAAGAATGGGCAAAGGGAAGATAAAACAGCTTGATGCCGAGTACGGCCACAAACGACAGCTGGAAGCCTACATCAAAAAGATTGTTGGGATTGAACGCGAGCATAATCACTGCGGCCAAGGCCAGAACGTTAAGGGACATGCGCGAACCTCCCAACAGCGAAGCCACCGAACAGAGTGTGAGCATCGTAGCAGCTCTCACCACGGAGGGCGACATGCCCACGACGAAGACGTATGCCCAAATGGTCACCAGTGTGAACAACATGGACAACTTACGCTGAAAAGGGGAACAAACGAACATGAAAAACATATAGATGATGCCCACATGGAGCCCGCTCAAAGCCAAAATATGTGACGCTCCGGAAACGGTAAAATCGTTTTTGGTGGCTTTGGAGAGTCCGGCCTTGTCTCCTAAGGTCATGGCGGCAAGCACAGCCCCACTCTGTCCATTGGCAGACAATCCGCTTAACAGCCGGCCGCGAAAACGAAGGGCAGCTATGAATGAACGCTCGACTGAGGACAATCGCAAAAGGCTTACTTTGGCCTTCTGCCAGTTGTCGGGAAGAATAAAAGTCGTACCGGCATAGTCATGAATCCGCATCCACCTTACATAATCGAAATGTCCTTCGGTCGGACGGCTCCACGGTTTTGAAAAGGTGGAGAAAGCCCTCAGTCCATCTCCCACACGGAGTTGCTCCCAACGATGGGTCAGCGTGTCCCGAAGAAGACTTGCCTTGATTTTGGCCCCTGCATTTGGACCATCGGATATAACAAGATCGAACATGACAACCTTACCATGAACCACAGGAGTGCTCGTGACCACGGCTTCATAACTCTGAGGACGGGGAAGCGGCAGGGGCCGGTTGACTAACAATCCATACCACGCACCAACGAAAAAAACGGCAAGATAGATCAATATCCCGTGGAGCATGCGAGACTCCAACATTCGAGAAGAATGGGAAAATGAAAAACGGGAAAGAAAATTAGGGAGTTTAGGGGGAAAGGTAAGGAAAAAAGAGAGGGCGACACACGTAGTGGCAGCCACAACAAATGTCCAAAGAAACGGGTAGCCGGTCACACTGTCTCCAAGAAGCAACCCGCACACAAAGGGCAAGGCTATCCCCACAAATGGATTGAGACGAATGTGATCGGCTACGCTCATGATACAGATAAAAGGCTATAGAAATGGATTCAAACTTTATTTGGTGATTCTAAACCAATCGACATCAAGCCAGCCACGACCGCCTTTCATGTCGGGTTCTTCGGCCAGAAGTCCTATCTTGGCACCTATCCACTTTCCTTCTTTCATGGCAAACGTGTTACCTGCTTTCTTAAACTTCTTTCCATCAGAACTGAAAAAGAAATCGGCCTTGCCGTCATTGATTACCATGCGAAGATAAATGTCAAGGTGAATACCCGGCTGGTAGTCTATTTGGTCCTTAGCGGTAGGAGCCAGAGTGGCAATATCCTCCCATGTAGGCGCAGCCCCTTTGTCGGCTTTGATGCAAGTGGAACGCTGGAGCACGAAGTTCTCTCCTACTCTTCTCACAACAAGGGCAGAGTAGTCGAGACCCATAACCACGATACCGGCATATTGCTGTTCGGCTTTAGAGGTAAAGCGCAATTTGGCTGTGGCTGTAAAACAATCGGCCGGCGTCTTTTGCAACAAGAGATTGGGAGCATCCCAAAGAGAGGGCACTCCGGCTTTCCCCTTGGGCATCGTGGGGGTGGAAGCCTTCAGTTTGTGCGTATAGAGGCGGTAGTATCCCCAAGGAGTGGGCATACCAAACTTCTGGTCATAATAGCCTTCCCATTGCCATTGTCTGCCGAGAATGGTGGTGTTGAACTCGTCGCTTTCCTGCGGATTGACATTGACCGAGGGCTTGACCGTTTTCGGTTTACGGAAAGTCATCACCGGTTGGCCGCAATATCCTTTTGTGGGAACTTTTCCCATAACGGGCCAGTTATCCTTCCATGTCACCGGCTGCAGATGTACAACCCTACCATAAGCCCCTTTGTCTTGAAAGTGCATGAACCAGTCTTCACCTTGAGCCGTGTGCACCCATCCTCCTTGATGAGGGCCATTGACAGCTGTGCTTCCTTGTTCAAGCACCTTCTTGACCTCGTACGGACCGTAAGGGCTCTTCGACCGCATGGCCAACTGAAAGCCCGTAGGCACGCCTCCGGCCGGGCACATAATCCAATACCAGCCCTCACGCTTGTAGAACTTCGGTCCCTCACAAGTACGGTTCTCGGTTCCGTTGCCGTCAAAAACTATCACGGGGTCGCCTATAGCCTTAGTCCCTTCGGCATTAAGTTCGCGCACCGTGAGGACACTCGCAAAACCGGCCCGGCTATTGGCCCATCCGTTGACCAGATAACATCGCCCGTCATCGTCCCAAAGAGGTGTCGTGTCAATCATGCCTTTGCCGGGAATCACACACACCGGCTTCTCCCATTCCCCTCTCGGGTCTTTGGTTTTTACCATGAAGACTCCCGTGTCCGGGTCGCCCCAATAAATATAGAACTCGCCTTGATGAAAACGGATGCTGGGAGCCCAGACTCCATTGCCATGACCAAGACGCTCACCGGGAACATTGTAGGGCTCGCGAAGGGCATGACCGACAATTTCCCAATTCACCAAGTCTGTGGAATGGAGAATGGGCAGGCCCGGCATGCTTTCAAACGAACTGGCCGTGAGGTAATAATCATTGCCGACAGCGATAACATCGGGGTCGCTGTAATCGGCATTGATAACCGGATTCTTGTACATGCCATTGCCCAAATCAGGGTTCCACACTTGCGAAACATAAGGCACTTGTGCGCCGACCGCCAACGCAAAGGAGATGGCACAGCAGAGATTTAGTAGACGTTTCATTGATTAAGAGTTATTAGATTGATTTGTCTGTTATTCTTCTTATGGTGAGTGAAAGAGAGCCTTTCCAGCATCTCCATGCCGTCATAAAAGAATGTCTCGTTCCTCCTGAGAGGCGGATATTCTGTTGACGCGCAAGTGATAACGGTTCCCATCATATTCAATACGCATCAGACGGCGTTCATACTTATTCCCCAAAGCCCTGAGTACCAAAGCCACATGCCCCATCGTTCGCCGGAGATTGAGCTCAACACACGCATTGAGCTTGAGCGGTTGGGGGGTGTCCGACGCTCCTTCTATCTCGTTAACTTCCTTAGGGCGATAGAGCATCATGTCTATTCCAAAGGGCCCTTGATATAGATTACGTATAGCCGGAGAAATCACCTTAATAGCTTTTTCTCTGGCTTTTCGAAGTGTTTCCCGCGAAATATACCGGGCTAAAAAATCTTCTTTTTCTTGTTCCGATACGAGCAAGTTGCCAACATAAGCTCCCTTTACAGTATGGAAGAGCGACAAACCACAATAGGTTATTGTACCGTCAGCCCCCGCTTCAAATTCCATTCCAAAATCTATCACCTTATTGTAATAAGGTTCAATGGCTATTCCACCCTGTCGGGCGATAATATTGGCAACCCACTTTGCCGTAGAAGTATCGAGTTTCCCGCCAACATACCTTACCCCACGGCCACTGCAGCTCCATGGAGACTTGATTACACACGCCCTCCAATCGTCTATAACGTGTTCAAGTTCGGTAAGATTAGCAACAAAAACGGCCTGTCCTTGCAGGTGCGCGGCAGCCCACTCACGGCTACTCAACCGCCGGATAGCCTCAAGTTGCCCATCAGAAGGCATAACCCCTCCCTCCACACCGGCATGGGTCAACTGGTGCTTGATAGAAATATCCCATCCCCACGGACTCACTCCGGAGATCTTATGGCGAAGCAGTCCAAGCCCCTGAAGCGTCACAAAATCGACTTCGGGTACTTGCATACCTAAATGCCGGAGCTTGTCAAAGGCATTGTCCACATCATTCACCAACCCCTCATCGCCACGTTTCGCCCATAAAGCCGGCATGAAGTCGAGGTCGTTGCGCAACTGTCTTCCGGCGTGTGGTGCCGTAAATGGCACACGACCGGCAGCAAGTGCCATGTCATGCTCGGGATTGAATACATGTAGAATCATGCTACAAAGATAAGAAAAACGCACAAACCGTCCAAGAGTACGCATTTAGATTAGTGCTAAATAATGAAAAAAAAGCAAGATTTTGCCAACTTGAGTTTGCAAATATGAAAATAAGTGTTATCTTTGCAACGTAAATTAAAAACAATAAAAGCTAAAAAACAAACATGGAAGAGGCTTTCTTTCACACTCACGCGTACCTCCTTGAACATACAAACGCCACCGTTCGACGCAACCTCATGGACGAGATCGATTGGAATGAGCGCATGATAGGCATCAAGGGGACACGTGGCGTGGGCAAGACAACCTTTCTCCTTCAGTATGCCAAGGAAAAATTCGGCCCCGGTGACCGCCAATGTCTGTATGTGAACATGAACAATTTCTACTTCCAAGGACGTGGCATAGCCGATTTTGCCGGTGACTTCGTGCGCCACGGAGGGCGCGTGTTGCTCATTGACCAAGTTTTCAAGCAGCCCGATTGGAGCCAAGAGTTGCGGAAATGTCACGATCTCTACCCCGACCTCAAGATTGTATTCACGGGCAGTAGCGTGATGCGTCTCAAAGAAGAGAATCCCGAACTCAACGGCATTGTGAAAAGCTACAATCTACGCGGATTCTCATTCAGAGAATATCTGAATTTGCAAACAGGCAACAACTTCCCTCCCTACGAACTTGAAGACATACTGAAGAACCATGAACATATCATCAAACAGATCCTGCCCAAAGTGAGTCCGATGAGGTATTTCCATGATTACATCCACCACGGTTTCTACCCTTTCTTTCTTGAACATCGCAACTTCTCGGAAAATCTCCTGAAAACGATGAATATGATGACCGAAGTGGACATCCTGCTCATCAAACAAATAGAGCTGAAATACCTCACAAAAATCAAGAAACTCTTCTATCTGCTCGCCGTTGACGGTTCCAAGGCACCCAACATCAGTGAATTGGCCAAATCCATAGAGACCAGCCGTGCTACAGTGATGAACTATATCAAGTATCTGGCCGACGCTCGCTTGATAAACATGATTTACCCCATAGGACAAGAGTTTCCCAAGAAGCCCGGCAAGATCATGATGCATAATTCTAACTTGATGTATGCCATTTACCCCATCACTGTGGAAGAACAAGATCTCATGGAGACATTCTTTGTCAACTCCTTGTGGAAAGACCACTTGGTGAACCAAGCCGGCAAAGACCACTTCTTCATGGTAGACGGCGACAGAAAGTTCAGAGTGTGTGATGCCCAGGCACCCAGCAAGATAAGATACAATCCCGACACCATCTATGCGCGCTATAACACTGAGGTGGGCAAGGATAACCGCATACCGCTTTGGCTCTTGGGATTCCTCTATTAAAAGAGGGAGCAACGGCCCCCGATGCGGCCTACAACACAATGACAACAAAAACATTATTTCTGTTTTTCACCGACCAGCCGGTGAATCGAAAATGTGGAACTTCTTTTATAGAACATTAAATTATACAAACAACATTTATCTATATTGATTATGGCTAAAGAAAAAAAGTTTATCACTTGCGATGGTAACGAGGCCGCCGCACACATCAGCTACATGTTTAGCGAAGTGGCCGCCATCTACCCCATCACTCCGTCATCTCCTATGGCGGAGCATGTTGACGAGTGGTCTGCCCGTGGGCGCAAGAACCTTTGGGGCCAGACTGTCAGCGTTCAGGAAATGCAATCTGAGGGTGGTGCGGCCGGTGCCGTTCACGGTTCGTTGCAGTCCGGTGCCCTGACCACTACATTCACAGCCTCCCAGGGCTTGCTGCTCATGATACCTAACATGTACAAGATTGCCGGTGAATTGCTGCCATGCGTGTTCAACGTTTCGGCCCGCACACTCGCTTCGCACTCTCTCTGCATTTTCGGTGATCATCAAGATGTTATGGCTTGTCGCCAGACAGGCTTCGCCATGTTCTGTTCCGGCTCGGTACAGGAGGTGATGGATCTTTCGGCAGTACCCCATCTGGCCACCTTGAAGACCAGCGTGCCTTTCATCAACTTCTTCGACGGTTTCCGCACATCTCATGAATATCACAAGATTGAGTGCATGAGCGAGGACGATATCCGCCCATTGGTTGACGAGGCCGACATCAAGCGTTTCCGCGACCGGGCCATGACTCCGGAGCATCCGGTAGTTCGCGGTACAGCAGAGAACCCGGAGACTTTCTTCACCCATCGTGAGGCCAGCAACTCTGCCTACGAAGATGTTGCCGAAGTAGTAGAACACTACATGGGCGAAGTCTCCAAGATTACGGGTCGTGAGTACCATCTCTTCTCCTACTACGGTGCCAAGGATGCCGAGAACATCATCATTCTCATGGGCTCCGCCACCGAAGCTGCCCGCGAAGCCATCGACTATCTGCTCAAACAGGGCAAGAAGGTGGGTATGATTTCCGTTCACCTTTATCGTCCGTTCTCCGTGAAGCACCTGCTTGCCGCCGTTCCCAAGACAGTGAAGCGCATCGCCGTGCTCGACCGCACCAAGGAGCCCGGAGCCGAGGGAGAGCCGCTCTATCTGGATGTGAAGAGTGCTTTCTATGATGTTGAGAACAAGCCGCTTATCGTGGGTGGCCGTTATGGTCTCGGTTCTTCGGACACTACTCCTGCCAAGATCATCGCTGTGTATAACAATCTGGAACTTCCCGAGCCCAAAAACCATTTCACAGTGGGCATCGTAGATGATGTAACCTTTACCTCTCTGCCCGAGGTGGAAGAGATTCCGCTCGGCGGTGAAGGCCTTTTCGAAGCTAAGTTCTATGGTCTGGGAGCCGACGGAACCGTTGGTGCCAACAAGAACTCGGTGAAGATCATCGGCGACAACACCGACAAGCACTGTCAAGCCTACTTCTCCTACGACTCCAAGAAGTCGGGAGGTTTCACCTGCTCGCACCTGCGCTTCGGTGATTCAGACATTCACTCCACCTATCAGGTGAATACGCCCAACTTCGTGGCTTGCCACGTACAGGCCTATCTTCACATGTATGATGTGACCCGTGGTCTCCGCAAGAACGGTACGTTCCTGCTCAATACCATCTTCGATGGACAGGAGTTGGTAGACTTTATTCCCAACAAGGTGAAGCGTTATTTCGCCAAGAACAACATCACCGTATATTATATCAACGCCACCAAGATTGCTCAGGAGATAGGGCTGGGCAACCGTACCAACACCATCCTCCAGTCGGCATTCTTCCGCATCACGGAGGTTATTCCCATCGACTTGGCCGTGGAACAAATGAAGAAGTTCATCGTAAAGAGCTACGGCAAGAAGGGTCAGGACGTGGTAGACAAAAACTACGCTGCTGTTGACCGTGGTGACGAATACAAGAAACTTGATGTTGATCCCGCTTGGGCCAATTTGGCAGACGATGCAGAGGTGGCAGACGACGCGCCCGCATTCGTTAAAGAGCTGGTGCGCCCGATGAACGCACAGGTGGGCGACCTGCTCAAGGTCTCCGACTTTGTGAAACATGGCACGATCGACGGCACATGGAGTGTGGGCACAGCCGCTTACGACAAGCGCGGTGTAGCCGCTTTTGTTCCCACATGGGCTTCTGAGAATTGCATCCAGTGCAACAAGTGCTCTTACGTTTGTCCTCACGCTTGCATTCGTCCATTTGTTCTTGACGAGAACGAGAAAGCCGGCTTTAACGAGCCTACGCTTGACGTGCTCGCTCCGAAGCAGCTTAAAGGCATGCAATTCCGCATCGAAGTTTCTGTCCTCGACTGCACAGGTTGCGGCAACTGCGCCGATGTATGCCCGGGCAAGAAGGGCGAAAAGGCTCTGGTAATGAACCAATTCGTTGCCGGTGAGGAAGAGGCTACCAGACGCGCAGCCGACTGGGATTATCTCGTGAAGAACGTGAAAACCAAGCAGCACCTCATTGACATCCGCACCAATCCCAAGAACACGCAGTTTGCCACTCCGCTCTTCGAGTTCTCCGGAGCTTGTGCCGGTTGCGGTGAGACACCTTATGTGAAGCTCGTCTCCCAGCTCTTCGGCGACCGTGAAATGATTGCCAATGCCACCGGTTGCTCATCTATCTATTCAGCTTCTGTGCCTTCCACACCTTACACCACCAACGAACAAGGTCAGGGCCCGGCCTTCAACAACTCTCTGTTTGAAGACTTCTGCGAGTTTGGCATGGGTATGGCTATGGGTAACAAAAAGATGAAAGAACGTATCACCGTGCTGCTCACCGACCTGATAGGGCGTGAAGACACTCCTGCCGACTTCAAGGAAGCTGCACAGGAATGGATTGACGGCCAGAATGATGCCGATGCATCAAAAGTAGCTGCCGCCAAACTCAAACCGCTCATCGCTGCCGGTGCCGAACACGGATGCCCCGTCTGCACAGAGCTGAAGACCCTCGACCACTATCTTGTGAAACGCAGCCAGTGGATCATCGGTGGTGACGGTGCTTCTTACGATATCGGTTACGGTGGTCTCGACCACGTGATTGCTTCCGGCGAAGACGTCAACATCCTCGTACTCGACACCGAGGTATATTCCAATACCGGTGGCCAGAGTTCCAAGTCCACTCCGCTCGGTGCCATTGCCCAGTTTGCCGCCAAAGGCAAGCGTGTGCGCAAGAAGGACCTCGGCCTCATGGCCACCACTTATGGCTATGTATATGTAGCCCAGATTGCAATGGGTGCCGACAACAACCAGACGCTCAAAGCCATTCGCGAGGCAGAGGCCTATCCCGGTCCGTCGCTCATCATTGCTTACTCACCGTGTATCAACCACGGCCTGAAGATTAAGGGTGGTATGGGACGCAGCCAGGCACAGGAAGCCAACGCCGTTGAGTGTGGCTACTGGCACCTTTGGCGCTATAACCCACAGCTGGCAGAGGAAGGCAAGAATCCATTCTCGCTCGACTCAAAAGCTCCCGACTGGTCCAAGTTCCAAGACTTCTTGGACAGCGAGGTGCGCTTCCTCTCCGTGAAGAAAGCGTTCCCCGGAGAAGCCAATGACTTGTTCAAAGCCTGCGAAGACATGGCCAAGCTCCGTTATAAGAGCTACGTGCGCAAGTCGCAGGAGGACTGGAGTAATGAGACTGAGGCTTAATCGACTGACACTCACCATGTATTGCTTTCTCCTTTTAAGGAGATCATGAATACCTATCAGGAGGTTTATTTCGTAAAAGAAATAGGCCTCCTCTTTTTATATCCTCACCCTAACTGTCACCTTTTCACACCTTATTGGTAAAATGTCATTTCCTCCCCCTACTCTCTCAACATTCCAAAAGCACCTCCCCGACTCCATCTGCCAGATTTCTTATCCCCTACACTTACCCACCTCTTTTTGTCAACATTTCTCCCATCACGTTTGCAAAAGGTGATAAAATGTTGTATCTTTGCATCAGCAAGGGAAGCGCATTGATGTTTCCCTTTTTTGTTTTCTCCCAATTTCCCTTGCAATCAGACCCCAAACAACTGTGCAAAAGGGCCCATTTGGCTTTCTCACTACGGCCAAATTGCATCCCCACTGTAGCCCTTTCATCTCATGATCATGGCTTGACCGCATCATATTTTCTTCTTTTTTGACTTCTTATATCCCTCATTTTGTTACATGCAAGAAAACCTACTGACAGACGTATAAAACTTTTTCGAAATATCAATATACTTCTCTCTATAACCTATGCCATCCTCCCGATAAAGCCCAAGAAAACGGTATGAAACATACGACATCCGACTATAAAGACGATTTCACAGCCTGTAAAAATCCTCTGAACAAATAATCCCGTTTCTTTGCCATTCCAAAAAGAATCATTATCTTTGCATGTAGAATATCTACCCCTGTCAAGACAAGAAAAAGTATCAACAAAAACTATGGAAAGAACCTGGAGATGGTTTGGCAAAAACGATAAGATTACGCTTGCCATGCTAAAACAAATCGGTGTGGAGGGCATTGTGACCGCCCTGCACGATGTGCCCAACGGAGAGGTGTGGACACGTGAAAGAATCAATGAGCTCAAGACCTACATCGAGCAATTCGGTATGCGTTGGAGCGTAGTGGAAAGCCTGCCTGTATCGGAGAGCATCAAATATGCCGGGCCCGACCGCGACCGGCTCATCGACAACTACAAGCAGTCGCTGCGCAACCTTTCTGCTGAAGGCATACACACCATTTGCTATAACTTCATGCCCGTGCTCGATTGGGCCCGCACTGACCTCAACCATCCCAATCCCAACGGCTCCACCAATCTCTATTTCAGTTTTTCCGAATTTGCCTATTTTGACATCTACATCCTCGGCAGGCAGAATGCTGCAGCCGATTGGGAAAAAATGGGCCACGACATGGGGCGCGACATCATGAGTGAGGTGGAAAAGCTGAAAAGCGACATGACACCTGAAAGGGAGCACAAACTCGTGGATAACATCATTGTGAAAACACAAGGATTCGTGAGCGGCAACATCAAGGAAGACGATGAACACCCCATTGAACTTTTCCGCCAGTTGCTCGACTTGTATAAAGGCATCACCAAAGAACAGCTGCGCGAGAACATGCGCTACTTCCTTGAAGCCATCATGCCCACTTGTGAAGAGTGTGGCATGTATATGTGCGTACACCCCGACGACCCGCCATTCCCTATCCTCGGACTCCCCCGCATCGTGACTTGCGACGAAGATATCGAGTGGCTGCTCTCGACCGTGGACAATCCTCACAACGGACTTACCTTCTGTGCCGGAAGTCTCTCGGCCGGAGCCCACAACGATGTGGTGGCTTTGGCCCGCAAATATGCTTCCCGCTCATGGTTTGTGCATCTGCGCTCGTGCCACATATTCCCCAACGGTGACTTCACCGAAGCCAGCCATTTGGGCGGCCGGGCCGACATCATCGAACTGGCACGCATCTTCGAAAAGCAAAATCCACAGCTACCCATGCGCGTAGACCACGGCATGACCATGCTCGGCGACGAATCGCGAGGCTACAATGCCGGTTACAGCTTCCTCGGCCGCATGTTTGCCATGGGACAAGTGCAGGGCATTCTCGCCACCGTAGACCGGGAATTGGGCATCGACTACAGGCAACCGGGCTTCTTCGACTGAATGTGCGGCGCACGAGCGGAAACTCCGCAAAGCTATCTTTCAAGCAACAAGACATCACAAACACAACAAATACAATGAACTCACTTTTCAATATCAAAGACTACGTGGTAGTCATCACCGGCGGCACAGGAGTGCTGGGCCGTGCCATTGCCAAATATCTCGCCCTCGAAGGGGCCAAAGTGGCCATCATGGGCCGCAAGGAGGAGGTTGGCCACGCCATCGTTGACGACATCTGCAAGGCCGGAGGCGAAGCCTCATTTTACAAGACCGATGTCATGGATCAGACCATGGTTGAACAAAACTGCCAAGACATCCTCGACCGCTATGGGCGCATCGACACGCTACTCAATGCAGCCGGTGGCAACCAGCCGGGAGCAACAATCACCCCCGACCAAACCTTTTTTGACCTTGATGCTGCACAGTTTCAGAAAGTGCTCAACCTCAATCTCACAGGCACGGTGATTCCCACGCAGGTGTTTCTCAAGCCTATGGTGGAGGCCGGCAAGGGAAGCATCATCAACTTCTCATCGATGGCCGCCTTCCGCCCCATGACGCGCGTGTGCGGTTATGCAGCCGCCAAAGCCGGCATCTCCAACTTCACGGCCTACATGGCCACCGAGTGTGCCAAGAAGTTTGGCGAAGGCATCCGTGTCAATGCCATTGCCCCGGGATTTTTCATCACCGAGCAAAATCGCAGTTTGCTCACCAATCCCGATGGCAGCTACACCCAACGGGGACAGGACGTGATACGCCAGACACCGTTCGGGCGCATGGGCGATC
>ERZ772954.2261-NODE-2261-length-12750-cov-3.000709_pt1 | contig 12750 bp, 5 predicted proteins | sample MGYA00580684_ERZ772954 | MGnify/ENA primary metagenome ERZ772954 (study PRJEB29015, sample SAMEA2737654) | human gut metagenome | biome: human gut; feature: human-associated habitat; material: faeces | place: China | collected 2012 ...
AAAGACAAACAGGATTCAGAGCATCATTGAGGCAAATGCCACAGATTATTTTCCGATTGATGTAACGAAATATATCTTATCTTACAGCGTAACAGATGTAGAGACTCAGAAATCAGAAGATGGAAAAGAAGAAACCAAACAGTATCATCTGATGGTTTATGCGGCGCCGAAAGCGATTTCTGCAGCTTATAGTGAATTTGCTGAGAATGCCGGACTGACAATGGCTGGCATTACCTATACAGGTGACAGTGTTTATCATGCTGTCAGGGGAGAATATGCGACAGGAACACATATCCTGGTGAAGATTGAATTAAAAGGAACCAGCATCAGCATTATCAATAATGGAGAGCTGGCTTTGCAGCGTAACATCAACTATGGTGTGGACAGTGCTGTTGAGACAGTGAGAGCTTTTCCGGAATTCGGAGACAGACTGGATGTGGGAGAAGCACTGGAAGTACTTTGTAATAGAAGATGTATCAATTCTGCCCTTGACATGATGCCTGCAGATGAAATGGCTTCTGATGAGGACAGAATGCTGGAAACAGCCAGAGCAGAAGTAACAGAGAGCCTGAGATATATGATCGGAAATATTTTCCGAATCATGGACTATTATATTTCCCGCCATACAGATGCGACTTTTGAAACGATTGACTGCTGTGGTCTTGGTGCGCAGGTGCAGGGATTGATGGAGCTTCTTACCAATGAACTCGGTCAGCCTGTAAAAGTTCTGGAAAAGGTGGAGAATTTTGCCCTGCCGTCCAGTGCCGAGAATGAGGGCGCTTACCTTTATGCTGCAGTTATGGCGCCAAGTATTTCAGGTGTAAACCTGATGGAAAAGACCAGCAGAAAAGCAAAAGAAAAGAAAGATACTTTAAGCGGCGCGATCGTTATTTTTGTAGTTGGAGCTGTAGCGGGTGTTGCACTGACTGCCGCGGGATATGCAAATCGTATTTATCAGCAGCATGAGCAGGATCGCCTGAATCAGAGGATTTCAGAAGAGAGTTCTATAGAAGATATTTACAATGCTTATAATACAGCAAAGTCGCAGTACGACAATTACCAGAATATGTATCAGTACACAAATACTCCAAATGAGGGACTTAAGAACTTCATTGAGGAAATGGAGGAAAAGATGCCTTCTGATATCACAGTGGAGAGTTTCAGCTCTACCGGAAGTCAGGTCAGCTTTTCCATGCGTGTGACCAGTAAATCAGCAGCAGCGAATACCATCATGCAGCTTCGTACCTTTGAGAGTCTGGCGACCGTAACGACTACAGGTATCGATGAGGCAGAGGACGGAACCGTGTCCATGAGCGTAGCTTGTACTTATGCAGACCCGGCACCGCTGGATCAGAGCACAGAATAAGGAGGCAGATATTATGGACATGAATATTTCTATGCGTGATAAAAAATTACTGCTGATGTTTTTGGGTGTAGGGATTTTTGCATGTGGATATTTCTTTGGATATCGTCCACAGATGGAAGAAGCGGAGAACATCCAGGCATCCAATGTGCCGCTTCAGGAACGCTTAAATGACCTGCTTGAACTGGCAGAAAACAGAGAATTTTATCTGGAAGAAACGGATTCGATCAATGCAAAGATTAATGAATATACAGCGGAATTTCCATCGGACATTCGTTCCGAGGATGGAATCGTGCTTTCCAAGAATATGGAAGAATCTCTGGATATGAGCATTTCCAACGTAGGCCTTGGAACCAGGGAGTTTATCGCAGCTTTGGACGGAAGCACAGAAGATCCACTGATCGACATGCCGGATGAAACTCTTTCTGAGCAGGCAAACGCTCAGACTCAGGCACAGATTGACGAGATTGAAGGTACAGACACACAGGGCGAGAAAGACCTGCAGAATGCATCTGACGAGGAAATCGAAAATGCTGCCATGACTCTGACAACACCAGTACTTTACCGTACACAGGACAGTATGCAGTTCACAGGTACATACGCAAGCCTAAAAGATATGGTAGACTACCTCGCAGACCAGAGTGGCAGAATGACACTGGACAATGTAAATGCTTCCTTTGATTCCACAACCGGAAATCTCACCGGAAGCATCACTGTAAACCTGTTTTCAATGGCAGGAACCGGAAAGACTTATACAGAACCGGATGCAGGAAGTGTTGCATACGGAACCAATAATATTTTTGGAACTATTGAGTCAGGCAAGAAGAGTAAGAAAAATAAAAAGAATAAGAAGTCCGCAGATACAGAGAAAACACAGAGTGCAGACAGCACAGATCAGGCGGCTTCCGACACTGGCGCTGACGGTCAGGATACAAACAGTCAGGGAAGAGAAAATACGCAGGATGCAGCAGCCCCTGCTGATACCGCCGGACAGGCACAATAAAGGAAAGTATGTTAGAGGGGAGAAATACAGGGCCCCTCTATCTGTGTTTTTATACCATATATGAAAATTTGGCAAAAGTGTCGTAGAACAGAGCGTTTAGCTTTGAAACAGAAATGATTGGCAGTTACTTCATGAGATATAACAATGAGAATGACATAAGAGAAGGGAGCATACGACAGTTGAACAGAAAAAAGAATAAGAATTCAAATGCAGGTATGACACTGCTGGAAGTAATCGTTGCAGTGAGCATTTTTTCCATAACTGCAATCGTGCTCCTGCAGAGCTTCGTAACTTCAAGCCGGATTAACCGGAAATCCAATACCTATCTGGAAGCTACTACTGTAGCGCAGAATGTGATGGAGGAAATCAAAGCCAAGAGGTTTCAGGAAGTAGCGCTTGCGTTTAACTATCCGATAGACCTTACTACCAGTTCCAGCAGATTTACATTTCTGCAGCCGCAGATTTCTGAAATCCAGAATAATACTCTGGAAATTAAGGAAATCGCGAAAAATGATGATGGTAAATATACCAATGTGCGAAAATATAATACAGCAGACGGGGACGATGATTCAAAAGTTACTGCATCAGTGATCTCACATGATGATGGAAAAACTTATAAGTTCAATGCCAATGATACTGGAAAATATTATTATTCCATGGCCAACGTGAAGAATCTTAATGAGACATTTGACGTGCTGGTCGAGTTTGACGGAGGCGATGATACCGAATACAGAAAAAAGACAGTCACTAACAATGTATATGGAAAGAATGATTATCTGTCACCAAATATCGCTAAGCTTGATACAAAGAAGAATGCTTTCCTTATTATGGAAAAAGACTGGGATAAGAAAGCAATGAATGAAATGATCGAAGCTCAGCTTATTCAGGCCAAAGATAAATGGGATGCAGCACATTCAGCATGGTATCAGGCAAATAAAAGAGATACGGTAGATGAGGAGGGAAATATCACTTCACATCCGACACCAGAGGAAGAAGCAACCTATCTGGCACAACATCCAAAACCGGAAAAACTGGACTACGATGATGTATATGCTCATACCAGAAGAATCCTGAAAGTGAAACTTGAAAACAGTGGCGGCAATATTATCGCAAAAGCGAAATATATATTGAATGCTTATGATTACACAAAAGAGGGTGGTTCAGAATATGAAACCATGTCTATTTGTACATGTGGGAACAAGAGTGTAAATCTTCCGGATGATGCAGATCCAATATCCGGATGTTGCTGTACATATTCGAGTGCATATACCACTTTTTACAGTTCGGAAAGTGAAGATGATCTTCAGAATGTGTATATATTCTATTATCCGAATTATAATTCCACAAACAGAGCAAAGCCACTGGATGAGATATATTTTGACAATTTGGAGATTACCGTAAAAGATGGAAATTATCCGATTAATCTTTATGTAACAAAACAGCGTGACGAGAAAAATAACGAGCCGACTTCTGCACAGGAACTGCAGTATAAGATGTCTCTTACTGTAACAGAGAGTCCGACAAAGCCATGGAGTGCGAACATGGGTCTGTACAAAGCTTCCACCACATTGCTCACAAATCTGGATTATGATATCAGCAATATTACAGAAATCCCGAAGCGAACCAAAGCGAATCAGATGAAGCTGACCTATATGGATACAAATAATCGTAAGACCACAGACTACAGTGCAAAAAACATTCTGTCATACAATGGCCTTGACAACCGTGAAGCAGAAGACCGTATTTACAATGCGGTTGTAAAAGTATATAAACAGGGAGCAGCACAGAACAATTTCCCGGAGAAAGATATGATCGTCAGCCTGAATGGTGCAAAAGAAAACTAACAGTCAGGGGGAATAAGGCAAAAGATGAATCAAATTTCAAACAGAAAAAAGAATCAGGGTTTTTCCTTACTGACAGTAATCGTAGCAGTTGCGTTTATTGGAATTCTGGGACTCCTGATCTTATATATCGCAATGGCAAACTTTCAGATGAAAATTACAGATATGAAAGGTAAAGACAGTTTTTATAGAGCAGAGAAAGCACTGGAAGAAGTCAGAACAGGACTGCAGGAAGATGTTGGCGAGGCAATGTCCGTAGCGTATATTAAAGTACTTGAGACGTATTCTAAAGATTCTGATGTATCTTCTGCAGATGCTACATTGGACGAACTGAGACAGGCAAGCTTTAAAGAACTGTTTGTCAAGGAGCTGGTCAGTCGTTTGAAGTATGGTTCAGATACTTCTCAGTATAGTCTGGAAAAACTTAATGGTTATCTGGATCTCACAAATGAAGAAAACTTTGATGAGACAAAAGAAACAGTGCTTATTACGAATCCGTCAGATAAATCACCGAAAATGGTCAAAGACGTTAAAAACGGAGTTGTACTCAAGAATCTGAAAGCTATCTATGTAGATGCGAAAGGAAGAGCTTCAATTATTGAAACAGATATCCGTCTTGGCATTCCGAAAATTCAGTTTCCTACTCCATCCACACTCCCTGATCTGATGAATATGATCGTGGTTGCAAACAAGGGAATTGTGTGCGAGGGAACAGAGACTACTCAGCAGACAGTAATTCAGGGAAGTGTTTATGCAGGACTTCTGGATGAGTATAAGAATGGTCAGACTGCTTCCGATGGTTTTGATAATGTCAGTGTGGACATTAAGGCAGGTGCGAAATTATCGGTTTCTTCAGGAGATAAATTTGTCTGCCAGGGGAACATTAATGTAAATAATGGAAGTACTTTTTCCAGTGCAGGGACAGTATCTGTCTGGGCACAGGGAATCAATCTGACATCGGCAACCGTTGAACTTCTTGGAAAAACTTATCTTTCAGATGACCTGACAGTAAATACAGGAAAGAACAGTAATGTGAAGATCGAGGGAGAATATTACGGATTTGGTTCCGCAGATTCTGCCAGAGAGTCTAAAATTGCTCATAATTCAGATGACGTGGAGGGGATTACTCCTGTTTATGATTATACAGACCGTTTAGATTCTTCTTTAAGCAGTGCCATTGTTATTAATGGAAAGAACACAACTATGGATCTGTCCGGGGTACAGAAGATGATGCTTGCAGGAAAGAACTATATTGCAAGTACAAAGATCAATTCTGCGAGAGGAAATAATTCAGATATTATGACAGGAGAGAGCCTGACAGTAAAAGGTACGCAGCTTGCATATCTGGTGCCTGCGGAACTGATCGCAGATGGAAACCAGACCAATCCTATGTCTTATGATCAATATATGACATTAACAGCAGATAATAAAACAATAGATATTGCGCAGAATACACCTGTGGCTCAGTGGGGAAATCAGACACTGGCACAGCTTGGCGTGGATACTGCCAATCCTGTACAGGAAGTTTTTTATAATGATAATGCATCCGGCGAAGGCGGATTCGTATATTTCTATCTGAATTTTACAGACAGTACAAAGGCAGCTGCATTTATGCAGACATATTATGCTTCAGAGACTACCAAGAGCAATATAGATCAGTATCTGAGTTTCTATTTTGGCGCAGATGCCGGAGTAAAAGTAAATGATCCACAGGCATATCTGAGATACATTACCAATGGAAATGTTCTCAGTTTTGATGGGGAAAAGCAGAACGGTCATTTATATAATGCGACAGATACTTCCGCAAGTAAACAGCTGAAAGAGGAACAGGTTAGGTATCAGAATATGTGGTATACTTTAAACCGAAAGATGATTTCAAGCTATGATCTTTTAAATAAAGCTGTAAAAGATGGAAATGACAATGTTGACCATGATGAGCGCCAGAGTAACAGGACTGTATTTGACAATCTTGTAAATAAAACAGGAATGTGTAAATTTATTGAAGACAAAGGTAAAACATCTTCAGATGGATATAAAGAATATTCTTTTGAATCCGATTCAGATGATGCGGGCTTAAAAGCGGTTATGGCGAATAATGAGGGAAAAGCCCCTTTAACAATTGATTCAGAGAAAGCAAAAAAACTTCGCCTGGTAGTGTGTACAGGAGATGTAGAAATTGGAGCAGGAGTAACATTCAATGGAATTATTATGGCACAGGGAAAGATTACTTTAGGTTCCGGAGCACAGCTTATCTCATCACCGCTGGAGGCTGCAAAAGTATTCCAGGCAATGGATTCCCAGACAGGAGAGAGTGTTTCTCCTAAGAATTTCTTCTGGGAGGGAGATAAATATGTTCTTGGCAATACGACGACTACCGGAACTACATCAGGCAGTAATCTTGCAGATAGTACATATGATCTGGCAGAGTGTGTAACTTACGAAAACTGGAAGAAGAAATAGGCGATATTTATGAAGAATAAAAATAAAGGCTTTACATTAGTTGAATTAATAGTGGTGATAGCGATATTTACCATTCTGCTGGGAATTCTGGTGCCGTCTGTCAGTTCTATCTTCGGATTCCGGGCACAGAGGGCAGTCAACAGCATTGGAGCAGCACTGGATAAGACAAAGACAGAGGCTATGAACCGTCTGGTAGGTGAAATGAAGTTGGAAAAACGGGATGACGGTTATTATATCAGCTATTACCTTGACAGAGGAAAAGCCAGTGAGGGAAGAGTGAAACAGGATCAACTGGAGAAAATTGCCCCGGCCGGAACAAGAATAAAAATCTATACAACAAAAAACACCGCAGGTACAGAATTGCAGTCAGGGCAGTCTATCATTATCACTTATGATAGAGAAGACGGCAGTTTCCGTTCTTTGCAGGAAAGTCCTATGACACAGAATGAAATTAATATGTACCTTGAACAGCGTACAGATATTCCTTTTAAAGATACAGATGAATACTGTACAAAGATAGAGGTAAGAGGCGGATACAAAGTCAGAAATCTTACATTAAATAAGGATGCAGGTACCTATACGATAACTGCAGGCTGACAGAGGAGAGAGTCACATGAAAAAAAAGAACAGAGGTTTTACATTAATAGAATTAATCGTGACTGTAGCTATTATGGCAATTTTTTCCGGAGTAGTACTGTCAATGATCGGTACAGGTGCAAACAGTTACCGGAAAACTTCAAGCACAGCAAAAGCACAGATGGAAACACAGGATGTCATGGATCAGATCCAGAATATGATCATTGATGTAAACCGCAGCGTGTATTATTCATACGGAAAGGGAATCAATGAGGGATACGGTGATGAAATCCGCAATGACATTGATTCTGGTGACAGTTCACAGTCCAAAACTTTCTTCGCATGTAGTGCAACAGAACTGGATGCAGAACAGCAGAAGTATTCTTATTCATGTGATATTATCGAATGGGACAGCGATGAACAGAAATTGTATTATGGATGCAGAGTCTGGGAGGGGGTAGAAACAGAAACTACAGATGACTCCACAAATGATGGAACAGAGCCACAGAGCGCAGAAGGATTTTCAGACAATGCAGCTGTTGTTTCTGATGATAGTACAGATGAAGATACATCCGGTACTACAATTGTAAAATCTAAAAGGACTTCAGATACAACAACGAAAGTAAAGAAGACTCTGCTTGCAGAAGATATTACAAATTTCTGTGTAGATGTATCAAAGGCACAAAATGACCGTATCGTAAGATTTCAGTTTACAACTAACAAAAAAGGAAAAGAAATCACAACTCTCCATACTGTAAATCTGCGAAATCAGGTACAGATCAGCAAACCGGGAGACGGTTATGGTTCAGCTCAGGACGGAAACGCATGGATTAAAATTACCAACTATCCACCGGAAATTAACCCTGGACAGAAACTCTCCGGATTCAGTAAATTAATGAACGGAAACATTGACCCAAGTACAGTACAGTGGTTTGTAGAGACAGGAAAGGGTTCATTCAGCGGAACAGATGACATAGATCTGGCATTAACTGCAGCAGACGATGCTTCAGGTGAAATCCGCATCTACGTCCAGGCCCAGACAACAGATGGCAAAACCGTGAAATCTGAAATTGTGGGAATCAAAGTAAACTCAAAAATCCCAACTAGCCTGCAGACAACAACAGGGGAACTTTTGCTGGCAGTAGGGACAAATTATTCATTAAATGATCTGGTGAAATGGACGATTGCATACAGTGATAACACGAACAGCGAACAGTTAGATGCGGTTCAGTGGACAACCACTTCCGGAATAGTTACTCTTAACTCAGATGGCACTCTTATTGTACCGGATACGTTAGGAACAGGTGGAAGTAATTCATCATTTACAGCCGCAGCATCTTACACTGATAGCACAACAAATCAAACATTGACAGGAAATATATCCGTCAAACTGGCCCGCCTGGATCTTATTCAGCCGACAGGTATTTTATATGTAGGGGATACTATGCCCTTTGAGTATGAGTATAGAGAGGGCGGAAATGTAATAAGTGATCTTCCAGATGAACAGATTACAAAAAGTATTATTTATAAGGGTGATCAAAATGCACCGGGTGGAATAGGAAAAGAGCTTACTGATCAGGATGCAGGGGACTGGACTGCGAAAGCGGTAGTAGATGTTCGGAGTAGAGGTGGTTATGGTACTTTAACGGCTGAGGGAAGTTTTAAAGTTGAAGCAAGGGCAGAAGAATGTGAAATAACTGGTAAGGATATTGTTCTTGCTGGCGAGAGTTATTCATGTTCCTATTATAATGAACGTAATTTTTATCCGAACATAGATAGACAGAATAATCATTATTATCAGCTAACGTGGAATATAGTTCATAAATCAGATACAGATGCTACTGATTTTGAAATAACCAATATCGTTTCTTCAAGTACTGGGAATGGTACGATTTTGTTTGATGTTGATGAAAATGGACATGGTTTTGTATTAGAGTTAGATGTAGAATTATATGATTATGACAAAGATGGAAAGCAATTTATAAAAAAGAGATACCATGGAAGTAAGTCTATAAAAGTAATCACTAAAGAGGACTTGGTGATTGAAAATCCAATTGACAATGATACAGATATAGCTGTAGAAAATTATACAGTAACAAAAGAATGTACTTATAGATTACCTTGGTCTGTTTATATTTGGCAATATGATGAGTCTGCCGAGGATAAACATAAAAGAATACTGTATGATGGAATAAGCGAGGAATTTTTTAGCTGGAGTTCTAATCTTGCAATTACAAACAAATTATGGAAAGTCAATATGCGGGAAAGCCAAAAAGTTGCTGCTGAATTGACATTGTCAATTGGAGAAAGTACTCCAACGGTAATGGTTCCATATGGACACTGGGGAAAGGTAGTTGCAAAACAGAATTTTATAGTTCAGGAACCAGAATTAGCAATGGAAGTGGTCGACGAAAATAACCAGAGCCATTCAGAAATATATCCAGATGATACAATAACTTTAACTGCGAATATAACTGTTAATGGGAAAGAATATACACCTGTTGGCTGGACGTGGAAATGTTTGCAAAAAGATGGTGATGGAGAAAAGGAAATATGGGTTGATTTTAAAGATGGTGGGGCTAATAATAAAAAGGTATTTACGCCTCCGGATTCGAAGATAAAAGAAGAAACGACTTATATTATTCGAGTATTTTTTACATTATATAATGGAGATACTACTCAGAGACAAGCTGAATACAGGGTAACAGTTAAGCCATTTCATACAACCGCCCGTGTTGTGACAGTAAATGGAAAAACATCAATTTTTCCTGAAGAGAGTGTACAGATTTATTTGGAGTTGATGAATGAAAAGGGAATGACAGATGGTTATGTTACTTGGAGCTATGTTGGTTATAATTCTACTATAGTGCCAGATTCTTGGAACTCAACAATATACCAGCAAAATATTTATCAGAATAAACAATTTATTCCGATAACATTAACAGCAAGTAAGGATATCACGTCTACTGTCACTACTACGGTAACTGCAAATTATACAGCAACAAACGGGGATACGGGAACGGCATCTATTGATATTACTGTGACACCACTTACGATGTTTTTAAAACATAGAAATGATTCTCTGTATTTTGGAATGAATCCTGAACAGATAACAGCAGAAGTATATGATGGAGAAAATGACATAAATGTTACAGAGAATTATGATATAGAGTGGTCTGTAAGTCCCGAAGATGATTCATATGAAATTGCTGATAAAGGAAATCCTACATTATTAAGTATAAAGAAAAATCTTGATAAAGCAAAAGAAGTTACGGTTACAGCGGCAGCAAAAGATAAAGAGTCAGGAAAAACAGTATGTACTGCTTCAACCAAAATCAGTATTAACAATAAAAAAACCATTGTAAAAACTTATAGTTGTGCAGCAGGACAGGTTCAACCGCTAGAATTTAATAATGATAATTTACAGATTAATGAGATTACGACAAGTTATACGACATCTTCGGGAACAACTGTTTCTTGTAGCAAAAGTTCAATACCGACATTGACAATGTCTGAAACAGGAAATACAGATGTATCAATTACAATGAATTCTGATGCAAGTGATTTTGCAAATTATAAGTATATTCTGATTTCGGTAGATACTGACAGTGTATTATATAATTTTTACATATATCCTGTGCAGAATAATGTTTATGATTCGTCAAATAGACCATTTGTTTATGTTCCTAGAGATGTAGAGACAATTAAAAAGATGGCAACATTAATTTCAGATGATAATAAAAATGGCGATCAATATACGTATGTATTTTATGATGTTGAAGGTGCTAGATGTGAATTAAGGTTAAGTATATCCAAAAAACCAGGACTTGGAATAATTAGTGGATTTGCTGGATCTTCGATGGGAAAATGGTTCATGAAGAGAATTCCAGCGAATAATAAAAATATTATGTATTATAGATATGATAACGGATGGTACTTGTTTCAGAACTCTACTTTAGCTTTTAAAGCATGGCAGACAAAGTATTATTGGAATTTAGATGATAGTATTAAACTGTGGGATTTGGGGAGCCTTAGTAATACTACATTCTGGCAGAAATGGGATTAAAATCATAGTAATATAATAAGGAGGAAAAAACCGCATGAGACTCAAACATAAAAAATTACTAATATCCGGCATCGCGGTAACCGTAGCAGGAGTGCTTGGTGTTGGAGCACTGCTTCAGACCAGCGTCTCCGTACAGGCCTCTGCTGAAATGATGCCCGGCATAGAAGAAATAGTCAAGAACGCATCATCTGATGCCACTCCATTTCGAATCCTGGAAATCGTAGATAACTATTCCGAAGCAGAAATTGGTTATTACATATCCGGTCAGGAACCATACATAAAATTATATAAGGATAAAGATGGAAATTCATTCACTTCTCTTGACGATGGTCTGAGTAAACTTACTGATACTCAGACAAGAAAAGAATTTGCCGAAAATAAAAAAACGGATGAAAATGGAACTGCAGTTCCAACAGGAATAAAAGATATTTCCTACGCAGCCGCAGATGATGGTCCACTTTCTTTTTCAGATTATCAGGAACAGTATTTTACGAATCCTGGAAACTGGAAAGAAGTGAAATTTAAGAATTCTGACGGAAGCACCAGAACAGAGAAAGTGGATGCTCAGGGACAGTACCAGCAGAATACAAATGGCACCGGAAACTATACAAAGCAGGAGCAGACCTATTATCCAATCCGTCAGGATGCAGACGACAAATCTAATGATGCCGAGAAATTTCAGGAGAATATTCAAAATTTCTTCTATTCAGAGGGGGATGGCGCAAATGCTCCATATTACATAGAATTTGACAAAATCGACAATGCAACTTTGAACCAAATGCTGAGTACAGCAGAGGGACAGTCAGAGCTTCTTAAAGAGTATGATTATTCAAAGAACAGATATGGTTATTATGAGAATGTGTATTCTAATTTGACAACAGACCTTGCGGAGAATCTGACTTCATTTCCGGGAGAAAATCCAGAACTGTCCACAGATGCTGTTCCACTGATCACGATATCACCATTAAGAGAGGAAGAGCAGTTCAGTGAGGGAGAGAACGAGTTTGATACTGGTGGAGTTGTCGCACAGGATACAACAGATTCTGGAAATGATTTCAGCGATGCATCCGGCTTTAGCAATGATGGAAGCGCAGACACGGCAAATATGGATGCAGGTGATATATTTTCTGATTCACAGCAGATTTCAGACAGTACAGAAGATAATACCGCAACATCAGAGCCGGATGAGGTTTCCGTTGAAGAACAGCCGTCGGTAGATCAGGAAAACAATACAGATGCAGCTCTTGATGATGGAACACAGGAAGAAACAACAACGCCGAAAACTCTGAAAGAAACATCTAAAGATGGGGCAGTAGGAACGGCAGCAGATCCCTATATATATTTAGGCACAACAATTGATGAATATCCATACTACAGTTATGCAATTGTTACAGACTTAAAGGCTGCGACAGCTGAAGCTGAGGAGAATGAAAAAAAGAAA
>ERZ772954.2270-NODE-2270-length-12678-cov-3.088093_pt1 | contig 12678 bp, 13 predicted proteins | sample MGYA00580684_ERZ772954 | MGnify/ENA primary metagenome ERZ772954 (study PRJEB29015, sample SAMEA2737654) | human gut metagenome | biome: human gut; feature: human-associated habitat; material: faeces | place: China | collected 2012 ...
TTGAATTTACCCGACGACAATCCAGTCTATACTCTGAAAAAAGTGATAGCGGATTTAGATTTTTCTGGCCTGCTGGTTAATTGTTCGGATAAGGGATTTTTGCGGTCAAAAATAAATTTCATCTTACATAGAAAAAAGGATTCCTCGCAAGGTAGAAGGCTAACAAACCTTGTCCTTGCAGGGATCCTTTCAGTTTTTTTACAGCCCCTTTTTATATATGTTTAGTATTCTTCTAAACTACATTGCCTCTGGATATTCATTACACAGTAAACGATATGGTTCCTCATCCTCTTCAATTTCTGGAAATCTTCCGACAGGTGGATTAAAACAATTATCTGTATTATCATCATTGCACATAGAAACTTCACCAATTAAAACATCACCAGTACCTGGTTTGACGTCAAAATCATGAAACTGATGTGGCCAAAGAGTAATACTTTCTCCTGGCTTTAATTCTACACCAGCTCCTGCTGGTACCAAATATGTTCGTCCATCTGAATTTACAGATACTTCTGTTCCATCCAACTGTTCATTCCCATCGTCATTATACACATGTATGATAAGTGTTCCTCCACCACGATTAATGATGTCCTCTGACTTATTCCAGTGAAAATGCATTGGCGAATGCTGTCCTTCTTTTAACATCAATAACTTTTCCGCATAAACCTTTTTATATTTTGGATTATTTTGGTTTCCGTTACGTAAAGTAATTAATGCAAATCCAACTTTATCCCAATCATTCAATCCATAATCTGTGATATCCCACCCTAGCATATTATCACGTATTTCATCATATTCATGCCCTTTTGTTTTCCACCCCTCGGGAGTAAAATCACAAAATGGAGGCAGATGAAAACCATTCTCTTTTACAAGTTTTTCCATCTCTTTGATGCATTCATTAATCTTTGATCTTTTCATCACCGTTGCCTCTTTTCTATTCACCTTATACAAGACATGTTTTTAAAACTTCTCCTAAACACTCTGGGTCTCCCTTTGCAGCTCCTAATTCCAAGCTCCAATCAAGACCACGATATTTTTCACATCTCTCATCTGTTTCTACAAACTCAATAAGACGTTCCATCATTTCCAAATTCCAAACAGAATTGTCAATCGCTGCTGTTGTGTATATTCCCTGTTCTAACATGTCAAAACCAAAAATATCTTTTGCATGTGTTTTTTCTGCACTGTTGATTACTTCCTCAACCAAATGGCTTGGAACAAATAACACTCCACTCTCTGTCCCCATGACAATATCTCCTGGAAGACAAACTGCCCCTCCAATACGACATGGACCATTTAAGTCTGTTAATACACATTCTCTAATTGGTGTAGGATCTATTCCACGATAAAACACCTGTGTATCAATCTTTTTCATCTGTTCAATATCTCTTACACCACCATAAATAACAGCTCCGCCATTACCTGTCTTCACATTAATAGCTGTTGTAAGATTTCCTCCAACAAATGTACCATTGTATACTTTGTCAAACATATCCGCTACAACAACATCGCCGTTACCAAGATTATCAACAACCCACTGATTGAAATAACCTTCCCAGCCCTTTTCTTCACCTTTTTTTCGAACTACATCTGCCAAATCTGGTCGAGTCGGCATAAATGTACACGTAACAGCTCTTCCAACAAGTTTCTTTTCCGTATGAAGCTCTTTCATTCCTCCTTCATACTGAAAATGATAACCTTTCACATACAATGGCAACCAGATTTCCTCTAATGTCATTGTTCGTAATTTATCCAAAAGATGATCTGGAACTTTTGGACGACCATCATCTAATCTTTCGCCCTTCCATTCCTTTGTCAATTCCATGATTTGTTCTTTCGTATTAATAATCACACTTGATTCCTCCTTGTCAAATATGACAAAATTTTATAACTGAATAACACCAGGTGCTATATGGTAAGACTCAGGTGCATTTTTCCAATCAGGCATACCATAAGCCATTGGATTATATACCAACTCACCATTTCTAACAGTTAATATACATTCTAATTTATACTTTCCGTCCATTCGAGCATTACCACTGTCAGCAAAGCCAAATTTTCCTTCATGCAATTTCAAGACAGCAATGTCTGCTTCCATCCCAACTTCTAATTTACCTAATTCCGTATGTCCTATTACTTCTGCAGGTCTAGCTGTTGTACGGTACAATACTTCTTCTATTGGCATTCCAATATTTAAATATTTAGACATGATATTCAATAGTCCAAAGGCAGGACCATTTACGTTATGTAAATATAAATCTGTAGAAAGTGTATCCGGATAAAACCCCTGTTCATAAGCTGGAATCGCATTTCTAAACCAGAAGCTTCCTGCACCATGTCCTAGGTCAAAAATCGTACCACGAGCTCTTGCATCTAACATAAATTGCTTCATTTTATTGTTTTCATCTAAAATATGAAACTGTTGTGCATATACATGCGTATGAATATCTCCTGGACGTAATCGCTCTAGAACAAGCTCCTCATAAGGTCTGCCTGGCAAATAAGGCTGTACATCTGCCATAACTGGTTTTCCTGCAATTTCCCCTGCTTTCACAGCTGCATCTACAGATGCCCATGCAGGATGTTCTTGATCAAAAGGTTTTCCCACATGATAATGTGCTGTTTTTACACCAACTACTTCTGGTACTTCTTTTGCAATTGCAGCAGCAATTTCAACATAAAAATTATCCGGTTCTAATTCAGATGCAAGACTAACCATTCCGCCATGTGCAATGTTAATAAACGCAAGAATACGCAGTTTTGACTTATCAATAAAACGGTTCTTAAAATCAAAAAAATCTTTGCATCCACAACTTCCCGCATCTACAGCAGTTGTAACTCCATTTTGAAACATATGTGCCTCGCCATCAATCATAGGTAAGGTATCTTCTGTCATTCCACACAATGGATAAATATGTGTGTGCATATCTATCAATCCTGGCGCCACGATTGCATCTTCCAGATCTATACTAAGCACATCTGATTGCTGAATATCCATATCCATTCTAACAATCTTTCCATCTTTAACAAAAATATCTTTTTTCTCAAAGTATTTTTTTTCTGAATTAAATACTTTGCCATTCTTTAAAATATAATCTTTCATTTTTCATCCTCTTCAGACGTCAATTCAATAACATTAGTAGCTCCCGGCAAATATAAAGAATCGCACTTTAAAATTGTTTTATTCTCATAGTCCCATTTAAAAGTAATTACTGTTCCGCTTTTTTGACAAGATACTATTATATAATCATCTTCTGTAATTATTAATCCTCTTGGAAAACTACCATAGCAATCCCATTCCCCTATTTTTTCGCCTAATTTTTCTAGCGAAAAAGCAGCAATCGTCTCAGAACCTCTATTTCCTACAAATAGCAGTCTATCTTTCCATATACACGCATCACCAGGTGCATTTTTTTCATCTTTTTGCGTTGTATTTATAGTACATAACCGTTTTGCAGGTTTCCCATCTTGATCCAATTTCCAATAAGAAATGGTACTTGATTGTTCATTTATAACTGCAGCAAACATTCCATGTTTCCAATTCAAAATTTGTCTAGGACCTTCATTCTTTTCAATGATAAATTCATCCACAAATAATTCTTTTGGGCTCTTTAGACAATAACTACTTATTTTTCCTTCGCCTAAATCAACCAAATATACTCTATCTCCATTTTGTTTTGAACAATGAGCATGTGAATCTTTATTCCCAGATTTTATTTTTATTACGCTGGTTAAATCTGTTTGTACTGTAAAAAAATCTCCACTCATGTAACAACTTCCAATAAGAGTCGTATCATCATCTGTCAATGCTAAATGACAAAGCCCCTCTCCTGATAAATGAATACACTTCTTTTCTGTTAATCTATTTGCTTTCCATTCATACATCGCAATCGCATTTTTATACTCTAATGCAACATACACAATAGACGGATTCTTTTTCACTGAATATGAAGGGCCTCCTTCACAGTAAAACTTTTGGTGTATTTTCATTTTTTCACTTTCATCTAGTGAAAAAACAAGAACATTGGGTTCCTTTTTCTCATTACCATAACCAACTGCGGCAAAATATCTATCTTTCATATTTCCTATTCTTCTACTTCAACAATTACTTCAATCTCGACAGGAATATTATGATTTGGAAGATTTCTAGTTCCCATAACTGTACGTGTATGGTAACCTCTTTCCTCTAATACATCCGCAATAGTATCTGAAAATCCATCAAATACTTTTTCTATGTCATTAAAGCCTTCTCCACAGTTTACAAGACCAAACGCTTTTACAATTCTTTTTACCTTATCCAAACTTCCCAATGTATCTTTTAACGCTCCAAGAATAATAATTGCGCATTCTTTTGCTGCAGCATATCCTTCCTCTAATGTTAAATCTTCACCTATTCTTCCTTGAAACAATGGAACCCCTGTAATCTGATCTTCTGGTCCATGACCTGAAACAAAAATTAAATCATCAGTCTGTCTGAGAAGAATAATTCCACGTTTCTTTTTGTAAACCGGTTCTACTTCTTTTCCATTTTCTATAATTCTATTAATGCTATCCATTTATGACACCTCTTGTTATTTTCTTATCTTTACAATTGCCTCAACTGTAACAGGTACATTTTCCCACAAAGCGTATGCTCCCATTGCAGAACGAGCATGCTGTCCTCTTCTGCCAAACACTTCTACCATTAAATCAGAAAAACCATTCATAACATATGGCTGTTCACAAAAATCACCAGCACTATTAATCAGCCCAAGTGCTTTTACTACATAATCAACTCGGTCAAGCTCACCGATATAATCTTTAATTGTAGCAATCATGTTTAATCCGCATAATCTCGCTGCTTCATATGCTGTATCTTTATCAATTTCCGCACCAACTTTTCCTTGATACACTGGTTTTCCTTCTACATCAACAGGGAAATGTGCAGATAAAAATAGCAAGTCTCCTTTGATACAAGCATCAACAACGCCGTTTCCTTTTCTATCTCTTACTGGAAGTTCAATTCCTAATTTTTCTAATCTTTTTCCTGTTTCACTCATCTTTTTATATCTCCTTTTTGTATTATAATTTTAACAATATTATCAACCTTTTACAGCTCCACTTGCAAGACCTTCAACAAATTGTTTCTGAACAAGCATAAAAACAATAATAATTGGTAAAGTGATTATCATCGCAGCTGCCATTGTCTGTCCCCAATCAACACGATAGAAAGATGCAAATTCACTAAGTGCCAATGGAACCGTTCTACTTGTTTCACTTCTTGTAAGTACATTTGCAATCGCAAATTCATTCCAAGATGAAATAAATGCATAAATTCCCGTTGCTGCCAAAGCAGGTTTCAAAAGCGGAATTAAAATTTTAGTTAACATCTGCATTGTTGTGCATCCATCCATAATTGCAGCTTCTTCAATCTCTTTGGGAATTCCTTTAAAATACCCCTTCGCCATCCAAGTTACTAACGGCATACTAATTGCAAGATGTGCAATTGCAAGTCCTAATTTTGTATCAACTAATCCGACTGCATTTCCCATGTAATACATCGGAATCATCAACACTGTCAATGGAAGCATCTGGCTAATCAGCATAAACAAAGATAATGCCTTACTTCCTCTAAATTTAAATCTGGCAAATGCATATCCTGCACTTCCACCTAAAATCAGTGAAATAAATGTAGATATTCCACCTACAATCATACTATTTAGAAATGCTCTTGGAATAGAACTTTCTGTAAGTACCATAATGTAATTTTTTAATGTAGGTACCTTTGGAATCCAATATGGAGGATTTGAAAAAACTTCATTTCCTGGTTTAAAGGATGTACTTGCTACCCAGGCAAGTGGAAATAATGCCACAACAACTGCAACTGATAAAAGTATATAAACTATAACAGTTCCAACTTTTCCCAAACTTTTTTTCTTATTTTTTGTTGACATTAATCATCCTCCTTAATCACAAATTTTACATAAAGCACTGCAAAAACCATTGTAATTAACAACTGCATAACTGCACTCGCAGCAGCTGAATTAATATTCAATACCTGGAATTGGTTGTAAACCAAAATAGAAAGTGTTGTTGTATTTTGTCCTCCGGATGTCATAATAAAGATCAACGAAAATTCATTAATTGCCCATACTAACAACATCAAAATACAAATAAAACTAACATCTTTTAACATTGGTAATGTGATATGCCACAACTTTTGAAACCAAGTTGCTCCATCTAACTCTGCACTTTCATATAAGTCCCTTGGCAATTGTTGTAAACCAGCTGTCATCATCAACATTACGTAAGGTGCGCACGCCCATACTTGCACAATAATAACAGACAACATTGCAAATTGAGGACTAGACAACCACGGCACTGATTTATCTATTAATCCAACACTAAGTAAAAGATGATTAATCATTCCTCCATCCGTAGTAAATAACCACTTCCATGCCGTAGCTTTTACTACTCCTGGAATAATCCATGCAACAAAAATCAAGCTTCGAAATAATCCTTTAATTCTTATTCCCCTCTTGTTAATTAAAAGAGCAAGAATAAATCCAATCAAAAATGATGGTATAACTGTTCCTAATGTCCAAACAACAGTATTATTAATCGCTGATGTAAACATAGGATTTTTAAACAGGCGGAGGTAATTTGTCAACCCTGCAAAGCCGCTCTGTCCAATGGCATTCTCGCTAAAGCTCATTGAAATAATGTAAAATAACGGATATATGATCAATGATGCTGTAACAATAACTCCTGGTAGAATAAAAGGAATTGCTTTTTTCTCATCTCTAGTTAGTTTAAATTTATTCATGTTTTACCTCCACCTAAGAAGGGGCTATATGCCCCTCTTAATCATTAGTTAGCAAGTAACACATCAATATCTTTTGTCATAGCTTCACAAGCTTCATCTACAGACATTGATCCAGATACTGCATTCTGCATATACTGGAAGATAATTGGTTCCATTTCAGACCATCTTTCGTATGATGGTTCTGCCTTAGAATTATTAAGTTGTTCCATAAATGGCTTTAACTCTTCTGTTGCAAATTTCTCATATTCCATTGCTGTTTTACTAGCTGGAAAAGAATCTGTTAAACGAGCCTGGTTTTCTGGTGTTGTAATATATGCTATAAATTCTGCAGCAGCTTCTTTATTTTCACTCTTAGCAGCCAAAGCTACACACCAACCATTTGCTGTTGTTACTCCCATTCCATCAATACCAGGAATAACTGCGGTTGCAAAATTAAGCTCTGGATAATCCGTTTTCAATGTATCAACATCGAAAGGTCCTGACAAAAGGAATGCTAAGTTTCCTTGTCCAAAAGATTCTCTCATAGTTGTATTATCAAATTCTGAACTACCTGGCGCAGCATATCCTTCTTTAATAGAATCTACGATATTTCCTAATGCAGCTTTACTTTCTTTTGTATTTAACAAGCATTTTCCATCAGCATCCAATACATCTCCGCCGTATGTATAAATCTGCTGTACAAAACGTGTTGTAGCATTAGCCTGGTTACCAAGTGGCCAAGCAAATCCGTAAACACCATCTTTAGACAGCTTTTTACTCATTTCAACCATTTCATCCCATGTTTCTGGGAAAGCATCGTAACCAGCTGCTTTTAACATATCAATATTGTAGTAAATACCTGATCCATCATAACGGAATGGAACGCCATATTCTTTTCCATCTACTGATGTAATATCTAATGCAGGTTTCACGATATCATCAAAATCTATGCCTGCTGTTTTTCCTAATTCATCCAATGGTTCCAACAAACCTTTTGTTGCGAATGGTGCAACATCTGTAAGCAACATTGTACAAACTTCAGGTGCATTATCTGCACTGATTGCTGTTGTAATTTTACTCTTATAAGTATCCCAATCAGTAACAACAATCTCTACTTTGATATCTGGATGTTCTTTTTCAAACTCTGCAGCCATTTCACGGCTTTCCACTTCATCCCAGTTTGGTGTCCACCACTCAATTGTTGTTTTTCCACCTTTTTCAGCTGTTGTTTCTTCTTTTTTTCCACAGCCCACTGCCATAGAAACACACATTGTAGCACACATCGCTAACGCAACAAATTTCTTTAAAGTTGTTTTTTTCATTTCTTTCGTTTCCTCCTAATTTTAACTTTCCTTTTTGCTTAATAAATACTTTTCAGCAAACGTACTGATTTCCATCAGACATCTCGTAATATGATATGGGCCTTTTAATTCAAAACCTTTATAATCGCAAACAACACCTCCATTCCGGTCTAAAATCGAATACCATTCCCCATATTCTTTATCTCTAAAAAGTTTTTCGACGTATGTATACAGCTTTTTAAAATATGTAAAGTGCTTTTCATTTTCATTTAACAATGCACTCATAAACAACGCATTCAATCCTTCTGCCTGCACCCACCATATTTTACTGTTCCATGCCGCTGGATGCCCTGAATAATTTGTTACAAGAAACTCCTCTTCTGGTTCCATATTCTCAACATCAACATGTTGATAAAAGCCACCTTTTTCCTCGTCATAACAACGTTCAATCACCCAATCTAATATTTCTGCTGCTCGTTTTTTCCAACTGACTTCGTTCAACACTTCCCCAGCAATCATAGAAAACCACAAGGATTCCATTGTATGCCCCGCATCAACCAATCTTCCTTCTCCAATCAATTCAGGAGTACCTCCTATTTTTACATTTTCAAATGGAGCTTTTAATTCATCATCTACAAATTCATACAATGATTTTTGTACACATTCGCGTAATATATCTTCATAAAAATTTCCAAATAATTCTCTGCTCTCCAATGCAACCAATAATGTCATAAAATTAATTGCATGTTTTTGCCATCCTGGTTTAATTCCTTCTCTACTAAGAATCTCATCTTTTTTTATATTCTCAAATAGCTTATCTGCTAAGAATTTTGCTTTTTCTAATTGCTCTTCACTCGGATTTTCAATAGCTTTCAAATATTCAAATAATCCTTTTACTGCAAAAAAATCTGTAAAAATAGATGTTGTTCCTTCTAGAACCTCGCCTTTTCTTGAAAGCAGCTTATTAAATCTGCCTTCTCCCGCATAGAACGATGTCTCCAAAAAATCATATCCCTGTTTTGCAATATCAAGCCATTTTTTTTGGGGCTGAATTTTTCTGTATAATGCAGAGAATGTATACATGTCTCTTCCTACAAACCAACCGACTTTTACATCATCTACTCTTTCTCCTTTCTTGTTAAATGTATTAAAGTAGCCACCATACTCCACATCCAAAATTCTATTTTCCCAAAATGGAATATTCTCTTCCAAAAGCTGTTTTCTTGTATTTTTTGCTATTTCTTCTATTTCTGTTTTATACTTTGTATAAAAATCATTTACCATATCACACCTCTTGTAAACGTTTACTTTTTTGGGTAAAAATTAATTTTTCTTATTCAGTCAAAATATCTAATAACTCTTTCGCCACAATCTGTGCTTCCTCTTCATTTAAATGGCATTCTGAAATTCATCCGCGCCAATATATATTCTTCTCTCTTTCATTTTATAAACAATTTCATCTGCTCTAATTTCTTCTGGCAAATATAGGAATAATCTTGGATATGTTTGACCAACAGGTCCTCTTTCCACGATTCTCTCTTTCATCTTCATCTTTCCATCTTTTAGTTTTTCTGAAATAATATGTAATAAAAACCTAAGTTCTTGATTTCTCTCTATTTCGTCTTGATTTACATAATTCTCAATAGCTGTATACAGACCTGCCATAGCCTCTCTTGAAGTTTTAGAAACACGGCAAATACCATGTTCTGGTGCTCCAAATTTAATACATCTTTCAATCCACTCTTTTTTTCCAAGTATTACTCCACTATCTTGCGGGCCACACAATGTCTTTCCTCCACTGAAGATCACCATGTCTGCTCCCACTTTTGTGAATTTCTGAAGATTTTCTTTTGGGGGAAGCTGTGCCGCAGCATCTACAATTACTGGTATTTTATATTTTTTTGCAATCTCCATTACCTTTTCAAATTTCATAGAACCTCTTTGATAAAGTGTAGATGCAAAATATGCAATTGCAGCTGTTTTTTCATTGATACTTCCCTCTAACTCCATTTCTAAAGTCTCATCTGCATCCCCAATTTCAATAATATCAGCTCCACTAACTGCCAGTGCTGCATCGTATGCATTTCTTTGTGCACGCATAACAATAATTTCACGCTTAATCCCTTTCACTTGAGGTAACATTCTATAGTAATATTCATTATCTTCTACCATAGAAACACATGCACATAAAAGTAATGCTCCTGCAGCTCCATTTGTGAAATATGCAGCCTCATTTCCTGTCAACTCAGCAAGTTTTTTTCCTAATACAATCTGCATCTGCTTCAAATCAACAAAGGATGCCGCTACTTCTTTCATTGCTTCTAGTGTATTTGTAGCCATTCTACTTCCACCATAAATTGTGTAAGTATCATGTGCATTGATATATGGAATAATTCCATTTTTGTTAAAAAAATTCATAACCGCTCTCCTTCTTTTTAATGCGCTTTTACACTCGCTCCACCATCAAGCATTAATAACTGTCCTGTCATATAAGAAGACATATCACTTGCTAAATATAGTGCAGCATCTGCAACATCTTCCATTGTTCCCGGCTCTAACGGTTGCATCTTATAGAGAAACTCCATAAACTCATTTCTTTCTTTTCCTTCGGAATACGTGTTTATCTCATCCACCATATTATCACTCATGATTAAACCTGGACAAATACAATTTACTCGGATTCCATCTTCTGCATAATCCAACGCCATAGCTCTCGTAGTCGCATTAATCGCTCCTTTGGTTCCTGCATAAATTCCAAAGCCTGGCATTGTCTGAACACCGTGAATAGATGAAATGTTAATAATATTACCACATTTTCTTTCTCGCATCCCTGGAACAAACATTCTCGAAAATCTCAAGAAGCTCTTATAGTTTACAGAAATCATTCTTTCAACTTGTTCTTCACTTGTCTCATCAATTTTTCCATGATTGTTAATACCAACTGTATTGACCAATATATCAATACCACCGAAATCTTCTAAAACCCGCTTTCCAACTTGTAAAACGTTCTCCTCATTTCCAAGTTCAACTTCATAACCTCTACTCGCAGGAGTGATTTTCTGAAGTTCTTCAATCGTCTTGTTCAAACATGGAATATTTTTTCCTCCTACTGCAACTGTAGCTCCTTGATTTGCAAACAATAATGCAATTTCTTTTCCGATTCCCCTTGCTCCAGTTGTTACAAATACCCTCTTTCCTTCCAATAGACGGTTATAATTCTTCACGTCCTCTCTCCTTTCATCATCTGTCTTTTAATAGGCGTTTGCGAAACGCCAAAAGCCGCAGAAACACGGCGTTTTTTCTTGTTAAAAATAAAATATGTCTAATTTTGATGTCACCTGCTTCTCATCTTAAGAATCCTGCATTGTAGGATTCCTACCGCACTTTTAATCGGGATTGCGAACTTGTTTCGCAATTACCTATCTGTCTTTTAAATTTTTATACTCACAAACAGTTTCTTGTTCTATAATCTTTGTTTCGTACATTTTCATGATTGGTTCTTTGATTTCTTTATTATTTAATCTCTTGTTCACCAGTTCTATGCTATCCATTCCTATCTGATAAAGTGGTTGCTCAACAGATGTGATTTTAGGTCCTATATAGTGATCTGGCAAAATGCTTTGATTATCAAATCCCATAATAGAAACATCTTCTGGAACCCTAAGTCCTCTATTGATCACTGCTCTCACCGCATAACTAGCAAGTGCATCATCTGAACAAAACACTGCAGTTGGTCGATCCTCTAAGTCCAGTAATTTGTTCATTTTTTCAAAACCACTCCTATAATCAGATGATGAATACTGAATGTAGTCGTCCTTAACCTCTAGTTTTGCTTCCTGCATTGCTTCAATATATCCATTAAATCTCTCAATTGTTACTTTTTTATTAGGATTACCACAGATATGAGCTATCTTTTTATGCTTCTTCTTAATCAAATAGTTTACAGCTTTCTTGGCCCCACCAAAATTATCAATCAATAATTTGTTACATTTAAATTCTTGTACATCATTTTCAATCATTACATACTCAATTTCTTTATTATCTTGAATATATCTGATCATAGTTTCATCACTTCGATAAGAACCATATAAAATAACAGCATCTACTACTCCATTTGTAAGGTATTTTATATAATTCTCCTTACTCTTGACATCTCCACCAATTGCACTACAAAAAACAACGGAATAACTTGTTTTTTGAGCTGCAGTCTCAAACCCTCTGATTAAATCATAAAAGAAAGGATCATGTAAGTTATTTACAATTATACCAATAGCATTTGTTTTTCTATTAACAAGTGATCTGGCTGCTGTATTAGGACTATATCCTAGCTCATTAATAGCTGCCATCACCTTTTGTTGCATTTCAGGTTTCACACCCTCTATGTGATTTACAACTCTTGAAACTGTTGCAATCGATACATTTGCCTTTTTTGCAACATCTTTGATACTTACTCTCTTATCCTCCATTACAGGTTCTCCATATTCATCCAGTTTCTTGTAAACGTTTAATCTTTGTTTTTATCTGTTTTCGCTATAAAAAACAAATAATTCAGAAACTTTATATAAAACACTGTACTTTTATTTATGTAAACGT
>ERZ772954.2274-NODE-2274-length-12662-cov-3.638534_pt1 | contig 12662 bp, 9 predicted proteins | sample MGYA00580684_ERZ772954 | MGnify/ENA primary metagenome ERZ772954 (study PRJEB29015, sample SAMEA2737654) | human gut metagenome | biome: human gut; feature: human-associated habitat; material: faeces | place: China | collected 2012 ...
AGACTGGTGAAGGAATCGAAAAGAAAGTTGACGACTTCGCAGCAGAAGTTGCAGCACAGCTTGCTTAATTAATATATTTGAATGGTATTATAGATTATTTATTAATCCCGGTGGTTTCAGAATTGGCTCCGCCGGGATATTTATGTGCTATGAAATATCTGGTAAATTCATAAAGCATGATTTTACATGCATGATAATTTTAAACTATAGATATTTTTATTGAATTATAGATATTATAAATGATAATATACTTGCAATGAAAATAATGCACTGTTATAATAATGTTGAATGAATTCGTGTGTATAGATTTTAATGTAAGTTACGGCATTGCACGACACTTATGTGTAAATTTAATATTAGAATAAGGAGAGATACCGCATTTTTCGTAACATAATATAAAATGCTGGTAAAAGGAAGACTATGAATGTAAAAGATCCTATTAGAAAGAGACTTAACAAAGGTTTTCTTGTTATTTCGATTGTATGTTGCATTGGTCTTGTTATAAGCGATATTGCATTATTTGCCATGAGCACAAGTTATAATCATGCAATGGCTAATTATGGCTTTTCACAGGGCGAGATTGGAAAAGCAATGACAGTATTTTCAGAAGCAAGAAGTTCACTCAGGGCTGTTATAGGCTATAATGAAACTTCACAGATTGCAGAAGAAAAGAAAGATTACGAAGCAAGAAAAGAATCATTCCAGGCATATTATGCTAATATTGAGCAGTATATGGTAACAAAAGCAGGCAAAGAATCATATGCTGCTATAGGTAAAGCCCTTGAAGGTTATTGGACAAAGTCAGACAGTATCATGTCAGCAGGTTCGACAACTGATGTAGGAGCATCAGCAAAGGCACAGAAAGCAGAATATGATGAACTTTCACCTATGTATGATGAAGTTTATGCAGCATTCAAGAATCTTATGGATATCAATGTATCTAAAGGTACACAGCTTATAAACATACTTGATGTTTTAAGAATTGTTCTTACAATATTTATTATTGGCATTTTGGCAGCCAGTGTTATTGCTTCTGCTAAGATTGGAAAGAGAATTGCTGAAAGTATTGAGAAACCTATTGCAGCACTTGCTGACAGACTTAAAACATTTGCTGAAGGCGATCTTGACAGCGAATTTCCTGAACATCAGGCAGAAGATGAGATTGCTTTTATGAATGATGAAGCAAGACAGATGGCTGAAAATCTCAGCCTTATAATCAATGATATTAACAAAATTATGGCATCTATGGCTAATGGTGATTTTACAGTTAATACAGAGATTGAAGACAAGTACGTTGGTAAGTTTGTTGAACTTCTTCAGTCAGTACGTAATATGAACAGAAAGATGAATGCTACATTGAAGGGCGTTGAAGAATCAGCAGGACAGGTTACAGCAGGTTCTGAAAATCTTGCACAGTCAGCTCAGGATCTTGCAGAAGGTGCTACAGAGCAGGCAGGTGCAATCGAAGAACTGCAGGCTACAATTACTACAATTACAGAACAGGTTGGTGAGACAGTAAACAACCTTATGGAAACAAGCAAGAAGGCTGAAGTATATGCTTCAGATGCTGATTCAAGCAGAGAAGATATGAAGGCTCTTATGGAAGCTATGGAGCGTATCAGTGATACATCTAAGAAGATTGAGAATATCATTTCTGATATTGAGAGCATTGCAAGCCAGACAAATCTCCTTTCTCTTAATGCTGCTATTGAAGCCGCAAGAGCAGGTGAGGCAGGTAAGGGCTTTGCAGTTGTTGCCGAGCAGATTAGAACTCTTGCAGACCAGAGTGCACAGTCAGCAGTTGATACAAGAAGTCTTATTGAAGGTGCTTTAAGAGAAGTAAGCGATGGTAACGATGTGGCATTAAAGGCTACAGAATCAATGGAAAATGTTGTTAAGGGAATTAATGAGATTGCAACTGTTTCTAAAGAATTAAGCGAGAACTCAAATGCACAGATTGAAGTTATGAGAGAAGCTGAAAAGGGTGTTGACCAGATTTCAGAGGTTGTACAGTCTAACTCAGCAGCATCTCAGGAATGTTCAGCTACAAGTGAAGAGTTATCCGCACAGGCTGAAGCTATGAATGAGATTGTAAACCAGTTCGTTCTCAGAGATTAATACATATCGTGTATATGAATAAGTAATTAATAAATCATCATCTGCATAATTAATTTATGTGGATGATGGTTTTTATTTACGCGTGTAACGAGCCAAAGTCCGTGCTTGCACGAGACCTTGGCGACTGCCGCGATAACTTGAGAAACTCGCGGAGCGTGTTTCTCATAGTTTTATAATATTTTATGAATATAAACCTTTCACAATTTTACAATATTATGTTATAATGTTTTAAGATGTGCTTATACATACATTTAACCTAAGGAGGAAATTCTGATGGGGTTTTTTAAAGATTTCAAAGAAGACTTAAATGAAACAGCAAGTGATTTTTCAAAAAAATCATCTTCTGATGAAGAGATGGTTAATACTCTCAGACAGAGTGGCAAAGTAGATCCTGAACTTGCAAAGCTTTCGGCACAGATTGAGATGGGCAAAGCTGTAGGCGTTGAAGAACCAAAGAGTGAGGATGAGAAAGATGGAACTGCAGAGACTGCAGTTATAACAAAAGGTTTAACTGTAAGTGGTAACCTTGATTCTACAGGTTCAATTGATATATATGGAACTGTTACAGGTGATGTTACATGTGCAGGTGCTCTTAATATAACAGGAATATTGACAGGCAATTCAAAAGCGGGAAATGTAAAGGCTGACGGTGCAAGAATTGAAGGAAATATTGTATCAGAAAAAGCTGCTGATATTTTAAAGGATTGCGTTGTTATTGGCGACATAACAGCATCATCAACATTTATTGCAGGGGCAGTAAAAGGTAATATAGATGTGAAAGGTCCTGTTGTTATAGATTCAACAGCAGTGATAATTGGAGATATTAAGTCACAGACATTACAGATTAACAGCGGTGCAACTATTGACGGAAGATGTACACAATGTTATTCTGAAATAAATACAGCTCAGATATTTGAAAAAAAAGAAGAAGCTGCTGATGATAATTTGCAGGAGGCAGTGGCTGAAAAGGAATCACAGCCTGAGCCGGAACAGAGAAATATCGATGATGTTCTTGATAATATTGCAGCCGGTAAGATGTCATCAAGTGCAGATATTAAGGATGAGTATGTAAATACATTAGAAAAATAATAATTAGAGATGGAGATAGTTATGAAGGAACTTAAAAGAGTTATACTTAAACTTAGCGGAGAGGCACTTTCAGGAGAAGCAAAATCAGGATATGATGATGCTCTGATTGAAGATATTGCCCGTCAGGTTAAAAAGATAGTTGAAAAAGGAATAGATGTTGGTGTTGTTATCGGAGGCGGTAATTACTGGCGTGGTCGTTCTAATGATAATATTGACAGGACAAAAGCAGACCAGATTGGTATGCTTGCGACAATTATGAATTGTATATATGTTTCTGAAATATTTAGATCATGTGGAATTAAGACAAATATTCTTACACCATTTGAATGTGGCAGCATGACTAAGTTGTTTTCAAAAGACAGAGCAAATAAGTATTTTGAAAAAGGCATGGTAGTTTTTTTTGCTGGTGGAACAGGTCATCCTTATTTTTCAACAGATACAGGAATTGTTCTTCGTGCGATTGAGCTTGATGCAGATGCAATTCTTCTTGCAAAAGCAATAGATGGTGTGTATGACAGCGATCCTAAGATTAACCCGGCTGCTAAGAAGTATGACACACTTCCTATTCAGGAGGTTGTTGATAAAAAACTTGGAGTTATCGATATGACAGCTTCAGTTATGTGCATGGAAAATAAGATGCCGCTAATGATATTCGGTCTTAATGAAAAAGACAGCATTCTTAATGCCATGACAGGTAAATTTAATGGTACTGTAGTAACAGTGGATTAAATAAAAATAAAATAAAATTAAATGGAGATGAGATAATGAGTGATATTAAAGAATTTGAAAATAAGATGAGCAAAACAGTAGATGCATTAAAGGAAGATTATGTTACAATAAGAGCCGGAAGAGCTAATCCGCACATTCTTGATAAGATTAAAGTTGATTATTATGGCACACCAACATCACTTCAGCAGGTTGCCAATATATCAGTTCCTGAGGCAAGAATGATTCAGATTCAGCCATGGGAGAGCAGTCTTATCAAAGAGATTGAAAAGGCAATTTTAGTATCAGATCTTGGAATTACACCTAATAATGATGGCAAGGTTATAAGACTTATTTTCCCTGAACTTACAGAAGACAGACGTAAGGAACTTGCAAAAGAAGTTAAGAAAAAAGGCGATAATGCCAAAGTTGCAATCAGAAATGTAAGACGCGATGCGAATGATTTATTCAAGAAGCAGAATAAAGCAGGAGAAATATCAGATGATGAACTTAAAGGAACAGAAGATGATATTCAGAAGCTTACAGATAAGTATGTTGGCATTATAGATGCAACAGTTGAAGAAAAAACAAAAGAAATTCTTACAGTATAATTTTTATATGTGAATCCGTGGGATTCCGGTAGCTTTTAGCAGGTTGTGCCGGCTCCTGCGGATTTTCTTTAGAAAAAACAAGGAGGCAAATCCTCTCCTCGTCAAAGGACTCGGATTTTTGCTTCGCAAAAACAAGGAGGATTCATGGATTTTTTTAATGAAGAACTTGGACTTAAAATACCTGGTCATGTTGCTGTTATTCTTGATGGTAACGGCCGTTGGGCAAAACAGAGAAAAATGCCCAGAACTTATGGACATAAAGTAGGAAGCCAGGTTGTTGAAGATATGCTTAATATTGTTGATGATCTTGGCGTTAAGTATTTTACAGTATATGCATTTTCAACAGAAAACTGGAAACGTTCACAAGAAGAAGTTTCAACTCTTATGGGAATTTTGAGATGGTATCTTAAAGACTGTGTTAAAAAGTCAATGAAGAATAATGTAAGATGCCGTGTTATAGGAAGAAAAGAAGAACTCAGTCCTGATATAGTACAGAGTATTGAAAATCTTGAAGAAAAGACAAAGAATAATACAGGACTTAATTTTACAATAGCTATTAATTATGGCGGAAGAGATGAGATTACAAGAGCTGTCAAAAAGATAGCAGCTGATGTAAAGGCCGGAAAAATCAATCCTGATGATATTACTGAACAGACTATTACAGATAATCTTGATACGCGGGAGCTTCCGGATCCGGATTTTCTTATAAGAACAAGCGGTGAGCAGAGATTATCCAATTATCTTCCGTGGCAGCTGGCATATACGGAGTTTTATTTTACTGATACATACTGGCCTGATTTTAGCAAAGAAGAGCTTATAAAGGCATTTGAGAAATATAATAAAAGAGAACGACGTTTTGGCGGCGTTAAGGAGGATGCTAAGTGAAAACTAGAATTATAAGCGGAATATTTCTTGCAATAATTGCAGCTTCATCGCTTTATGTAGGAAGCTGGTATCTGTTTCTTTTATGTGCATTTATATCGCTTGTCGGAATGTATGAATTATACAGGGCAGCCGGTATACATGAAAAGCTGCTTGGAATCTGTGGCTATGTTGTAGCTGTGGCATATTATGTGTGCGTATGGCTTGGAAAATGGCAGCTTGAAACGCTTGTTTTTGTATTTGGACTTATGGCAATCATGACAATATATGTCATAACATTTCCAAAATATAAATCGCAGGATGCAATGCTTGTCTTTACAGGAATATTTTATGTTGCAGTAATGCTTTCATATATATATAAAGTTAGAGTTGCTGGAGACGGCAAATATATAGTATGGCTTGTATTTGTATCATCATGGGGCAATGACACATTTGCATATTTTACAGGTGTTCTTTTTGGTAAACATAAGATGGCACCTAAGCTTTCTCCAAAAAAATCAGTTGAAGGAGCAGTTGGCGGTGTGACAGGTGCAACTTTACTGGGCATAATCTATGGATTTATAATAAGCGGAAGAATGTCCGGCATATTTGTGCATCCTGTATGGACATTTGCAATAGCAAGTTTTATAGGAGCGTTGTTATCTATAATCGGAGATTTGGCTGCATCTGCAATCAAGAGAAATTATGATATAAAAGATTATGGAAAACTTATTCCGGGACACGGCGGAATCATGGACAGGTTTGACAGTGTGATATTCACGGCTCCGGCTGTATATTGGGCTGTTTACCTTATCAGTCACATAATGTAAGAAAGGCTTGAATAATTATGAAAAGTGTATCTTTATTAGGTTCAACAGGTTCAATAGGAACACAGACATTAGATGTTATAAGAAAAAATAATGATATAAAAGTTGTGGCTCTCGCTGCAGGCACAAGAGTAAAAGAATTAGCTGAGCAGGCCAGAGAATTTAAGCCGCAGCTTGTAAGCGTCAAAACACAGGAAAAGGCAAAAGAGCTGAAAGTTCTCCTTTCCGATATGGATGTTAAGATCGTATATGGCATGGAAGGACTTATTGAGGCAGCTACAATAGATGAAGCTGACATTGTAGTGACTGCGGTTGTGGGCATGATGGGAATAGAACCTACAATAGCGGCAATTAATGCACATAAAGATATTGCACTGGCAAATAAGGAGACACTTGTTACAGCCGGTCATATCATCATTAATCTTGCAAAAGAAAAAAATGTATCAATTTATCCTGTAGACAGCGAACATTCAGCAATATTCCAGTGCCTTAACGGTGAAAACAGGGGACAGATTGATAAAATTCTTCTTACTGCATCAGGCGGTCCTTTCAGGGGAAAGACAAGAAAAGAGCTTGAAAATGTTACACTTGCCGATGCATTAAAACACCCAAACTGGGCTATGGGAAGAAAAATCACAATAGATTCATCTACAATGGTAAACAAAGGACTTGAAGTCATAGAGGCACAGTGGCTTTTTGGTGTTCCTGTTGATAAAGTACAGGTTATAGTCCAGCCACAGAGCATAATTCATTCTATGGTGCAGTTTGTTGACGGTGGTGTAATGGCCCAGCTTGGAAGTCCTGATATGCGTCTTCCTATTCAATATGCATTATATTACCCTGAGAGACGAATACTCGATACTAAAAGACTTGATTTTTATGAACTTGCACAGATTACATTTGAAAAACCTGATATGGAAACATTTAAGGGACTTAAATTTGCATATAATGCAGCAGAAAGAGGCGGCAATATTCCGACAGCAATGAATGCAGCCAACGAGCTTGCAGTAAGCAGATTTCTGGACGAAAAGATAAAATATCTTGATATATATGACATAATAGAGTATGCCATGGAAAATATTAAGTATATCGACAATCCTACAGTTGAACAGATTCTTGAGACTGAAAAGACTGTATATGAAATGATTGAAAGCAGGTGGTGATTTGATTTTAAATATAATCATAGCAATTATCATGATTGGACTTATTGTCCTTATTCATGAATTTGGACATTTTATAGTCGCAAAGGCTAATGGAGTCGCTGTAGTTGAGTTTTCAATAGGCTTCGGACCTAAGCTTTTCGGAATAAAAAAGGGAGATACTGAATACTGTCTGAAGCTTATACCATTCGGTGGTGCATGTATAATGCTTGGAGACGACATGCTTACACAGTCTGATGATGGCAGTGAAGATGAAAATGGAGAAGATGAAGATTCAGATGATTTGCCTGCAAAAGAAAGAAGAGAAGAACTTTTAAAAAATTATGATGCAGACAAAGCATTTGCAGCTAAAACAGTGTGGTCAAGAATTGCAATAATAGCTGCCGGACCTGTATTTAACTTTCTTCTTGCATTTGTGTTCGCTGTTATTATAATTGGAAGTGTCGGTACAGATCCATGTACTGTTGATGTTGTAGAGGATAGTTCACCGGCGGCAGCTGCGGGACTTCAAGTTGGTGATGAGATAACAAAAATTAACAATAACGGCATTGCATTTTCAAAGGAATATGCATTTTATCAGGCATATCATGCATCTGATACAATGAATATAACATATAAGCGTGATGGTCAGAAATATACGACAACAGTTACACCCGAGTACAGAAAACTGAGTGTATACAGACTTGGTATTACTATTAGCGACAACACACTTGTTGCCTCAGTAAGTGATAATTCGGCAGCTTCAAAAGCCGGAATTGAAAAAGGCGATGTGATAGTTTCAGTTGATGGAGTAAAGCCTACGGAGGACAATAAAATTCCGCAGATAATTAATAATTCAGGCGGAAAAGAGATTGAGATGGTAGTAAAACGCGACGGTCAGGATGTTACATTAAAAGTTACGCCAACACTCGTTGAAAGCGAAGAATACTATACAGGTTTTGACAGCTATGGATATCGTGTAAAAGTCAGCCCTGCACAGACAATACTCTGCTCGTTTAAAGAAGTAGGATACTGGATAGAAACAGTTGTAAAAAGTGTCGGAATGATGTTTACAGGTAAACTTGGAATTAATGATTTATCAGGACCGGTGGGCGTTGTGGATTCAGTTAATACTGTTGTTGAACAGAGTAAGCCGGATGGGGCATGGTATGTGTGTCTTAACATATTCCAGTATATTGTAATGTTAAGTGCTAACCTCGGAGTTATGAATCTCCTTCCTTTACCGGCACTTGACGGCGGAAGACTTCTTTTTATGTTTATTGAAGTGGTTAGAGGAAAACCTGTAAAGAAAGAGCGTGAGGGAATGGTTCATTTTGTCGGAATGGTTCTTCTTATGCTTCTTATGGTCTATATAATGTTTAAAGATATAGTTAATTTGTTTTAAAATATTTGTTTTAAAATATTTGTTTTAGAATGTATTGACAGGGCAGTATGTTTGTCACAAAGGTATCATAACTGTCCGGAAACGGAGTTTTTATGTACAGAGATAATACGAAAACGGTAAAAATCGGTAACTGTGTAATCGGAGGCGGAAATAAAATTGCAATCCAGTCCATGACAAATACAAGAACTGAAAATGTAAAAGAGACGGTAAAGCAGATTCTTGCTCTTGAAGAGGCAGGCTGTGACATAGTAAGATGCACGGTTCCGACGCAGGAGGCGGCAGATGCGATACGCGAGATAAAAAGATATATCCATATTCCGCTTGTTGCCGATATTCATTTTGATTACAGAATGGCAATCGCGGCGATTGAAAACGGTGCCGATAAAATCAGAATCAATCCCGGAAATATAGGAAGTACAGACAGAATCAAGGCGGTCGTAGATGCTGCAAAAGAAAGAAATATTCCTATTCGTGTCGGTGTAAACAGCGGCTCTCTTGAAAAAGACCTTATTGAAAAATATAATGGTGTTACAGCCGAAGGTCTCGTTGAGAGTGCACTTGATAAAGTTAAGATAATTGAAGATTTGGGATATGATAATCTTGTTATAAGTATCAAATCATCGGATGTTTTGATGTGCGTAAAAGCACATGAGCTTATTGCAGATAAGACAAATCATCCGCTTCATGTTGGAATAACAGAGTCGGGCACAGTATTTTCCGGAAGTATCAAATCAGCGATAGGATTAGGACTTATTCTTAATCAGGGTATCGGTGATACAATAAGAGTGTCATTAACAGACGACCCGGTAAAAGAGATTGAAGCTGCAAAGCTTATATTAAGAACACTTGGGTTGAGAAAAGGTGGAATTGAAGTTGTTTCATGCCCTACATGCGGGCGAACAAAGATTAATCTTATCGACCTTGCCGGAAGAGTTGAAAAGCTGGCAGCAGGATATGACCTTGATTTGAAACTTGCTGTTATGGGATGTGTTGTAAACGGTCCGGGAGAGGCTAAAGAAGCAGATCTTGGAATTGCAGGCGGAGACGGCTGTGGCGTTCTTATTAAACATGGTGAAGTTGTGCGTAAAGTAGCTGAAAATGAGCTGCTTGACACATTAAAGTATGAGCTTGACCATTGGAATGACTAAAAGAAATATGAATGTTTTAATGTAAATGCTTTAGAGGAGTGTTATTTAGTTGAATAAATTTTTTGAAGTGTTTAATACACTTAAAGTGCCGGAGGAAATAGGAGTTTATCTTACTGATACGGAAGTTACCCGTGTATCAAAGACATCTACCAATTCTCTGGCACGTGTCTATTTAAGCAGTGAACGGCTTATAAGCAAGCAGGTAATATACAAGGCGGAGGACGCTTTGAAAAAGCAGATATTCCGCATGAAAAATATGGATGTGCGTATAATTGACAGATACAGACTTTCAAAACAGTACACACCCGTCAAAATTATGGAAATATATTATGACAGCATATTGTTTGAACTTGAGAAATATTGGACTCTCGAATATAATCTGTTGAAAAATTCACAATGGGAATTTGATGGGGAACACTGTCTTGTGCTTACTCTTGAGGACGGATTTTTGTCAAGGACATATGCCGATACGCTTGCGGATTATTTCAAAAAAATATTTTTGAACCGTTTTGGGTTTGAAATTGATGTTATATATAAATATGCAAAAAAAGAGGGAAGTCACTACGAGCTTGAAAATGAGCATAAGCTGAATCTGCGTGTCGCACAGATTGAAAAGAATATGAGGGCGGCACAGGCAGCGGGCGACGGAGTGAACGAGAATTCTTCAAAAACAGCATTTTCAAAGGGAACGTCAACAAGATCAAAATCGGAAAATGCTGCATCATCAGGTACAAAGTCAAATGATGGTGTAGTACAGGAGAATTCACGTCAATCATCGTTTGGAGACAAAAACAGAACCCAGTTTGGACAAAAGGGAAGCCAGAACGAGTATTACAAAAAGAAGCCGTCAAATCCGGATGTTTTATATGGAAGAGATTTTGACGAGGAACCTATGCCTATAGAGCAGGTGGATTCAGCACTAGGCGAGATTGTTATCGCGGGAATGATAAGAAAGGTTGACGAGCGTGAAATAAGAAATGAAAGAACAATTCTCATGTTTGACCTGACTGATTTTACGGATACGATAACCGTTAAAATGTTTATTGCGAATGCACAGCTTCCTGAAGTCAAAGAGTACATAAAAAAAGGAAACTTTATAAAAGTCAAGGGTGTTGCGGCACTTGACAGATATGACCAGGAAATTTCAATTACGAGCGTGTGGGGTATCAGAAAATCGCAGGATAACCGCGAAGTGAGAAACGATTTGTCGCTTCACAAAAGAGTGGAGCTTCATTGCCATACGAAAATGAGCGACATGGATGGCGTTTCATCTGTTTCCGATATTATAAAACAGGCAATCCGCTGGGGACACAAAGGAATTGCAATTACGGACCACGGTGTTGTGCAGGCGTTTACGGACGCTTATCACACTATGGAAGACTTGAAAGGCAAATACAAGAAAAAGGGCGAAGAGCTTGATTTTAAGATAATATATGGTGTGGAAGCTTATCTTGTAGATGATACGCGTCAGATTGTAATTAATTCAATGGGGCAGAATTTCAATGATACGTTTGTTGTATTTGACCTGGAGACTACGGGATTTTCGGCAGAAGTTGACAGAATTATCGAGATAGGTGCCGTAAAGATAAAAAATGGTGAGATTGTAGATAATTTCAGCAAATTTGTAAATCCTAAGATTCCGATTCCTTTCAGAATAGAAAAACTTACGGGAATTAACGATTCCATGGTTATGGAAGCGGAACCGATAGAAAAGATTCTTCCTGAATTTCTTGAATTCTGCGGAGATGCTGTCATGGTTGCACACAATGCAGGGTTTGATACAAGCTTTATAATAAATAACGCTGAAAGACTTGGAATAAAATATGACCCTACAATAATGGATACGGTGCTTCTGGCACAGTTTGTTATACCTAACCTTCATAATTACAGGCTGGATACGCTTTGTAAGCACCTTGCCGTATCGCTTGAAAACCACCACAGGGCTGTAGACGATGCACAGGCTACGGCATATATTTACCTCAAAATGGTAAAAATGCTTGAAGAAAGAGATATATTTGACTTGGATAAGTTAAATGAGGCAGGAAAACTAGATGATGAGGCGATAAAAAAGCTTCATCAGTATCACTGTATAATTCTTGCGTCAAGCGAGCAGGGAAGAATAAATCTTTACAGGCTTATTTCGGCATCACATCTTCAGTATTTCAGCCGTTTTCCTAAGATTCCCAAAAGCCTTGTAAACAAATACAGGGAAGGTCTTATTATAGGAAGTGCATGTGAGGCTGGGGAACTTTTCCGAGCTATGGTAAACGGCCGTTCCGAGGCTGAGATTGCAAGAATAGTATCGTTTTATGACTATCTTGAAGTACAGCCTATTGGCAATAACCGTTTTATGATAGAAAAAGATGATTATTATGTAAAAAATGAAGAAGATTTAAGAGATTTAAACAGAAGAATAATTGCACTCGGTGAGAAGTTCTCAAAACCGGTTGTGGCTACATGTGATGTGCATTTTCTTAATCCGGAAGATGAAATTTATAGGCGTATAATTATGGCTGGCAAGGGCTTTGATGACGCAGACAACCAGGCTCCGCTTTATCTTCATACAACAGAAGAGATGCTGCATGAGTTTGATTATCTCGGAAGCGACAAGGCATACGAAATTGTTGTTGAAAATACAAATAAAATTCTTAATATGTGTGAAGATATAATTCCGGTTCGTCCTGATAAAAGACCTCCGGTAATTGAAAATTCTGACCAGATGTTAAGAACGATATGTGAAAACAGGGCGTTGGAGCTTT
>ERZ772954.2299-NODE-2299-length-12543-cov-3.673206_pt1 | contig 12543 bp, 9 predicted proteins | sample MGYA00580684_ERZ772954 | MGnify/ENA primary metagenome ERZ772954 (study PRJEB29015, sample SAMEA2737654) | human gut metagenome | biome: human gut; feature: human-associated habitat; material: faeces | place: China | collected 2012 ...
ATTGATAAAGGTTCCAGTAACACAAACGCAGAAGAGAGAGCCAGAAAAGTAGAGGAATCCTACCAGAATGCAAGAAATGCAAAACCTGGAAGTATTACAGCAAAAGCAAATATGGTCAGGGATTTTGACGAGAGAAACAAGAAGAAGTAATTGTTGTCGGGAACGGAGGGTTTCATAGATGGAGGAGTTTATCCAGTTTTCAGCAAAAACGAAAAATGAAGCAATCACCAAGGCGTGCATCGAATTAGGTGTTTCCAGTGATCAGCTGGAAATTGAAGTGGTTTCTGAAGGTAGTTCCGGATTTTTTGGCATCGGAAGCAAACCGGCAATCATTAAAGCACGCAAGATCAATACAGTTTCTGAAGAGGATGAGATACAGGAAATCGTTGATACTGTTAAAGTGGATGCGATTAAGGAAGAGCAGAATAGAAAGCCTGCCAAACCTTTTGTAAAAGCTGAGAAACCGGCACCAAAGAGTGAACCGGTGAAAGAAAAAGCACCTGTAAAAGAGGCGAAAGAGCCAAAGCCTTTTAAAGAGCCAAAAGAAAAACAGCCGCGCCAGCCGAAGGAGAAACCTTTTAAGGAGCGTCCTGTAAAAGAAAAACCGGCAAAAGAAAAAATGCCGAAAGAGCCAAGAGAAGAGAAGCCGAAACAGTCCAAACCTGTTGAGATCATCACAGATCCGGCAGAGATCAAAGAAGTGGAAGAGAGAGCAATTGTTTTCCTTCGCGACGTATTTGCATCTATGAATCTTGGTGAAGTGGAGATCACTTCCAAATACAACACAAATGACGGTTGTCTGGAAGTTGCTTTTGAAGGAGAGGATATGGGAATTCTCATCGGTAAGAGAGGACAGACCCTTGACTCCCTTCAGTATCTTACAAGCCTTGTTGTAAATAAGGGCAAAGCAAACTATATCAGAGTAAAGCTCGATACAGAAGATTACCGCAGACGTCGTAAAGAGACTCTGGAGAATCTTGCAAGAGGAATTGCCTACAAGGTTAAGAAAACCAGAAAGCCAGTTGTACTTGAGCCGATGAACCCATATGAGAGAAGAATCATTCACTCAGCACTTCAGGGCAATAAGTATGTAGAGACTGTCAGCGAGGGCGAAGAGCCGTATCGTCATGTGGTTGTAAAATTAAAAAGATGGTAAATCTTGCATAAAACATCTGAATGTGTTATAAAAGATTTGCAGAATGAATAAGAGGTTATTCCAGGTGAAAGATGGAAGAACTGAAGCGTTATGCTTTTGTTTTAATATCTTTCCCTGGGGTAACTTTTTTTGTATAATAAAATAAGATGATAGGAGTGTCAAAAAGTCTTTTGCCACTCATTTGATACCCAGGATTGCAATCCAGCTACGCTGTTCCCACAATCCTCCAAATATTCGAAATCCGCTGATTTATTACGTAAATCGCTGCTTTCTCATATTTGGCGTGTCCCAGGTTCAAACGCCTCGTGCAAGCATGAACGACTTTTTGACCTTTTGACACTGGTATTATAAGATGTGTTAAGTTTATAATTTGGATTGTAATTTACATGGAGGAAATCACATGAATACAACGATTGCAGCGATATCTACTGCTGTGAGTGCTTCGGGAATCGGAATCATCCGAATCAGCGGCCCGGAAGCCATGGACGTTATATCCCGCATTTACCGTTCCAAGGGCGGGAAAAAGAAAATTAAAGAAGTGCCCACCCACACCATTCATTATGGTTATATCTATGACGGGGAAGAAATTGTGGATGAAGTTCTGGTCATGGTCATGCGCGCACCCAAAACATTCACAGGAGAAGATACCGTGGAGATTGATTGTCACGGTGGTGTCTATGCCATGAACCGGGTTCTGGAAACGGTTTTGAAAAACGGCGCCAAGATTGCTGGCCCCGGAGAGTTTACCAAGAGAGCCTTCTTAAATGGCAGGCTGGATCTTTCCCAGGCAGAGGCAGTTATGGATGTGATCCAGGCGAAAAATGAATATGCGTTGAAAAGCTCCATGAGTCAGCTGAAAGGTTCTGTACAGAAGACCATCAAGGAGATTCGAAGCGACCTGATCTACGAGATTGCTTTTATCGAGTCTGCTCTGGATGATCCGGAGCACATCAGTCTGGAGGGATATCCACAGAAATTACATGGAATTGTGGAAAAAGAGCAGAAATCCATTGAAGAGTTGTTGAAAACCTCCACAGATGGCAAGATCATCCGGGAAGGAATTGAGACGGTTATCGTGGGTAAGCCAAATGCAGGTAAGTCCTCCCTGTTAAACCTTCTTGTAGGGGAAAATAAGGCCATTGTAACGGATATTGAGGGTACTACAAGAGATATTCTGGAGGAGTATATTACTCTTCATGGAATTACGCTGAAAATTGTGGATACGGCAGGCATCCGCGAGACAGAGGATGTGGTGGAGAAAATCGGTGTTTCCAGAGCCCGGGAGGTTGCAAAAGGTGCAGATCTGGTGTTATACGTAGTAGACAGCTCTACACCGCTTGATGAAAATGATGAAGAAATCATTGAAATGCTGAAAGACAGAAAAGCAATTGTACTGTACAATAAAACAGATCTTGCTTCGGCTGTGAGCATGGAGGCATTAAAGGAGAAAATCAACCATCCTCTCATTCCGATTTCTGCGAAAGAGGAGACTGGAATTGCCCAGCTGGCGGATACCATTAAGAGTATGTTTTTCAGCGGGAAAATCTCCTTTAACGATGAGGTTTATATTACAAATGCCCGTCACAAAGAGGCATTGGAAGAGGCAGCAGACAGCCTTGCAATGGTAAAACAGAGTATTGAGGATGGCATGCCGGAAGACTTCTTTTCCATTGATCTGATGGCTGCTTATGGAAGCTTGGGGAAAATTACCGGGGAAGAAGTTGGGGAAGATCTGGTGAATGAGATATTTAGTAAGTTTTGTATGGGTAAGTAGTGGTAGAGGGACGCGATAATATATGAATGAGTGTGTTATAGAGGAGATAAAAATGAAAAATTTAGAGGAGAATTATGACATAGTAGTGGTCGGTGCCGGACATGCTGGCTGTGAGGCAGCGTTGGCTGGGGCGAGACTGGGATTGAGTACGATCATGTTTACGGTAAGCGCAGAGAGTATTGCGCTGATGCCTTGTAACCCAAATGTAGGCGGTAGTTCAAAGGGACATCTGGTCCGTGAGTTGGATGCTCTTGGTGGAGAGATGGGAAAAAATATTGACAAGACTTTTATTCAGTCTAAGATGCTGAACTGTTCCAAGGGTCCGGCAGTGCATTCCCTTCGTGCTCAGGCTGATAAGCAGGCTTACAGTAATGAAATGAGAAAGACGTTGGAGAATCAGGAGAACCTGACCATCCGCCAGGGAGAGGTTACCAAGCTTCTGGTAGAGGATGGCAAGATCACAGGTGTGAAGACGTATTCCGGCGCTGTCTACCATTGTAAGGCGGTAGTTTTGTGTACTGGAACTTATCTGAAAGCACGCTGTATTTACGGTGATGTAAGTAATTATACAGGTCCAAATGGACTGCAGGCAGCCAATTATCTGACTGATTCTCTGAAAGAACTGGGAATTGAAATGTTCCGTTTCAAGACTGGAACACCTGCCCGAATTGCAGGAAATACCATCGACTACAGCAAGATGGAAGAGCAGTTTGGGGATGAGAGAGTAGTGCCATTTTCTTTTTCCACAGATCCGGAGGATGTGCAGATCGAGCAGAAATCCTGCTGGCTGACTTATACCAATGAGACTACCCATGATATTATCCGTGCCAATCTGGATCGTTCCCCGTTGTATTCTGGTATGATCGAGGGAACTGGTCCACGTTATTGCCCGTCTATTGAGGATAAAGTAGTTCGTTTTGCAGATAAAAAAAGACATCAGGTGTTTATTGAGCCAGAGGGAATGTACACAAATGAGATGTACATTGGCGGTATGTCCAGCTCTTTGCCGGAAGATGTGCAGGAGGAAATGTACCACAGCGTACCAGGCCTTGAGCATGCAAAAATTGTGAAGAATGCTTATGCTATTGAGTACGATTGCATTAACCCAAGACAGCTTTATCCAACGCTGGAGTTTAAGAAAATTAAAGGTCTTTTCAGTGGCGGACAGTTTAATGGAAGTTCAGGTTACGAGGAGGCAGCAGCCCAGGGACTGATCGCTGGTATCAATGCAGCCATGGAAGTGCTGGGAAAAGAGCAGCTGATCCTGGATCGTTCTGAGGCTTATATCGGTGTTCTCATTGATGATCTGGTTACAAAAGAGAACCATGAGCCATACCGTATGATGACCAGCCGTGCCGAGTACCGTCTACTTCTCCGTCAGGATAATGCGGATCTGAGACTTCGTAAAAAGGGCTGGGAGGTAGGTCTTGTAGATGACGAAACCTATGCAAAAGTAGTGGAAAAAGAACGCTTGATAGCGGAAGAAATCCAGCGTGTGGAGAATACAAATGTGGGTATGACAGAGGCAGTTCAGAGCCTTCTGGAAAGCAAAGAAAGCACACCACTTAAGTCAGGAATCAGTCTTGCAGAGCTGATCCGCAGACCGGAGCTTTCCTATGCAGAGGTGGCTCCTATTGATAAGAACCGCCCTGAACTTGCCTGGGATGTGCAGGAGCAGGTAAACATTAATATTAAATACGACGGCTATATCCGCCGCCAGATGAAGCAGGTAGAGCAGTTTAAGAAGCTGGAAGCCAAGAAAATTCCAGAGGATCTGGACTATGAGAAAGTAAAGAGCCTGCGCATTGAGGCACGGCAGAAACTGGAACTTTACAGACCTGTTTCCATTGGACAGGCATCCCGAATTTCCGGTGTTTCACCGGCGGATATTTCGGTGCTGCTGGTTTATATGGAGCAGTATGGGAAGGAGCGTCACTAAACGGACGCGTTTCTGCAAGTAATATTCCACGCAGGTCGGTTGGGCACTAGAGCGTGTTTGAAAAAGGCTTTCTGCAAGATGTGTGTCACAATTTGTGGGAGATTTTGTTCGGATAAGGGCGCCGTAGCGGGCTACGGCAACCGAATTCGGGCAAAATCTCCCGCAAAGTGGGGCGTGCAGATTGCGGAAATGATTTTTCAAACACGCTCTACGGTGAAATAACTGGTAACTACGACTAAGACGCTTGGGAGAGACCTCTTGTCTAAGTCGACCTGACCAGTGGATTTCACCTTCGTTAAAAACGCACCTGAAATGACCTGCTAAAGAATATTACTTGCAAAAACGCTGTGTATTAGCAACTGGAAAGTAAAAAAATAAGTAGTTTGAGGTATAAGGAGAAGTTTATGGAATATGATTTAACCCTCTTTGAGAAAGGACTTGAAGAGCTTGGAATTGCTCTGTCCCAGGAGCAGAAGAAGCAGTTTATCACTTATTATGAGTACCTTGTAGAGAAAAATAAGGTAATGAATTTAACTGCAATTACCGAGTACAACGAGGTGATTTTAAAGCATTTTCTTGACAGTTTATCTATCGTAAAAGTAGGCAGTTTTGACCAGAAAAAGCTGGCGGGAAAGTCCGTGATCGATATCGGAACCGGCGCTGGTTTCCCTGGAATCCCGCTGAAAATTGCTTTTCCGGAGCTTAAAATCACCCTTCTGGATTCTTTGAATAAAAGGGTGAATTTCCTTAATGAAGTAATCGAAATGCTTGGTTTAAAAGACGTAACAGCGCTTCACGGAAGAGCCGAAGACTACGCGAAACAGAAGGAACACAGAGAAAAATATGACTTCTGTGTCTCCCGCGCAGTAGCCAATTTAAGCACCCTTTCCGAGTATTGTATCCCCTTTGTAAAAGAAGGTGGCAGCTTTATTTCTTATAAATCCGGCAAGATTGATGAAGAGCTTGCGCAGGCAGAAAATGCTGTGAAAATCCTTGGTGGAAAAGTTCAGGATGTAGTGAAATTTCCACTTATGGACACGGATATGGATCGTTCTTTTGTGGTGATCAAGAAGATGAAACCGACCGCGAAAAAGTACCCCAGGAAGGCTGGCTTGCCGGCGAAGGAGCCGCTGGCGTAGAATATATGTTAATATTAAGATAACTTTAGGCCTGAAAGAGGAAGAAATCCGTACTATATTTCTCTCCGATAATATCGGCGATTTTTTTCTGAGATAACATAGGTTCTGTCTCAATCACTTTCAAAATACGAGTTGCTATGGAATTGTCTTCATTGGGAATAGTTTGGTTAGTAGCTTGGTTAGTGTGATTAACCAAGCTACTAACCAAGCTCTTAAACATAACCATAATATCCTCACACTTAATCGTATATTCTGGCATAGGATTTCCAGCTTCCTCGCAACTGTCTTTGATTTTTTTTCTATTCCACATCCCCGTGCCTTAGAGCGTGTTTGAAAAATCATTCCCGCAATCTGCATGCCCCACTTTGCGGAATGTATTTTATTTTGGGACACATTTCCAACACAAAATAATCACATATTTCTCACATAATTATCTAAATTTCCTCACAGGTTGCACATAAAATAATCATAAACAGATGCATGGGATAAGCCATGCATCTGCAACTTGAAGGAGGTAAGAAACTTGATTGAAGTAAAAAATCTGGTAAAACGCTACGGCGATCACACCGCTGTAGACCACCTTTCTTTTGAAATAGAGAAAGGCAAGATTTATGGTTTCCTGGGCCCCAACGGTGCTGGAAAATCCACGACCATGAATATGATAACCGGCTATATTGCATCCACCGAGGGAACAGTAGTCATAGACGGTCATGATATTCTGGAAGAACCTGAGGAGGCAAAAAAATGCATCGGATATCTACCCGAAATGCCACCTCTTTATTTTGATATGACCGTTCTGGAATATCTGAAATTCGTAGCAGATCTGAAGAAAATTCCTAAAGATAAAAAAGCATCCATGATCGAAGAAATCATGGATATGGTAAAGATCACCGACATGAAAAACCGCCTGATCAAGAATCTTTCCAAAGGTTACAGACAGCGTGTAGGAATCGCCCAGGCAGTGCTTGGCTACCCGGAAGTCATCATTCTGGATGAGCCGACTGTCGGTCTTGACCCAAAACAGATCAACGAAATCCGCGATCTGATCAAAGGCCTGAAACAGAAACACACCGTTATCCTTAGCTCCCATATTTTGTCCGAAGTCAGCGCCGTTTGCGACTACGTGCTGATCATTTCCCATGGAAAACTGGTAGCCAGCGATACCCCTGAGAATCTGGGAAAACTGGCAGCAGGCTCAAACAACCTGAATCTGCTTGTAAAAGGTCAGAAAGACACTATCAGAGCCGCTCTGGAGGCCGTAGAAGGGGTAAAAGAGGTTACGGTAAAGAAAAGCCCGGAGGAAGGCGTATATGCCATTACAGTGGGAACAGAAGAGAATATGGATGTGCGTGAAAAAGTGTTCTACAGTATGGTAAATGCCAGCTGTCCGATCCTTGAAATGCAGTCTAAGAAAGTTTCTCTGGAGGAGATCTTCCTTGAACTTACAGAGAGCGAGAAAAAAGATAAAGATGCGTCAGGAAAAAAATCCGGAAAATCTTTCTTTAAGACGGCAGCAGATGCTGAGAAGTATTTGAATGAGAAAAACGAAGATACTGTCCCTGATAATGGACTTGAAGAAAAAGAGTTTGATGAATCGGGCGAAGTATCCAATGATGTGTCAGATAATGGACTGTCTGGTGATAAACAGGATAGTTTTGCCGCATCTGAGGAAGAAAAGGGGGAAGAGTAAACCATGCTTGCTATTTATAAAAGAGAGCTGAAAAGCTACCTGACCTCCATGGTCGGCTACCTGTTTATGTTTTTTGTGTTGCTGATCGCAGGTATTTACTTTTCAGCGTACCAGCTTTCAGCTGCTTATCCGAAATTTGAATATACTTTAAATGCCATGACCTTTGTGTTTCTGATTGCAGTGCCGATCCTGACCATGCGTGTACTTGCTGAGGAAAGAAAGCAGAAAACAGACCAGCTTCTGCTTACTTCTCCAGTATCTGTATCCGGCATCGTAATGGGAAAATATCTTGCACTTGTGACTATTTATGCAATCCCTATTGCAGTTCTTGCAACTTATCCGCTGATTATGGCGAAGTTCGGAACCGTTGCATTTGGTTCCGCGTACACAGCACTCCTTGGATTTTTCCTTTTGGGAAGTGCAAACATTGCAATCGGCGTATTTTTCTCAGCAATCACTGAGAGCCAGGTAATTGCAGCAGTTCTTACCTTTGTATTTTTATTTGCTTTTTATATGATGAATGGAATTTCTTCCTTTTTCTCAGAAACAGCAATGTCTACATGTGTGACATTTGGCATTCTGATCATAGCGCTTAGCCTTATGATCTACAGTATGATTAAAAATGCAGTGATTTCAGGTGCTGTCTGCGTGATTGGAGAAGTGGCACTGGTGATTATTTATGTTGTAAAATCCAGCGTATTTGAAGGAGGAATCCAGAAGGTTCTTGAAGTGTTTAACTTAAGTTCACACTTTGAAAACTTTACAAACAGTATTTTTGATGTGACTGGAGTTCTTTATTTCCTGTCTGTCATTGCCATTTGTATATTCCTTACCATGCAGACAATTTTGAAGAGACGTTGGAATTAAGGAGGTGGGGAAAATGTTTTTTAAGAAGAAAAATGATAACAATATTGACAATAACGATAAAAATGCAATTGATATTGAAAGTGCTGAAAGTAATAACAATAATAACAAAAAAGAAAAACGAAAATTTAAAGACAGTATTAATAAAAAGTACTTGAAAAATGGAAGCTATAGTTCTGTTATGATTGTTGTTTTCGTTGCTATCATTATTGTTATAAATATGATTGTAGGAAATCTTCCTTCAAAGTATACGCAGCTGGATATCAGCTCCGAGAAACTTTACACCATCGGTGATGAGACAAAAGCGATGCTGAAAGATCTGGACAAGGATGTAACCATATATCAGATCGCCCAGAGCGGAAGTGAGGATGAGACTATCAGTAATCTGCTTCAAAGATATGCAGATGAATCTGATCATATTAAGGTGGAACAGAAAGATCCAGTGGTCAATCCTAAATTTGTCAGTGAATACACCAGTGATAACCTTTCCTCTAATAGCTTAATTGTTGTATGCGGAGACAGAAATAAGGTTGTAAATTATAACAATATTTACGAATCTACAATGGATTACAACACATACAGTTATCAGACAACAGGCTTCGACGGCGAAGGACAGATCACAAGTGCCATCGCATATGTAACCAGTGAAAACCTGCCGGTATTGTACACATTAGAGGGACATGGAGAGCAGAAGCTTGATTCTACGATCAAGGAAGATATTGAGAAAGCAAACATGGAAATCAAATCCCTGAATCTGCTTACAGAGGGAAGCGTTCCAGAGGATGCCAGCTGTCTGCTGATTGATTCTCCTACAACAGATATCTCAGAGGATGAGAAGACTGCATTGATCGATTATCTGGAAAATGGTGGAAAAGCAATGATTTTCTCCGATTACACAGGAGAAAAAATGGAAAACTTTGATGCAGTGCTGGAAAACTACGGCGTAAGTAGAGTAGATGGCCTGGTATTTGAAGGAAATGCACAGCATTATGCCGCTCAGATGCCGTACTACCTGGTTCCAACTGTAAACAGCACAGATATTACATCTGATGTGGCTTCTTCCGGATATTACATTCTGATGCCGTATGCGCAGGGAATCCAGAAATCTGATGATGTGAGAGACACTGTGAATATTGAAAGCCTTCTTACAACTTCCGACAGCGCATATTCAAAGACGGATTTGAACAGCGGTTCTCTTGAAAAGGAAGACGGTGATGTGGATGGCCCATTTGACCTGGGTGTCAGCATTACAGAGACTGTAGATGATGATAAAGAGACTCATATTATTTATTATTCCACATCAAACCTGCTGCAGAGCCAGATCAATCAGATGGTTTCCGGTGGAAATGAGAAACTTGTGATGGCTTCTTTAAGTTCTCTGGTAGACACAGAAGACAGTACAACAGTTTCTATCCCATCAAAGAGTCTGGAAGTATCTTATCTGACTTTGACAGCATATGATGCAAGCTTCTGGAAAATCTGTACCATTGGTCTGATTCCTGGAGCATTCCTGTTGATTGGATTTATGATTTGGTTAAAGAGGAGAAAAGCCTGATGAAGAAAAAATCAGTAAATCTTATTACAGCAGTGGGCGTTTTGGTTGTCCTCAGCGGCGCATACGTAGGCGTAAAAGCCTACGTAGCCAAGCAGGAGGCCGCGGATACTGAAAGTGCGGAGGAAGAAAATCCGGAAATTATTTCCATAGCGTCTGCTGATGTGAAATCAATAAAATTTGTAATTGATAAAAAAGAAGTTACCTTTGAAAAAGATGGAGATTTCTGGGTGAAAAGTGATGAAACTGGTTTCCCGGTAGATCAGGATAAATTTGATACACTGGTCAGCTCCCTGAATTCTATAAAAGCGGAAAGAACACTGGAAAATGTGGAGGATGCATCAGAGTATGAATTGGATCAGCCGGAGAACACGATCACGGTTACCACAGAAGATGGGGAAACGACAGTAATTCAGCTTGGAATGGAGAATGATTCCACAAGTCAGGAATACATTGACTTGAACAAGGATTCTTCTACAGTTTATGTAGTAAGCAATTCCACGTTTTCTTCTTTTGAGGGAACTTTGTACGACTTTGCAAAAAGCGGCGTTTTCCCAACTGTGGATTCCTCTACGGTCAGCAAAATTTCTGTAGATGGAAAGGATTCTTCCTATGTTGTAGAGAAAGATGAAAATAATTTCTGGAATATTACTGGCAATGGAGAGACTGAGAAAGCAGATTCCGCGAAGGCAACTTCCTTAGCCAGTACATTATCCAGTGTGGCTTATGCAAGTTATGTAAATTATAACTGCGCAGAAGATGAGCTCTCTCAGTACGGATTAGATAAGCCGTATGCAGAGATTACAGTGGATTATCAGGAAGAAGTTGAGAAAGAGTCCACTGATGATGAAAACGAGGCTGAAAATGGCGATGAGGAGGTCTCAGAGGCATCTGGGGATGAGAACCAGGCGGATGAAAATGCGGATTCTGAAACAGATGGAAGCGAAAGCTTGGATGAAGATGCGGATTCTGAGACAGATGGAAACGAAAGCTCAGATGAAGATGCGGATTCTGAGACAGATGGAAACGAAAGCTTAGATGAAGATGTGGATGTGGCAGACACAGAAGATTCAGAAGCTGTAGAAAATGAGAATACAGATGAAACAGCAGATGACAACGTCGAAGCAGAAGATACAGATGTAACTGAATCAGATGACGAGGCTGGGGTGGAAACAGCAGATACTGAATCCGCAGAAAGTTCTGAAGATGCAGAAGAAGATTCAGAACCGGAAACTGAAATGGTTGACAGAGAACTTGTAATTCAGGTTGGAGATCAATCTTCAGATGGTGGAAGATATGTTCGGGTGAATGACAGCAACGAAATTTATACAATATCCGAGGATTCTCTTGATACTTTCCTTGGAAAAACAAATGCTGATTTCTGGGATTTGACAGTAAGCTATTTGTCTGCAAATAATCTGGATACTCTGGATGTGAACTACGGAGGAGAAGATTATATCGTAAATGTTTCACGTGAAACATCTGAGGATGAAAACGTAGAAACATCGGATAATGAGACGGAAGATGAAGATACAACAGATAGTACCAGCAGTGATGTTGCCGACGGCAACGAAGTAGAGGGAAATGCTGCTGATGATAACACTTCATCAGGTGATTTGACCGGCGAAGATACTGAAAATACAGATGACAGTTCTTCTACTGCAAGCACCACAAGTTCAACTAGTGTAACCTTATCTTATACACTAAATGGAAAAGATCTGGACAGCACAACATTTACAACGTTCTACAATAAGCTGATCAACATGACAGCGCAGAAACGTCTGACTGATGAATTTAAGTCCAATACAGATCCGGAAATGACTGTGAAATTTACAGATATAGATGGAAATGAAATGGAAGTGGAGTATTATTCCTATGATACAAATTACTATGCCGCTGTTATAAACAAAAAAGTATATCTGGTAAATAAAATGACAGTAAAAGAACTGTTTCAGGCATTTGAATCTGTAACTGGTGAGAAAGAGGAAAACGAAGACGCTGAGACAACAGATCCTGAAACAAATGCTTCTACAGATAATGCTGAAACAGAAACGACAGAGGCTTCAGAGGATGCTGAAGAGTAGTAGCTGAAAAAATGATTAAAAAAGATCCTTGCCTGTGAAAAAAACAGGACAAGGATCTTTTTTGCTGTTTGGAAAAACTGTTGAATTGCCTGTTGCATAAGAATTCTACTGGATATGAATATGCGCGTACATCGTTTTGCAAATAACGATATCAATCAAGCTGGATGCGTGAAGTTGAAGGTGCGGATGGAAAAAATGTGTGGCGGGCTACGCCCGAGCGTGTCTGAAAAATCATTCCTGCAATCTGCACGCCTTGCTTTGTTATATATCTTATTCGGATTCGGTCGCTGTGGTTCACTACAGCAACTGAATTTAAGTTAAAGCTCCTGTGAATTGTGGCATGCA
>ERZ772954.2300-NODE-2300-length-12538-cov-3.054795_pt1 | contig 12538 bp, 12 predicted proteins | sample MGYA00580684_ERZ772954 | MGnify/ENA primary metagenome ERZ772954 (study PRJEB29015, sample SAMEA2737654) | human gut metagenome | biome: human gut; feature: human-associated habitat; material: faeces | place: China | collected 2012 ...
TTTGTGCCAGCATGAAGGGACTGTACGATCTGCTTTCCAAGGATTCACCGTATCAGAAAGATCAGATGGTAACCGGAAGGGTGTATGAGTTTTCCGATAACTTTGGTGCTTTCGTGGCAGTGGATGATCGCTTTTCCGCAAGAATACCAAATTCAGAGGATCACAGTTTCCTGAAAATCGGAGATGTGATTGAGGCGAAAGTTACTGCAGTAAAACCGGATGGAAAGTTAGATCTTACACTGCGGGAAAAAGCTTATATTCAGATGGACACGGATGCAGAGAAAATACTTGAATTGCTGGATTCCTATGCAGGAGTGCTTCCGTTTTCGGAAAAAGCGAGTCCAGAGGTGATTAAGAGGGAAACCGGATTGAGTAAAGCTGCGTTTAAACGTGCCATCGGACACTTGTATAAAGAAAGAAAAATTACACTGGATGGTGGAAAAATCCGCAAGAGTTTCGTATAATGCAGGTAAAGGCAAAAGGAGGAATATAAAATGAAAAACGTAATCAGTACAGATAAAGCACCAGCCGCAATCGGACCGTACTCACAGGCGATTGAAGTGAACGGAACGGTATACACATCCGGCATTATCCCGGTTGTTCCTGCTACCGGAGAAATTCCGGAAGGATCTGTGGCACAGGCGCAGCAGGCATTTGAAAATCTGTCAAATCTGCTTGAGGCAGCCGGAACCGGAATGGATAAGGTAGTAAAAACCACTGTTTTTATCAAGGAAATGAATGATTTTGCAGCAATTAATGAAGTTTATGCAAAATTTTTCCCGTCACCATTTCCATCCAGAAGCTGTGTGGAAGTGGCACGTCTTCCAAAAGATGTTATGCTTGAAATTGAAGCCATTGCTGTAAAATAAAGAAAAGATCAAAAACGAAAAGAGATCTGTGCATTGCACAGATCTCTTTTGTTGTCTTTGCGGTTCTTTTTCCGGTTAGACGGAAACGTCAATGTTACTTCCTAAATTAGGATAAACAGAGTTCTCCATCATTTTTGCCAGCCCGACACCAAGTGATTCATTCGATGAGATGGCATTGTCAAGCATTTTAATGCTGACGGCATTTGCCAGGGAGCCGGGATCGGAACTGTTTACGGAAAGAAGCGCAGAACTGATACTTGAAATATCCATATGACAGATCTCCTTTTAAAATACTCGGTATACGTGTTTTTCTTTATTACATCTTTATTATGGCATAAATATACGAAAAATTCAATTGAATTCTGTGGATGGAAAAGGGGTTGACACATATCCGTGCCTTTGCTATAATGACAATGTAATAATTGTAACAAATTCGTAATAAAGAAGTACAAAAGTCATTGGAGGCGAAAATGAAACGTAAAACATTATTAAAATTGACCGCATGTGGGTTAGTTGGGGCACTGACCATTGGCAATTTTACTGTAGCAGCTTACGCAGCACCAACTGCTGGAGTCGCAAGCCTTGCTTCCGATATTGCAACAACATCATCTGCACCGACTGCAGGATTTTCACTGGCACTCAGTGAAGTCGCAGAAAAAGTGGAAGATGAGGCAACCGTTGCAAGTGCACAGCCGGAAGTAAAAGAAGTTGAAGCACCAGTTGTAAAGTCTGAGTATGAAGACAAAGCGGTAGCTGTTGTGGATGATTACGTGAACGTTCGTAAGAAACCAACTACAGACAGCAAGGCTGTAGGAAAATTATATAAGAATAACGTAGGAACCGTCATCGGGGAGAAGGATGGCTGGTACAAAATCAAGTCTGGATCGGTAACAGGTTATGTAAAATCTGAATTCGTATCCATTGGTGATGAGAAAAAATTAAAGAAAGCAGGAAGAAGAGTTGCTCTTGTAGAGACAGAGACATTAAAAGTCCGCAAGGGAGCTTCCCAGAAGGCAGAAGTAATTACTCTGGTGCCGGAAGGAGACGATCTGACGGTACTGGATGAGTCAAAGGATGGATGGGCAAAGGTTTCTGTAGATGAAGGCAAAGGCTATGTATCTACAGATTATGTCACATTATCTACAGAATACACATATGCAGAGTCTGCTGCAGAAGAAAAGGCAAGATTACAGAAGGAAAAAGAGGAGCGTGAGGCTGCGGACAGAGCAGCACAGAAAGCAGAGAGTGCATCTCAGACAACCTCTTCAGGTTCTTCACAGTCACAAAGCTCAGATTCTTCCGTACAGGATTCATCAAGCGCATCTTCAACAGGATCAGCGGTTGCAAGTTATGCAGGACAGTTTGTAGGAAATCCATATGTATATGGTGGGACAAGCCTTACAAACGGAACGGATTGTTCCGGATTTGTAATGTCTGTATACGCACATTTCGGTGTCAGCCTTCCACACAGCTCAAGTGCTTTAAGAAGTGTAGGATATGGCGTCAGCACATCAAACATGCAGCCGGGTGATATCGTATGTTACAGCGGACATGTTGCAATCTATGTTGGAAACAATACGATTGTACATGCAAGCAATGCAAGAGACGGTATTAAATATACTTCTCCTGCAAATTACAGAACCATTCTTGCAGTTCGAAGAATTTTCTAACAATTAAGATAACATAAGTATAACAGGAGCACTTGCGAAAGCAAGTGCTCTTTTTCTTAATATTATTTAAGGATTTCTTAAATTTGCAAAAAACAGATTTTGCAAGGGAAATAACATTGACAAGCACAATCATATAAAGTTACTATGTAAAATGAGTAGTTTATTGAACGGTAACAGAGGGAGGAACAGAAATTGGCATTTACCAAGGCGAAGATAGTTATGGCAGGACTGGCGGTGACGGCGGTTTGTATTGTGGCGCCACAGCAGTTAAAGGCTCAGGTGCCCGAAGCGCAGATGGATGGCGTCATGGGACAGAGCATAGAGGATGAGACCGTGTATGAGTCAAAGCCGGATCTGGATAGAAAAGAATGCACCTGTTTTCGGGAATCGGACATCCTTGAAAAAAGCATCGTCGTATTCGAGTGCTTTTTTGAATGCGTCTTTTACGACGGCCGGTGATTATACCAGCGCAACCTATTATCACAAAGCGGACTATGCGGATGATGAACTGGTCAACGGAATTGATGTATCATACTGGCAGGCGGATGCAGCACTGAAGAAAAAGTATTCCAAAGACAAAACAAAGTGGACACAGACCGGATTGGACTGGGAAAGTATTCACGGAGCCGGAATTGATTTTGCTTTCGTGCGTGTGGCATCCAGAGATACGAAAGATGGAAGTATTTACAGAGATAATTGTGCAGACAGTCATATTCAGGGAGCAGTTTCCAATGATATCAATGTCGGACTGTATTTCTTTTCCCAGGCTCTGAATGAGACAGAGGCACGGGAGGAAGCACAGTATGTGCTCGATATGATTGACCAGTACGGCTGGAATGTGTCGATGCCGATCATCATGGACCGGGAGGCAGGGGCAAACAAGCGTCTGACTGCGGGAAAACTTTCCAAAACAAAAGAGACAGCGGTATGTCAGGCATTTGCGGATACCATTACGGCAGCCGGATACCGCGCAGGCGTATATGCATCTTATGCGTGGATCAAAAACTATATCAATACGGATGCTTTGTATGACTGTTCCCTGTGGGTGGCACGGTACAACAATACCACGACAAACAATACAAAATCGGGAACGCCATATGCGGATGCCGCATACGATTATGAATTCTGGCAGTATTCATCTGCTGCAAAAATAGATGGCTATGCGGGAAGCCTGGATGCAAATTTCTGGTATAAGGATACCAGTGAACAGACGACCGGGCTAAAGGCTGCGGATGGTGCTTCGGGTACTGTAAATCTGAGCTGGGACAGTGTTTCCGCGGATGATGTGGAAGGTTATCAGGTGTGGCGCAGTGACTCGGATCAGGGAAAATATACGTTGCTGAAGACAACAACAGATTGCAGTTATACAGACACAACGGCAGAAGGAGGAAAAGTTTATCAGTATAAAGTGAGATGTTACTGGACGATAGGAGGAAATGCTTATTACGGAACATTTTCTTCTCCGGCTTCGGTAACTACTTTGCCGAAAAAGGTCAGCGGAATTGCAACGCAGACGCGGACCGAAACCTCTCTTGGATTGTCATGGAAACAGACGCAGGGAGCTGCCGGATATCAGATTTATCAGTACAGCGCTGCAAGCGGTCAGTATGAAATGGTTGCTGACGTAGAAGGAGGAAGTACTTCTTATACTGTAAGCGGCCTGACAGGCGCAACCGAATATAAATTTAAAATCCGCGCATATGAAAAAAATAATGACAATGTACTGGCGGGCAGTTTTTCGGATGTTTACAGCGATGTGACGTTGCCGGGACAGGTGAACTTGACGAATGTTTCCGCAACCGGGACTTCTTCCGTGAAACTGACGTGGAAAGCAGTGGACGGAGTAACCGGATATATGATTTACCGGCTGGATACAGCAACCGGGGAATACAGACAGATTGCGACGGTAAAAAGTGCCCGGACGCTTTTCTACAGCGATCAGAAACTTGCTGTGGGAAAGACTTATACATATAAAGTCAGTGCATACAAAACTTACAGAAATAAAAATTACAGGGGCGCGTATTCCGCAGAAAAGCAGGTAACGACTAAAAAAGCGGAAAAACCTGCAAATCCAGCAAAGGTAAAAACGATAAAACTCAGTACAAAAGATGCAGCAGTTACCGTGCAGTGGAGTAAGGTTTCCGGGGCAACCGGCTATCAGGTATACCGGCTGAATACAAAGACCGGAAAGTATACAAAGATTGCAGCGGTCAAAGGAACTTCGTATCGGAATACAAAACTGAAAAAAGGGGCAACCTATCGCTATAAGGTCCGCGCATACAAAACGGTAAACAAAAAGAACTATTACGGAGCATTTTCAAACACCACAGCAATTAAAGTAAAGTAGGAAACAAATGAAAAAGAAAGTACAAATGAAAAAAATGGCAGGCGTGTTTTTGGCATTGGCAATACTGGGAATTGGTCTTTTCCCGCCGGGAAACGTGTATGCGGCTGCAAATCAGGCGCCGGACGCAGATTCGGTGGTTGTAGTTCTTGATCCGGGACATGGAGGGCATGATCAGGGTGCCAGATATAAGTGGGGCGGAAAAACATACAAGGAGAAACAGTTAAATCTTGCCATTGCAAAGGCCTGTAAAACCGAACTGGAAAAGTATGCAGGAGTGAAGGTATATATGACGCGTTCTTCCGACCGTTTTGTGACACTTGGAAACCGTGTGAATTTTGCAAAAAGCAGGAAAGCAGATCTGTTTGTTGCGATACACAACAATGCTTCCCTGAAAAAAACCGACCATGGAGCCTGTGTTTATTATCCGAACAGCGGGTATAAAGAAGAGGTGGGAAGTGAAGGAAAAATGGCGGCAGCAAGTATTCAGAAACAGCTGGTGGCACTTGGACTGAAAAATAATGGAATTCTTTACCGGAATTCGGCTGTGGGGTCCCGCTATCCGGATAAATCAAAGGCAGATTACTACGCCGTGATCAAGCGGAGCAAGTATGCCGGCTTTCCGGGACTGATTGTGGAGCATGCTTATGTCAGCAACCACGATGACAGTACAACATTTCTGAATGGTAACGACCGGCTGAAACGTCTTGGCGTGGCGGATGCCACGGGCATTGCAGAATATTTTGACCTGATTTTAGATCAGGCACCGGTTCTGCAGACACCGGTTGTAAATGCGGATGAGTCGGTGACACTGGCATGGAATACGGTGCAGGGGGCTGATTATTATCGTATTTACCGCAGAATCGCGGGGACGAAAACATATGTCTGTCTCGAAGAAACAGAGGAAACCGGATACACGGATACCGGGGTAATGCCGGGAACTTCTTATGAGTATACGGTATGCGGATGCCATGTGGGGTATCAGAAAGATTCCTACACAAAAATTGCGCAGGCAATGCAGATAACCGTTACAGGGGAAAACGCGAATATACAAAGTGCACAAAAAAATCAAAACTAAGATGGGGGATGGAAACCACAGATGTGGATAAAATGAAAAAATTATCCACTATCCGGAATCAAAAAATGCCGAAAAATTGAGTTATACACGAAGTTATGAACATTATCCACATAATTTGGGATAAGTTGTTTGTGGATGACAGGGATAAAAACAAACGATTGTTTTGTTAACAACGCATAAAAAGCATGTATTTGAATGATTGCAAATGGGAGGTATTTTTGATATACTAGGGAAGTTATGATTAAAACGATTGATTTTGCTGGAATTGAATTGGACAATTATACCGTTCGGGAAATGATCATGAATGTAGAAAAGGATATGTCTGATCATGGATTCCATACAATAGAAGAAGTAAACATGGATACGCTTATGCTGGCAGAAACGGATGAACTTGTCCGCAAAGCCATAGGGTTTGCGGAACATACCGTGATTGCGGAAAACGGAATTTTAGAAGCTGTTGGTGCAGGATCTTACCAGCACCGTCATGAGATCGAACATCATGATTTCTTTTTTGAACTGATGAAGCGGGTGGAACGCAATCATCAGACGGTGTTTGTGATCGGAGATACCACGGAACATGTGGAAAAGACCTGTGCTTTTTTATCAGAGCATTTTGGAAAATGCGAGATCCTGGGAGCAGAAGCGTTTGAAAACTGTCAGGGGGGGACGGATGCCATGGTCAATGAGATCAATGCACTGACTCCTGATATGATCTTAAGTGTTCTGCCAAGTCCGGATCAGGAACATTTCCTGATGGAGAATTGTGAGAAACTGTCTGCCGGACTGTGGTATGGAATCGGTTCCTGGGATTTTACAAAGCGCAGACAGGGACTGCTCGGAAATATACGGAATCTGATCCGCACGCATAAACTGGAGCGGCAGCTGATTCATTATCATGGAAAGCAGGAAAGCATATCATGAGGGCAAATGTCTGGAAAGAACTGGAAAATTATTTCCTGATTTTGCTGGGCACTGCACTTATGGCCATTGCCATTCAGTGGATTTTTGACAGGGTGGGGCTGATCACCGGAGGGTTTACTGGTCTTACCATTATCATACGAAATCTTACGGAAGCGCTTCTGCCGGGAGGAATTCCTCTGTGGCTGACGAATATTGTGCTGAATATTCCGATATTTCTGTATTCCTATATCCGGTTTGGAAAAAAATTATATCGGGAAAACGGGCTTTGCAACCATTTTGCTTTCGGTGTGGCTTTATCTGATACCGGTGATAGATATGTCAGGGGATGATTATATGCTTGCAGCCCTGTTTGGCGGGGCATTTACCGGCATTGGCATGGCACTGGTTCTTAAGGCGGGAGCAACGACCGGCGGAACCGATATGGTTGCGGCGATCATCCAGTCACACATGCGGCACTATACGGTGGTTCAGGTGATGCAGGTATTGGATGCAGCCATTGTGATTCTCGGCTTATATGTATTTGGTTTAAGACCTACACTTTATGCAGTTGTTTCTATTTTTGTGTCGACAAAAATATCCGATGCCTTTCTGGAGGGCTTTAAGACTTCCAAAGCAGCTTTTATTATCACAAACCGGTATGAGGAAGTGGCAGAACGGCTGATGGATGAGCTTGACCGCGGGGTTACGGGACTGCACGCACAGGGGATGTACACAGAGGAGAAAAAGTGCGTTCTGTATTGCGTTGTATCAAGGAAAGAGATCGTGCGTGTGAAAGAGATTGTAAATGATGTGGATTCCTCTGCGTTTGTAATCGTATCGGATGTCCGGGAGGTTTTGGGCGAGGGATTTCTGGAATATTCGGATGATTTTTAGAACGATATTGTTAAAATTTTATAGTGAAATATTACTAACCGGAAAAAGTGGTAAGAGAGGAAATGCATAAAAAATATACATTTCCTCTTTCTTTTTTTGGAAGAATGTATTAAAATAAAAGTAATTGTTCAGAAAACAGGTGGGGGAACGATAGATTTCTGGATGAAATATGGGGATAAGGAGAGCTGACTATGATATCCAATCAAATACTTCAAAATACAATTGACGGACTGAAAGCAATTACACGTACAGATTTATGTGTGATTGATGTAGAGGGAAAAATTCTGGTCGCGACATTTCCAGATGCAGAACAGTTTGTAGCTCCGGCACAGACCTTCGTGGAATCGCCGGCGGACAGTCAGGTGGTAAATGGCTGCCAGTTCTTTAAAGTGTTCGATGATCATCAACTGGAGTATATTCTGCTGGCATATGGAGACAGCGAGGATGTGTATATGATTGGAAAGATTGCTGCTTTCCAGATTCAGAATCTTTTGGTTGCCTATAAGGAACGTTTTGATAAAGATAATTTTATCAAGAACCTGATTTTGGACAATCTGCTTTTGGTAGATATATACAATCGTGCCAAGAAACTTCATATTGAAACAGAAGTACGCCGTGTGGTATTCTTGGTGGAGACAAACCGTGAGAAAGATGGAAATGAGCTGGAGAAGATCCGGGGACTTTTTGGTGGGAAATCAAAGGATTTCGTCACAGCGGTAGATGAAAAAAACATTATTGTAGTCAAAGAACTTGCAGAAAATGAAACCTATGAGGATTTGAATAAGACAGCAGATGTAATCATCAGGCTGTTTAAATCTGATACCAATTGCAATATTCATATCGCATATGGTACCATTGTGAACGAATTGAAAGAGGTTTCGAGATCTTATAAAGAGGCGCGCATGGCACTGGATGTCGGAAAGATCTTCTTTGAGGGACAGGATGTGATTGCGTATTCCCAGCTGGGAATTGGCCGACTGATTTATCAGCTTCCAATTCCATTGTGCAAAATGTTTATCAAAGAAATCTTTGGTGGAAAATCACCAGATGATTTTGATGAGGAAATTCTGACGACGATCAACAAATTCTTTGAAAACAGTCTGAATGTGTCAGAGACGTCAAGACAACTGTACATTCATCGAAATACGCTGGTATATCGTCTGGACAAGCTGCAAAAAAGCACAGGTCTGGATCTGCGGGTTTTTGAAGATGCAATCACGTTTAAGATCGCACTCATGGTAGTCAAGTATATGAAGTATATGGAAACACTGGACTATTAGAGATTGAAGGAGAGATTATGATTACACTGGAACATGTCAGCAAGACATATGCGGCAGGAGTTCCTGCCTTAAATGACGTGAGTCTGGAAATAGAAGATGGTGAATTTGTATTTGTTGTAGGAGACAGCGGTTCGGGAAAGTCAACCCTGATTAAACTGTTGTTAAAAGAACTTGAGCCAACGGAAGGAAGCATTACCATTGCAGGGAAAAAGCTTGGGAAGATCCGCAGAAAGCAGATCCCGAAATTCCGGAGAAACATCGGAGTGGTATTTCAGGATTTCCGTCTGTTGAAAGACCGCAATGTCTATGACAATGTAGCGTTTGCACAGAAGGTGGTTGGTGAGCCGAACAGTCATATTAAGAAAAAAGTACCGCTTATGCTTTCTATGGTGGGACTTGCCGCAAAATACCGTTCTTTTCCGAAACAGCTATCCGGAGGTGAGCAGCAGAGAGTGGCGATTGCCCGTGCTCTGATCAATGAGCCGAGCATTTTGCTTGCAGATGAGCCGACCGGAAATCTGGATAACAATAATGCGTGGGAGATTATGAAACTGCTGGAGGAAATCAACAGCAAAGGAACTACAGTGATTGTTGTAACCCATAATCTGGAAATTGTGAAAGTTATGAAAAAACGTGTGATCACAGTGAAAAAGGGTACGATTGTCAGTGACAGTAAGGAAGGTGGCTACGACGATGAGAATTAATACCTTTTTTTATTCGATCAGACAGGGCTTAAAAAATATATTTCGAAATAAAATGTTTTCGCTTGCTTCCGTGGCAACCATGGCGGCCTGCATTTTTATGTTCGGTCTGTTTTATATTATTGTAACGAATTTCAGTGCGACGGTACATTCTATTGAAGAGGGTGTGTCAGTTACCGTATTTTTTGAAAATGATGCGACAGATGCACAAATCCGTGACATCGGAGAAAAGATTAATAAGCGTGCCGAGGTCAGCAAAAACGAGTATGTGTCTGCCGACGAGGCGTGGAAAGAATATAAAAAAGTATATTTTCAGGGAAAAGAAGAACTTGCGGATGGATTTACAGATAATCCGCTTGCGAATTCTGCGCATTATCAGGTGTATCTGAACGATGTTTCGATGCAGGATTCCCTTGTAACCTATATCAAGGGACTTACCGGGGTGCGCGAGGTAAAAGAGTCTGCCAAGGTGGCAAATACACTGACGGATTTTAATAAACTGCTGGGATATGTTTCCGGAGGAATTATTCTGATTCTGCTGTGTGTGGCTGTCTTTTTGATCAGCAATACCGTAACGGTCGGTATCTCGGTCCGTAAGGAAGAAATTGCCATTATGAAGCTGATCGGAGCAACGGATTTTCTTGTGCGTGCGCCGTTTATTGTGGAAGGAATTGTGATCGGACTGATCGGAGCAGCGATTCCGCTTGGTGTGCTGTATTTTATGTATCAGAAGATCATTGTCTATATTGCAGCGAAATTCAATTTTATCGGTTCGATGATCGTGTTTGAACCGGTGAAGGTTGTTTTCCGGACACTGATTCCGGTGGGAGTTATCCTTGGAGCCGGTATCGGATTTATCGGCAGTCAGATGACGATCCGCAAACATTTGAAAGTATAATATTGTTATTGTTGTCATAAAATGACAAGAAGCCATGCTGCAAGGTGTGGCTTCTTGATTTATAGGGAAAATTATGGAGGCAGGAATGCAGGAAGAACAGGAAGAAATGATCAAAACCGGGAAACCGGAAAAAAGAAGACCATCGGGCTTTAAAAACGGAGTGATTATCGGGCTGGTGCTGGGACTGCTGATTACGGGAATCGGTGCCGGAGTCGGAATTCGTGCGTATGCGAATCTTACAAACAATTATGTTATATTTGGACCACAGGGAGTAAAACAGACAGCCAAAGACAATGTTCTCGACCAGGCAGCAATAAAGAAAGTGGATGAGCTGTTGTCATATATCGATTTGTATTACAACGATTCTTACAAAGAAAAAGATATCCGCAATGCCATTTATAAAGGAACGCTGAGCGGGCTTGGAGATCCTTATTCCGTATACTACACGGTAGATGAATATAAAGATCTGCAGACATCAACCAATGGAAATTATTATGGAATCGGTGCGGCGCTTTCACAGAATGCAAAGACCATGGAAGTGACAGTGGTTAAAGTGTACGAGGGAACACCGGCAGAGGAAGCGGGGCTGAAAAACGGAGATGAAATTCTATCCGTGGATAAGTATGAAGCGACCAGTATGGAACTTTCCAACCTTGTAAAAAAGATACGGGGAAAAGAGGGGACAAAAGTCCATTTGAAAGTTTATCGTTCGCAGACCGGGGAAAATCTTGAACTTGATGTGGAACGTAAAAACGTGGATATTCCGAGTGTGGATTCCAAAATGCTTTCCGATGGGATCGGCTACATACAGATCAGCGAATTCCAGAGTAATACCGCAAAACAGTTTAAAAAGGCACTTGCAGCACTTGAAAAGGAAGATATGAAAGGGCTGATTGTCGATGTGCGGAGCAATCCGGGCGGACTGGTGACTTCTGTCGTGGATATTCTGGATCAGATTCTTCCGGAGGGAACGGTTGTTTACACGGAGGATAAATATGGGAAAAAAGAGACATATACATCCGATGCGTCCTGCATTCATTATCCGATGGCAGTTTTAGTTAATGGAGACAGTGCCAGTGCATCAGAAATCTTTGCCGGAGCAATCAAGGATTATGATTATGGAACATTGATTGGAACAAAAACGTTTGGCAAGGGAATTGTCCAGACGGTATTTCCTCTGGAAAACGGGGATGCCATTAAAATTACAACCGCGAAATATTATACGCCAAAGGGACATTACATTCACGGGAAAGGCATTCAGCCGGATATCAAACTGGAATACAAATACAGCGGTCCGGAAGATGAAAGTTATGACATGAAGTACGATAATCAGTTACAGAAAGCAATTTCTGTTGTGAAAGAAAAAATAAATTAAAGGGTAACAATGAAAAGAAAACGTGTATGGAGAATTGTCAGTGTTGCGTTGATTGTTGTATGGGCTGTGGTTATTTTTTCGTTTTCCGCGCAGCCGGATACGGAGTCTTCGGAAATCAGCGGGCATGTGAGTTACCGGATTGTTAAGATGTGGAATCAGGTGTTTGGATGGAAACATTCCGGGCCGGAACTGGAACAGATGGCACAGAAAATTGAATATCCTGTGCGCAAAGCTGCACATATGAGCGAATATGCAGTTCTTGCACTTCTGATATTTCAGGCATTGACGGCATTTGACCGGAAAAAGAACCGTGGATGTATGGCACTTGGCATAACGGCAGCCTATGCAGCAACCGATGAATTTCATCAGCTGTTTGTGCCGGGAAGAGCCGGAAGAGTGACGGATGTGCTGATTGATTCGGCAGGAGCATTTCTTGCATTGCTTGCTATTCATATTATTTTATATTATCATAAGTCTGAAATAAGAAATAGGTAATTGCGAAACTCGCGATGCTCGTTCGCAAACTTGA
>ERZ772954.2303-NODE-2303-length-12523-cov-4.449791_pt1 | contig 12523 bp, 9 predicted proteins | sample MGYA00580684_ERZ772954 | MGnify/ENA primary metagenome ERZ772954 (study PRJEB29015, sample SAMEA2737654) | human gut metagenome | biome: human gut; feature: human-associated habitat; material: faeces | place: China | collected 2012 ...
TGTTCAAGGTGTTGGATTCCGTTATTCGACTTATGCCCTAGCCCTTGAACTCGGGGATATTTATGGTCGCGTTTGGAATAATGACGATGGCACCGTAGAAATTCTCGCTCAATCCGAGGACTCAGCTAAAATAGCTAAATTCATCCAAGAAATTCGAAAAGGTCCTTCACAATGGTCAAAGGTTACCTATGTTGATGTTAAAATTGCTAATTTCGAAGATTTCACTGATTTTCGCATTGTCAACTAATACACTAAAAAATAAGACTACAGATGTATTGAGAAATTGCCCAAAAAACAGTAAAATAGTAGGGTATTATAATAAAAGGAAATAATCTATTGAAAAAGAAACTAAATCGTGTCCTCTTTTCAGGACTCAGCTTATCGTTATTGTTCTTACTAACTGGTTGTGTCAGTCGTGATTCAAATGGTAATCCTACTGGTACTATCTGGTACATTCTTGGTGAACCAATGGCAAAACTTATCCAATATTTTGCTAATAATGTTGGACTTGGCTTTGGTTTAGCTATTATCTTAGTAACTATCATTGTTCGTTGTATTATTCTACCGCTCGGACTTTACCAATCTTGGAAAGCAAGCTATCAATCTGAAAAGATGGCTTATCTTAAACCAATCTTTGAACCAATCAACGAGCGTATGCGTAATGCAACAACACAAGAAGAAAAATTAGCTGCCCAAACAGAATTGATGGCTGCCCAAAAAGAAAATGGCATCAATATGCTTGGTGGTATGGGATGTCTCCCACTTCTCGTCCAAATGCCATTCTTCTCAGCAATGTATTTCGCTGCGCAATACACACAAGGTGTCTCTGAAAGTACTTTCTTAGGAATAGACCTTGGCACACGCAGTATCCCTCTAACAGCCGTTATCGCCGTCTTGTACCTCTTCCAATCATGGTTGTCTATGCAAGGTGTTGCTGAAGAACAACGTGCTGCGATGAAAGGTACGATGTACGCTATGCCACTTATGATGGTATTCTTCGGTATGAGCATGCCAGCAAGTGTTCTCCTTTATTGGTTAGTCGGTGGTTTCTTCTCAATCATCCAACAATTGATTACTATGCTCATCATCAAACCAAAACTTCGTCAGAAAATTGCTGCTGAATTTGAAAAAAATCCACCAAAAACTTACAAATCAAAAGTTCGTAAAGACGTAACACCAGCTGCTAACAATGCACAACTTAGCAACAAACCTAAGAAAAGCAACCGCAACGCTGGTAAACAACGTAAACGTAAATAATAAAACTAAAACCAAAAGGAACAGGAAGTTTAGCACTTCCTGTTCCTTTTTAATTTTTAACTTCAAGAAAAAGTCTTTTTCGATACTTCCCTTAGGGTCCTCGCTTTTTTATTTCTAGATAAGATCTCTAACAATCTCCCAGATTGTTTAAGCGGCACAAAGTATCATTTTCTTGCTCGCTTCACTCGCAAATAATCCTGAAAACAAACAGAGACAATAATTATTTATAACTTATCTCAGTTAAAAATAGGTTTATCTACATTCTAAAAGCCCTTTGTGGGGCTCTGACTTTATTAAGCTGTTTTTTCAACACTAACGATTTTAACGTCGTAGCTTCCTGCAGGTGATTCGATAGTAACAATATCACCTGTTTTTTTACCAATTAAAGCTTGTGCAATTGGGCTTTCGTTAGAAATACGTCCTGAGAAGATATCAGCACCAGCTGCACCGACGATATGGTAAACGTCTTTATCAGTTGTACCAACTTCTTCAACAGTAACAGTTTTACCAATCGCTACTTCATCTTTGGCAACAGCATCGCTGTCAATGATTTCAGCATAGCGAATTTTAGTTTCTAAAATTTGGATTTGTCCTTCAACAAAAGCTTGTTCGTCTTTAGCAGCATCGTATTCTGAGTTTTCAGAAAGGTCACCATATGAACGTGCAATTTTAATACGTTCGACAACTTCTGGACGACGAACTAATTTTAATTCTTCTAATTCTTGTTCGAGTTGTTCTTTTTCAGCGAGGGTCATTGGATAAGTTTTTTCTGCCATTTTCTATCTCTTTTCTAAAATTTATTTGGATAATCTACAAATACAAACATGATGTGAAGCACACCATGTTTGTCAGTATTTATTATTCATCTAATTGACTATTAACATATTTTTCAACATTTGCTTCATGCTCTTCATAGGTTTCTGAGTAATAAACAGCTCCTGTATTCACATCGGCTACAAAATAGTAGTAATCCGTTGAAGCGGGATTAATAGTCGCCTCAATAGCTGACAAGCTTGGACTATCAACTGGACCAAGCATCAAACCAGTATTGGTATAAACATTATACGGTGAATCAATGGATGTGTCAATACTTGCATCCGCTGATAATGTCGTTTCTTCACCAAGTTTGCCCATAGCATACAAAATAGCAATATTACTTTGAAGAGCCATGTTAGCATTTAAACGGTTGTAAAAGACACTTGCAATATTGCGACGGTCATCATCTGTTGAACCTTCTTTTTCAACCAATGAGGCTAGCGTAAGCACTTCATTGACAGTCATACCTTTTTCAGAAATCGTATCATAGTAACTAGACATATACGAATCCATTGTTGAAATCATTTGCTCAACCAAATCTTCCATGGTTGTATCTTCATAGTAGCTATAAGTAGCTGGGAAAAGGTAACCTTCTAATTGATACGTCGCCTCATCTGCACTTGGTAAATTCGCTAATAATTTCGGATATTTTTCAACCATTTTTGAAATGAAAGATCCATCTTGAACAACCGACAAAAAGTCATCTGCTGTGAAAGGTGTTGATGAATCATCATCCGCTGTATTTTTTGTAACAGCTTCTGAAATTTGTTTAATGGTATAGCCTTCTGGCACCAGAATTTTTCCTAGAGAAGGTTCCTCTGGCTCTGCGGTCCCACCTTGTTTAAGAAGTTTACAGATTTCCTCTAAATCCATACTAGCTTGTAAGTTATAATAGCCACTTTGGAAATTACTATAATTTTTGAATTTTGTATAGTAATTAAAGACAGTTGCGCTCTTGATAACACCAGATTTTTCTAGAATTTGTCCGATATATTTGTTTCCTGAACCTTCTGGAATTTCAACGGTAACGTACTCTGTTGATGTGCTATCAAGTGCTCCGACAGCGCTATCAACATATCGATAAACGAAAAAACCAGTTGCCAACAAAGCAATAATAATAGCTGTTATCAAGAACAAGGCAATACGTCGTGCCAAACTATCGGTTTTTTGGCGTTTTCTTTTGCGTTTTGTTCCCACGTTTTTCTCCAAGTCTATATTAGTCTCTGCTGAGCTATCCGTAATGCTTTCTGCAGCCTGAACGTTTTCATCGGCTTGAATATTAGAATCAGCAACTTGAGAATCATCACTTGTAATTTCTTCAGGAATATCTGGAATACCAGCAAAACCAACACCATCTGTTGCTCGGACAAGATAACTTTCCTGTTCGTTTTCAGCACTCCCCTCTGAAACTGAACTGTTGGGATTAAAAGTTTGATTAATAGTTTTCAAAACATCATTAATCTCTTTGTCATCTATCGTCGTTTCAATCTGGTTTTCAGCAATAGCTGTTTGAGCTTTTTCTTCAAGGCGGTGCTTTTCTTCATGAATTTCCGCCTCTTGGCGCTCTTTTCGTTCCTCAGCTTCGTATTCTGCCATTAATTCTGCTGTCTTACGTGCAAATTCCTCTGCTTCTCTTTCTTTCTGCTGAAGTTCTAAATCTTGTTGCTTACGCAAACGTCTGGCTTCCTCTAACTCAGCTAAAATTTGCTCCTTGAAACTTTTTTCTTTTTGAGTTTTTGGCTTATCGTCGTTAAATTCGGTCAAAGCTTATCCTCCTAATCTTAATCAATCGCCATTATAACCTAAAAATAGCGCAAAATCAACTGACGGGGGTGGTTTGTTATCTATTCTTAATAATGTCATCACTCAATCATTGGTGATTCCCAGACCATGTTATACCAACTAGAACCACCATGGGTAGATTCTGATTCACCTTCATCGCTAAAACCATTTCTTTCATAGTAAGAAATTAAATTCTCATGACAAGTAAGTGTAATCCCTATACGTTTTTGAGCAATTGCTAAATCTTTCATTGTCGCCAGTAAAGCCATTCCAATACCTTGTCCTTTGAAATCAGGAGCCACTGAAAGGCTTGTGATTGCAATAAATCCTCCGTCAACTGGATTTGAAACAACCTGATGGAATAAATCATCTGTTAAATAGCGTTGAAAAATGGCAGGTCCTTCAACATAGCCACAAATCTTTCCGTCAATCTCAGCTACTAAAAAAGTATCTGGAATAGTCAGAATGCGTTCTTTCATATCTTTTAGGCTTGCTGCTTCTTCTGCAGAGAAATTCTTGCGTTCAATATCTATAATATCTTGTAAATCCTCAAGACATACATTCCTTATCATCATAGAATCATCCTCAAAAGAAAAAGAGCTCTTTGCTCCTTTTCACCACATTTTTTATTGCGTATTATTAGCCAAATTTGCTAACAATTCTTCAAAAGCACGTTCATACATTTGGATATCACCAGCCCCCATAAAAACATAAATGGCACTATCATGGTCAAGTAGTGGTGATACATTTTCAAGACTAATCACCTTAGCTGATTTTTGGATTTTACTAGCTAAATCTTCAACTTTAACATCACCGTGGTCAACTTCACGTGCTGAACCATAGATTGGTGCCAAGTAAACAGAATCTGCTTGATTCAAAGCATTCGTAAATTCATCCAAAAGGGCAATTGTACGTGTGAAGGTGTGTGGTTGGAAAATCGCTACAATTTCCTTGCTTGGATATTTTTGGCGAGCAGCATCAAGTGTCGCAATGATTTCAGTTGGATGGTGTGCAAAATCATCGATAATAGTCGTGTTATTAATTACTTTTTCAGTGAAACGACGTTTAACCCCTGCAAATGTCTTCATATGCTCTGCTACCAATTCCATATCAATACCAGCGATATAAAGATTGGCAACAACGGCAGTCGCATTCAAAATATTGTGGAGACCAAACGCTGGAAGATGGAATGAACCAAGTTCTTCATCACCGTGTCTCACTTTGAAAACAGAACCGTTTGTTGTGCGAACAATATCATAGGCAACAAAGTCATCTGTATCTTTGAATCCATAGTAGTAAATGTCAGCATCTGACGTGATTTTACGAAGATAAGCATCATCACCATACAAGAACAAAGCTTTTTGAACTTGTTTTGCATAGTCATTAAATGCATCAAAAACATCATCGATGCTCTTGAAATAATCAGGGTGGTCAAAGTCAATATTTGTAATAATAGAATATTCTGGGTGATAAGGCATGAAATGGCGTTGATATTCATCAGACTCAAAAACAAAATAGTTGCTGTTAGCTGACCCACGACCAGTACCATCACCAATCAAATAAGAGGTATCTGTAATATTTTTTAATACATGTGACAACAAACCTGTAGTTGATGTTTTTCCGTGTGCACCTGCAACACCAAAACTTGTGAATTGGCGCATGAAATCACCTAGGAATTCGTGATATCGTTTGAATTTAAAGCCATTATTAACGGCATAGGCAATTTCAACATTATTATCTTCACGGAAAGCATTACCGGCAATTAATTCAACGTCTGATGTGATATTGTCTTCAGAAAATGGCAAGATTTTAATGCCTGCTTGTTCTAAACCACGTTGTGTAAAGTAATATTTACTAACATCACTCCCTTGAACCTTATGTCCCATTTGGTGCAACATTAAGGCAAGGGCACTCATACCAGATCCTTTAATTCCGATAAAATGATAGGTTTTAGACATTTTTTCTCCTCTATTTAATAACTGCTAGGCAGTTTAATTAGCGTCATCAAAGCGTGTCAAATTTAACTCTTGAGCAACCTTATGCTCCCTTTGGCTTTGTTGAGCTTCCTTATTGTAAATTTGGCTACGTTTCAAGAAATCATAGTTGTTTTTCTTTGGTTTTGGTACAGAAGAATTATCTGGCTCTTTATACGTTACGGGAATTTCTGCCAAGATATAGTCTTCTTGATGCATTTTTTCTGTTAAATGACTAAGTTTATTAGTCGGTTTAGCAGGAGTTTTAGGTAAAGTAGCCTTTAGTTGTTGTTGAAAAGTTGCTTTTGACGGCATCTTTTTAACGTCGTTAGATAAGTAAGCTTGACGCTTTTTCTTAATATCTCGTCTCGCTTCATCGCGCGCTAATTCCGCATAAGATTTACCTTCGCTAACTGTTTTTATGCGCTCTGCATCATTTTTTATATTTCCAACAAAGTTATCGTCTCTAGTGACGTTGTCGTAGTCCTTTTCATGATAAGTTCCATGAATATTGGTAATTAAATCTTCATTTTCGTATAAAGCCATTGCTTTTGATGGATTACTTACTGGCTCACCATCAGCAACTAAGGGAAAGCGTCTTACAGTTTTACTCACAGCATCACTTCCTTTCTCAACACACTATGCCAATTACTTATCATCACTCACTAAGAAGTCAAGGCAAATAGTCACTATCATGACCTACGTCCTAGTAACTCAAAGATTCCATCTCAAAATAAAGTTAGAAACCAAAATTAGCTCAAATCAAACCCCAACTTTGTAGCATTTTTATTATAAACTAATTCAGGTATTTTTTCAAAGTTTTCACAAAAGAAAGTCAGTCTTTCATAGCTGAAAAACTGACGTTAAGATTATTAATCGACACCTAAAATTTCTTTAATGTCTTCAATGGTCATACTAGCACGAGTTTCATTACCATCAAGTACCGTTGTTACAAGATTTTTCTTGCTTTCTTGCATTTCTAGAATTTTTTCTTCAATGGTTCCGCGTGTAATTAAGCGATAAACTTCGACGTTTGCTTTTTGACCAATACGATGAGCACGGCTAATGGCTTGCATTTCAACAGCTGGATTCCACCAAAGGTCAATCAAGATAACCGTATCGGCACCAGTCAAGTTAAGTCCTACACCACCTGCTTTCAAAGAAATTAAGAAGGTATCTTTTGAGCCATTATTAAAAGCTCGTGTCATTTCTTGACGGGCATTCGCTGGTGTTGACCCTGTAATCTTGTAGGAAGTTAAACCAAGCTCTTCCATTTCTTTTTCTGCAATATCAAGCATCCCTCTAAATTGTGAAAAGATAAGAGCACGGTGTCCATTTTCTTTAACTTGTATCAAGAGAGTGCGAAGACTATCTAGTTTGCCACTTTCACCATTGTAATCCATAAAGAGACTTGGTGTGTCACAAATTTGCCGCAAACGCGTAATACCTGATAAAATCTCAATCTTACGACGATTAATATCGGCATCAGATGCTCCTGCAATCGTTTCTTGCATTTGTCGAAGCTGTGCTAAATAAATCGCTTTTTGCTTATGATCAAGCTCATTAGGATAATTAATTTCAATCAAATCTGGTAATTCTGGAAGAACTTCTTCTTTACGGCGACGCATGATAAATGGCTTAATAAAACGTGCCACTTGCTTAGCTTCCATTTTGAGGAAACGTTTTTTATCTGGCAATAATCCTGGTAAAACAATTTGGAAAATTGACCAGATTTCCAATAATTTATTTTCAATCGGTGTTCCAGAAAGAGCAAAACAATTTTTAACCTTAAATTGGCGCAAATAATGAGCAATCTTCGTTTGTGTATTTTTCATCACTTGCGCTTCATCCAAAATCAAATAATCAAAATTCAATTGACTATATTCGTCAAAATCTTGACGGAAAGAGGAATAACTAGTAATCACAACCTGATGATTTTGCGAAATAATATCATCACGCACTGCTTTTAAACCGTAAGCCACAACGACATCAATTTCTGGTGCAAAGCGGGTAAATTCATCCTGCCAATTGTAAATCAAACTTGACGGCGATAAAATCAAAATGCGTGTTTCTGGCGTTAATTTAGAGGTTAGAAAAGCAATTGTTTGTAAGGTTTTACCGAGTCCCATATCATCAGCTAAAATACCACCAAATCCGTAATGGTCAAGCATAGATAACCAACGAACACCAGTCGTCTGATAATCTCGCAACTGCGTGTTTAATTCCGGAATCGTAACCTCAAAATTTTCTGGGTGTCTCAAATCGTGTGCCAATTGTTCAACTTCTTTTGAAAATGTCACACGATCATTGTCTTGGAATAAATCTGAAATTTGGAACGCTGAAATGGCTTCTAATTGTAAATGCCCATTTTTCAGCTGCTTAGCTCGTAATTTTTGCAAAGCATTGCTGACACGTTGTGTTTCCTCATCAAAAACAACTAATTTACCAGCATCATTCACAAAATAGGGTTGATTTTTAAAGAGTGCTTCTAAGGCAGCATCAATATCGTTTTCAAAAATAGTTGAAAAATCAAAAGAAATATCCAACAAACCACCATTTGTTTGAACAGAAACTTGTGGGCGCTCAAACTGACGCATTTCCTCAAGATCATCAGACAGGATTACCTTACCTAAACGTTCCAATTGTTCCAAAGTATTGGTAAAAAAGTCGTATAAATCTTCATTCGCCAAAGGTGCATGGTAAGATGAAAACGAGGCAGCAAAGCCATTTGCTTCTAAAGTCCTAAACACACGTTCTTCATGCTTAAAATGACTAGCAAATGGTAAGTCTTCGAGTTCACGTTTACTACTGACCTTAACCGTACCATAATCAAAAGTCACCTTTAAAGCAATCTCTTGGTATTCATTTAACATTAAATGGAAAGAAGGTACAAAGTCATGAATTTCAAAACTTTTCGGAGCTTCAACCACTCCAAGCTCTTTAAAATCAAGCAAACTAGCAGCTAATTTTGCTTGGTCATCCAAATCAAAGAACAAATGCTTCGCTAAATCAGACTCAATCGGCAGACTACGAACAGCGGCTAAGATTTTTTGTTGTTTCAAATTCAAACCGTAAATCATACCATTTGTAAATAAGAAAGTATTGTCAAAAAGTGGCTGAAATGTTTTTTCTGTAATAATTAGTTCAATTGATTGACGGTGAACCATGACTTTAAATGACAACAGCCCTTCTGAGGCATCTAATGGTCTAAAAACCAGTTGCCCATAATTTTGATGATTGTGTTCAAATGAGAAATCATAAAGCGCGTTTAACAATGAAATGCCTTCCTCAAATGTCCCACTTGTCAACGCAAGATTTCGACCGTGATTTGGCAAAATATACTCCAAATCAACACGGTCACTATCTGGCAAGACACGCCATAAAAATTGAATTAAGTCTTTACTAGCCTCATCAAATTGAATCAAAGACAAAGGTTCAAAATAATTTTTCCCAATTTGATAATAGCCTTCGCTTTTAATAATCGCTAAAAAGGCTTTAATGTCTCGGACAACATAAGCACGGTCATCAGGCAAACGATTAATTTTTAACGTCCACCAATAATCTGATGAATAGGGGCTCTGATTACCATAAGCTGCTAAACGGTATTTTGTTGTGTCGTCATCGTTGATAACCAAGCCGTCCAGAAAGACACTACCAAATGAGGTTACTTTTTTCGTTTCTTGCTGAATTTCTTGATGTGAACTAAGCTCATCTGACAACTCTTTGCCTTCTGTATTATTCTTTAGGAAGTACTCTAAAGCCGCCAAATGCTCACAATATTTTTTCTTGGCAAACAGATCACAATCACATCTCACTTGTTCATCTTCTAAAGCATACTGAAGATGATGTACACCAACTTTCGCTTGAATTACTTCTTCTTGTTTACTAACAATATCAACCAAACCTTGTTCGTAAAGTTCTATTCCCTGATTGCGAATTCGACCTGGAATCATTCTACCCACTCTTAGCCACCACCTTTTTCCTTATCCTTTTATTATATCAAATTCAGCCCTCTTTAGCTTGAAAAAATAATCCTTTTAATTTTATTTTTAGCGATATTTTCCAAATGCAGCAAAAAAAGCACCACAAACGGTGCTTTTAAATCTTATTTACGTTTGCGGGCAATCAAATTGATTGGTGTGCCTTCAAAGCCGAAAGCTGCACGGATTTGATTTTCCAAGAAACGCATATATGAGAAGTGCATGAGTTCTTCTTCGTTAACAAAGATAACAAACGTTGGTGGTTTAACAGAAACTTGTGTGCCGTAGAAGATTTTCAAACGTTTCCCTTTATCTGTTGGTGTTGGGTTGATAGCAATAGCATCCATGATAACATCATTAAGCACAGCTGACGGAATACGTTTGTTTTGGCTTGCGCTAATTTTCTTAATCATATCAGGTAATTTGTTCAAGCGTTGTTTTGTCGCCGCTGAAACAAAGACAATTGGTGCATATGACAAGAATTGGAATTGATCACGAATATCTTCTTCCCATTTTACAACTGTATGGTTGTCCTTTTCAATTGTATCCCATTTGTTAACAACGATAATGATTCCTTTACCAGCTTCGTGAGCAAATCCTGCAATACGTTTATCGTACTCACGAATTCCTTCTTCGGCATTGATAACCATAAGAACGATGTCTGAACGATCAATGGCACGCATTGAACGCATTACTGAATATTTTTCAGTATTTTCATAAACCTTACCAGATTTACGCATACCTGCGGTGTCAATCATTGTGTATTCTTGACCTTCGCTGTCCGTAAAGTTTGTGTCGATAGCATCACGTGTTGTCCCTGCAATTGGGCTTGCAATCACACGTTCTTCACCAAGAATCGCATTAATCAAACTTGATTTACCAACGTTTGGACGACCAATCAAACTGAATTTGATAATATCTGGATTTTCGTCCTCTTCCTCAACAGGCAGATTTTCAACGATAGCATCCAAGACATCCCCTGTACCAATACCGTGAACAGATGATACTGGATATGGGTCCCCAAGACCAAGTGAGTAAAAGTCATAAATATCACTACGCATTTCAGGGTTGTCAACTTTATTGACCACTAAAATCACTGGTTTATTAGTACGATACAAGATTTTTGAAACATATTCATCAGCATCTGTAACGCCTTCTTTTCCTGAAACCACAAACACGATAACATCTGCTTCAGTCATCGCAATGTCAGCTTGGTGTTTGATTTGTTCCATAAATGGTGCATCAACGTCATCAATACCACCAGTATCAATCAATGAAAACTTGCGGTTAAGCCATTCACCCGTTGTGTAAATGCGGTCACGTGTAACACCTTCGACATCTTCCACAATTGAAATGCGCTCACCGGCAATACGGTTAAACAAAGTCGATTTTCCAACATTTGGACGCCCGACAATAGCAACTGTAGGTAAAGCCATAATTCTTCTAGTACCAGCTTCGTTAAAACAGTCTAAACTATTTTAAGTGGATTTTTTTCCACACGAAAGACATTTTGATTTCTCAAGAATCCCTTTGTCGAATTTATTCCTTTCAAATTCTTTTATCTATTTTATCACTTTTAATGATTTACGATTAGCGACGATTATCACCTTGTAAATGAATTTCACGAGCCAAATAACGAATACGTTCCATGACACGCTTGGCTTGCCATGTTTCATCACCTGAACGTGATGCCGCAAAATGTTCTTCAAGTCCTTTAACATCAAGATTTGATGTAAAGAATGTCAAGAGATTTTCTTGCATGCGGTATTGTAAAATAACCTGCAAAACATCATCACGAATCCATGGGCTTTGTTGCTCTGCCCCAATATCATCAAGAACTAAAATTTCAGATTGTTTGATTTGGTCAATTTGCTCTTTCACCGTTCCTGTATTGATAGCATTTTTAATATCAACACAGAAAGTCGGAAAATGAAGCAAGGTCGTTGACTTGCCGTACTTGGCAGATAAACGATTTGCTAGATAAGCCATCAAATAAGACTTCCCAACACCAAAATTTCCAAAAACGTAAAGCCCTTTTTGAGTTCCAGTCTCAAGATTTTTTTGGTAATCGTTCAAATAATTGTAAATTTCAATACGATTTGGGTCTCCTAAATCAAGATCATCTGTTGAAATGTGTTTGAGACTAGCTGGCAAACCAATCAAAGTCACACGATTTTTAATATCTTGACGTTTTTTAGCCTCGACTAACTCGCGTGTTTCCAAATAAATGACATCTGCATAGCCCTCATTCATGCTAAGAGCAGGCTTGTAACCTTTAGCAATATAGGATTTATCCTGATTTTGAAATTTTTCACGCTCCACCATGAATTGATTAAACTTAGGTAAGCTACGGTTAATTTGCTTCTGAGTCAAGCCATTTGACGTGATAAAATCAGCAATTTCCTTATCTGCTAAAATAACTTGGGTCAATTCATTAAGGTCTGTGTGACTTTGGCGAAGCTGTTTAGCCAAGGTTTGTCCGATTTTTTCCATCATTCGCTCCTTAATCTTCTAACATGCTACGTTTGAGTTCTTCCAATTTTGCCTTTTCTTCAGCAGTAGCAACGTGCTTGTATTCTTTTGCTGTCCATTCAGGGACATTGCTTTTAGCAACCTTTGCTTGTGTTTTACGGTCTTTATTGCGTTGGGTAAAGCTGCGCGCAGTAGTGGATAACGAGGGATTTTTAGGACATGTTTACTATGGCGCAAAGATCA
>ERZ772954.2319-NODE-2319-length-12445-cov-2.977078_pt1 | contig 12445 bp, 10 predicted proteins | sample MGYA00580684_ERZ772954 | MGnify/ENA primary metagenome ERZ772954 (study PRJEB29015, sample SAMEA2737654) | human gut metagenome | biome: human gut; feature: human-associated habitat; material: faeces | place: China | collected 2012 ...
AAGCGGCACCCACCTGTTGGTGAAAGTAGATACTTCCATGACTGATGAAGAAATCGAAGAGGCAGCGGCAAATGTGGGTATCCATATTTCCTGTCTATCCCGGTTCTGTAGTGAGAAGACCCCGGAGTATGATCATATTTTAGTGTTAAATTATTCTGATATGGATGAAAGCCGCCTGACGGAAGCGGTGAGAAGACTGGGGAATATTTTTATCCAGTGGTAAAATCTGATATCCTTTAATAGTTTTATTTTGGATATTTTAAAGGTATCAGATCAGTGTTACCATGAGCCTACCGACACACAGGGAGGAACAAAAAGGTTCCAAAATACAAAATCCCTGTAGGAAAATAAGTGAAAAATAAGAAAGAAACGAGGTATGGACACATGGGAACAACATATTATTTTCTGCCTACAAGAAACTTATTTGGAGAAGATTCCGTAAAGGAAACAGGTTCGTTAATGCAGAGCCTGGGAGGAAAGAAAACTCTCATTGTAACAGACGCATTTCTGGCAAAACAGGGAATGGCCCGGATGGTTCAGGATATCTTAAAGGATTCTGGTGTTGAAAGCGTTGTATTTGGTGGGGTAGAGCCAAACCCGAAGGATGTAAACGTAGAAGCCGGTCTTAAGGTATTCAGGGAAAATGAATGTGATTCCATTATCTCTCTTGGTGGTGGTTCTTCACATGACTGCGCAAAGGGTATTGGCATCGTAGCTTCCAATGGAGGAAACATCCGGGATTATGAGGGTGTGGATAAGTCACAAAAGCCCATGTGCCCTATGGTTGCCATCAACACCACAGCAGGAACTGCTTCTGAGATCACCCGCTTCTGTATCATTACAGATACCAGCCGTCATGTAAAAATGGCGATTGTAGACTGGAGAGTGACACCACAGATCGCCATCAATGATCCCAAGCTGATGGTAGGCATGCCACCGTCACTGACAGCAGCTACCGGAATGGATGCTTTGACTCATGCCATTGAAGCTTATGTTTCTACCAATGCAAACCCACTGACAGATGCAGCTGCAACCATGGCTATTACCATGATCACACGGTATCTGCCAAAGGCAGTTGCAAATGGAGAATACATGAAGGCAAGAGACAAAATGGCATACGGACAGTACCTGGCAGGTATCGCTTTTAATAATGCTTCATTAGGTTATGTTCATGCTATGGCTCATCAGTTAGGTGGTTTCTATAACCTGCCTCATGGTGTGTGCAATGCCATCCTACTGCCTCATGTAGAAGAGTTTAACCTGATCGGAAATGCAAACCGCTTTAGAGACATTGCAAAGGCAATGGGCGAAAATATTGACGGACTTTCTACTATGGAAGCAGCCAGAAAAGCCATTGCAGCTATCCGCCAGCTCAGTGAGCAGGTAGGTATCCCGCAGAATCTGAGAAGCCTTGGGGTAAAAGAGGAAGACTTTGAGATCATGGCTGAAAATGCAATGAAGGACGTATGTCAGCTGACCAACCCGAGAAAGGCTACCAAAGAACAGGTAATTGGAATTTTCAAGGCTGCATATTAATAAGGTCTGCAAACTTTATGAAAACGGGAATATTTCAGCGGCAAAAGCATGAAAGATTGCAAAAGAAATTGCACAGGAAAGGCAGAAAATAATATGGAAAAGGCAAAATTACAGGAACGTTATCAGTTATTTATAGGAGGTCAGTGGAAAGACGCTTCTGACCATGAAATATTTAAAACCATCTGCCCGGCAGATGGAAGCACATTAGCAGAGTGCGCCCAGGCAACAAAGGAAGATGTGGATGAGGCAGTAAAAGCAGCATGGGAAGCTTTTAAAACATGGAAGCATACCACTGTTGCAGAAAGAGCCGCCATTTTAAATAAGATTGCAGCTATCATTGATGAAAACAAGGAACATCTGGCTATGGTGGAGTCTATGGACAATGGAAAGCCCGTCCGCGAAACACTGGCAGTAGACATTCCTATGGCAGCTGACCATTTCCGTTACTTTGCAGGCTGCATCCAGGCAGAAGAGGGCAGTGCCAATATCCTTGGCAAAGACACTTTAAGCCTGATCTTAAGAGAACCTATCGGCGTAGTAGGTCAGATCGTTCCATGGAATTTCCCATTTTTAATGGCAGCATGGAAGCTGGCTCCTGTTCTTGCCAGCGGCTGCTGTACTGTATTTAAGACCTCCAGTACGACACCTTTAAGTGTTCTGGAATTTGCAAGACTGGTCCAGGATGTGATCCCTGCAGGCGTATTTAACGTGATCACCGGTTCTGGCTCTAAATCCGGCCAGTATATGTTAGATCATCCGGGATTTAGAAAACTTGCTTTTACCGGTTCCACAGAAGTAGGACGAAATGTAGCTTTGGCAGCAGCTCAGAAACTAATCCCTGCAACACTGGAGCTGGGAGGAAAATCTGCTAATATCTTCTTTGAAGACTGTGACTGGGAAATGGCAATGGACGGACTTCAGATGGGCATCCTCTTTAACCAGGGCCAGGTTTGCTGCGCAGGTTCCAGAGTCTTTGTCCAGGAAAGTATTTATAACCGTTTTGTAGAAGAGGCTGTAAAACGCTTTAATAAAGTAAAAGTAGGCCTTCCATGGGAAGAAGAAACCCAGATGGGAAGTCAGATCGACCGCAGACAGATGGAAAAGATCTTAAAATATGTGGAAATTGGAAAGGAAGAAGGCGCAAAGGTGCTTTGCGGCGGTGTACAGGCGAAAGAAGGAGAACTGGAAAAAGGCTGCTTCCTGCGTCCGACCTTATTAGGAGATGTGACCAACGATATGCGCGTAGCCCAGGAAGAGATCTTTGGACCGGTTGCCTGCATTATCAAGTTTAAAACAGAGGAAGAAGTCCTTGCCATGGCAAATGACAGTGCCTACGGCTTAGGCGGTGCTGTTTGGACCAGAGATATCAACCGGGCTCTTCGTGTGGCAAGAGGCGTGGAAACAGGCCGCATGTGGGTCAACACCTACAATGCGATCCCGGAAGGTGCTCCATTTGGCGGCTGCAAAGCATCCGGCATCGGAAGAGAGACACATAAGGTCATTCTGGAGCATTATACACAGATGAAGAACATTATGATCAATATGGCAGAAGCGCCTACTGGATTTTATCCGGCATAAGATTAAATAAAAAATGATCAAAGGAGTGGATCGTTGGTTTTTGCTTGGATCCACTCCTTTTTTGCTGTAATTTTAAAAAGACCATGGTACAATAAATTCAAAAGAATCTGCGTAAGCGCAAAGCTTTAAAGGGAAAGGAAACAGGAAATATGGTCTATACATGTACATATCCGTCACCACTGGGCAATATTTTACTGGCGGCAGATGAGGTTGGACTGACCGGTTTATGGTTTGAGGGACAAAAATACTTTGGAAATACACTTCCAAAAGAAACGGTTTCACAGGAGATCCCGGTCCTGATTAGGGCTAAAAATTGGCTGGATGTTTATTTTTCCGGGAAAGAACCGGACTTTACCCCAGCGCTTCATCCTGCAGGTTCAACCTTTCGTCAGGCTGTGTGGCAGATTCTGCTGCAGATCCCTTATGGACAGACTATGACATATGGGGAGATTGCAAAAAAAATGACCCAGATGCATGATGCGCCCCATATGTCTGCCCAGGCTGTAGGTAGCGCAGTGGGACATAACGAAGTTTCCATTATCATTCCCTGTCATCGTGTTGTAGGGATAAATGGCAGTCTCACAGGATATGCAGGGGGAATGGAAAAGAAGGTCGCGCTGTTAAAACTGGAACATACAGATATGAGTGTTTTCTTTGTTCCAAAAAAGGGAACTGCGCTTTAAGTGAATCTTAAGACCACAGAAATGGAGAAAAGGGAATGGCATCCAGTAAAAGTTATTTGGATTTTGTATTGGAACAATTGTCTGATTTAGAGGAGATCACCTACCGGGCCATGATGGGAGAGTACATTATTTATTACCGGGGGAAGATCGTAGGCGGTATTTACGATGATCGTCTGCTTGTAAAGCCTGTAAAAGCCGTATTTTCTTATATACCCCAGGCTGTTTATGAATTACCTTATGAAGGGGCCAAAGAGATGCTGTTGGTAGAGGATGTGGATCAGAAGGAATTTCTTACAGGACTATTTAGGGCAATGTATGAAGAGCTTCCTGCTCCGAAGAAGAGAAAATGATAATTATTTTTCCCAGTATATCTGGAAAACGATCTGAAAATGAAAAAGGCGTATGGATCCCTGGTGTAGGCTCATACGCCTTTTTACGGCTGTTTATATTAAATTCTTAAGATCCTGGTAAAACTGGGGATAAGAAATATTTACACATTCTGCCCCATTGATCTGTGTAACGCCTTCTGCGCAGAGAGCAGTTACTGCAAAGGTCATGGCAATGCGGTGGTCTAAATGGCTTTCGATCACTGCACCATGAAGCGGTCTTCCGCCGTGGATGATCATGCCATCCTCTGTTTCGGTCACATCCGCACCCATGGCGCTTAAATTTTCCACCATTACGGCAATCCGGTTGGACTCTTTTACCTTTAATTCTGCTGCATCCCGGATCACGGTAGTTCCCTGTGCAAAGCAGGCCAAGGCTGCGATCATAGGCAGCTCATCAATAAGAGTTGGGATAATGCTTCCACCGATCTCTGTTCCATGAAGGGAAGAAGCACGGACTAAAATATCAGCAACAGGTTCTCCTTCGTCTTCTTTTACATTTAATAAAGTAAGATCTGCTCCCATAGCCTTACATACATGAAGAATGCCGTCTCTGGTAGGATTAATGCCTACGTTTTTGATCAGGATCTCAGAGCCGGGTACCATAAGGCCTGCAGCAATGAAATAAGCAGCAGAAGAAATATCTCCCGGTACATTTACCTTTACACTGTGAAGTTCATCTGCCGGATCAATGGTAGCAGTGGTATCTTTGGTGGATACATGGGCACCGAACAGATTTAACATGATTTCAGAGTGGTTTCTGGATACATAAGGCTCTGTAACGGAAGTTGGGCCATCTGCGTAAAGCCCTGCTAATAAAATAGAGGATTTAACCTGTGCAGAGGCTACTTTGGAAGTGTAATGGATGCCATGAAGAGCTTTTCCGTGAATGGCTAAAGGTGCGCAGCCATTTCCATTTACACTGACAATATCCGCTCCCATAAGAGACAACGGTTCCATAATACGCTTCATAGGACGTTTCTGGATAGAAGCATCACCTGTTAAAGTTACATCAAAGTTCTGTGCAGATAAGATACCGGAGATCAGACGGGTAGTAGTGCCACTGTTTCCGCAGTCTAATACAGTTTCCGGCTTTTTAAGGCCGCGAAGACCATTTCCATGTACCAGAACGATATCCCCTTTATTTTCAATAGCAATTCCCATACTTTCAAAACAGGAAATAGTAGACAGACAGTCTGCTCCCTGTAAAAATCCGGTAATTTCGGTAGTTCCCTTTGCAAGAGAGCCAAACATCACAGCACGGTGGGAAATGGATTTATCTCCCGGAACTGTGATCTCGCCTTTTAATGGGCCTGATTTTCTAAATTCCATATCTTCCTCCCAGACAGTCCGGCTTACAGCCGTACCATTTCGTATTTATAGTATTCCAGCCGTTTCCATGCTGCGGTCATAGCTGCTTCATCATAAAATTCAATTTTTAAGGTGCCTTCGCCCCGTTCCCTGTTGTTATTGATGCCAATATTTTTAATGCTGATGCCTTTGGCAGCCAGAATAACAGCAATAGTGGAGATAGCACCAACCTCATCGGCCATATCCACAGAAAATGCGTAGGATGGTTCTACAGAACCTTTGGCACGATCAGTAATGGTATTGCGGTAATCCCTGGATTTTTCAAATAGTTTATAAATAGCATTTCCCTGATGATCTTTTATTTCAGAAAGGATATCCTGAAGGGAGTCAATATAGCGCTCTAGCATATCTGCAATAGGCTCTGCATTGGTCATACAGATCTGTTTCCACATTTCCGGGGAAGAAGAGGCAATACGTGTAATATCCTTAAAACCGCCGGCAGCTACCTGTTTCATGGTTTCAGCAGGTGAATCAGAGTCTTTTACCAGATTTACAAGGCTGGAAGCAACCAGATGAGGCAGATGGCTGATGGCGGCAACAACAGTATCATGTTCCTTGTAATCCAGCACCAGGGGAATCGCCCCCACGGTCTGTGCAACGGCGATAATACGTTTGACATTTTCGGAGTATTTCAGGGAAATATCGCCATATCCACAGCCATTCTGGTTAAAACCTTCTGGCGGTGTAACAATATAATAAGCATTTTCAAGGAGATGGTCAGTTGCATTTTCATAGCCTGTTTTTTCAGAACCTGCCATGGGATGCCCGCCTACAAAACAGTCTGTAAGTCCCTGACGCAGGATCTCTTTGTGGATGTCGGTCTTGGTGCTGCCAACATCCGTGATCAAGGCCCCCGGTTTTAAATAGGAGCGGATCTTAGACAGATATTGTGCATTGTATTCTACCGGTGTACATAAAAAGATCAGGTCACATTGTTTTAGCTGCTCATCAATGCCGTCTAAAATAACATCTACAATACCGTCTTTTTTAGCCTGTTCCAGTTTGGAACGGGTGCGCATATAGGCCATGATGCGGATATCCGGACGTGCTTTTTTAATTCCCTTAGCCAAGGAACCACCGATAAGGCCAAGACCAATAAAGGCAATGGTTGTATCATTCATGGTGAATTTTTCCATTTCAAAATTGCTCCTTACAATACAGAATCACCTGAAAACCTTTACAAAAGAAAGGCCTTCAGGTGTTTGGCTGTGGATAATAAGTGGTATGCTAGTACATCGTTTTCGAAATAACTGTACCACTCACTTGTCTGCGAATCTGATTGCACAGGCCTAAAAGCCTCAGCGTAGCCCGCTACGCCTGCGTTTTTAGACCTGCACACTCAAATCCGTATCCTACGTGATTAGTACAGTTATTTACGAAACGATGCACTAGATTGCAGTGTTATGTTAAATATGAAAACACTTCTGGATATCCCTGCTTGCTCCCAGCACCAGCATGGTAGCATCTTTATCCAGTACTGTATCCGGGGTAATAGACATTTCCAGCTTGCCATCGCGTTTTAAAGCCATGATAGTGATGTTGTATTTCTTTCTGATATCAATATTTCCAACTGTCTTTCCCAACCAGTTTTCCGGAATGCTGATCTCAAAGATCGCATGGTCATCCGATAACTGGATATAATCAAAAATATGTTCCGAGCTGTAACGGATCGCTGTCCAGTTTGCCAGCTGTTTCTCCGGATACACGATCTCATCCGCGCCATTGCGCAGCAGAAATCTTGCCTGAACATCCCTTGCAGCCCTCGACACTACCAGCTTTGCACCCAGATCCTTTAAATAGGCCGTTGTTTCCAAAGAGCTTTGGAAATCCCCGCCGATCGCCACGATACACACATCAAAATTTCCAATTCCCAAAGACTGTAAAAATTCAATGTTGGTACTGTCTCCTATCTGTCCGCTGGTGACAAAAGGAAGTACTGCCTCTACGCGGTCCTCCTGCTTATCTATTGCCAGGATCTGATGGTTCAGTTCATATAATTTCTCTGCAATATGTCTTCCAAATCTTCCAAGTCCTATTAATAAAATTGATTTCAACGTGATTTCCTCCTTATTTCTGATCCATTATTTCCATCATTTTCATTATTCCGCTTCGCTCCCATATTGGTCCCTGCCGCATACGATACGCAGTGGGGTATGCTATATTATCCCACAGTTATCTTCTCCTGTGGGAACTTTGTCATACTCGACCGCATGCCAGACAGCGCCGCAAACACCAGTGTCAGTCCACCTACACGCCCGCAGTACATTAAAGCAATGAGCACCAGCCTTGCAGCTGTTCCCAGCATGGGTGTTACCCCCAGTGTCAATCCTACCGTTCCAATAGCTGAACCAGCCTCAAAAAGGCTAGTGAGTACCGGAAGCCCCTCTGCATAGCATAAAAACAAGCCGCCAAGAGTACATAATACCACATACATCAGCATAACTACTGCTGCATACCGTACTGTTTCGTTTGGAATACGTCTGCCAAAGCACTGGGCATCTTCTTTCCTGCGAAATACAGCTGCCGCAGAAAGCAGTAACACCGCTATCGTAGTCATCTTCATACCGCCTGCCGTAGATCCAGGCGCACCACCAATCAGCATTAACATGACCATTAAAAACCGTCCGCCTTCACTCATCTGCCCGAAATCCGCTGTATTAAACCCGGCAGTTCTTGGCGTTACCGCCTGAAACAGGGATAACCAGAACCGTTCCAGTCCATTTCCCCACTGGGATCCGTGAAACTCCCCAAAATAGAAAATAACCGTAGGTACGATCACCAGTATCAGATCTGTTACCAGTATTACCTTGCTCTGCATCCTGTATTTTTTAAACTGCAGCTTATTTGTCTTTATATCTTCCCAGGTGAGAAATCCCAGACCGCCGGTCAGTATGAGCAATACAATAACTGCATTTACAAGCCCGTTTCCAGCATAATAAGTCAGTGACGAGTACTGCTGTCTAACTCCCATCAGGTCAAAGCCTGCGTTGCAGAAAGCAGAAATGGAATGAAAAACGCCATACCAGATCCCTTTTCCCACTCCAAAGTCCTTTATAAACACAGGCGCCAGCAAAATTGCTCCTAACAGTTCGATCAACGCAATACCCTTCAGGAAAAAGCCTGTAAAACGGACAATGCCGCCTACCTGCGGTGCTGAGATCGACTCCTGCATCAGGCTTCTCTGCATCAGACCGATCTTCTTGCCTGAAACCAAGGCTACTGCAATGGTAATGGTAACAACGCCCATTCCTCCGATCTGGATCAGCAGCAGGATCACCACCTGTCCAAAGCAGCTCCAGTACGTAGCTGTATCATGGACGATCAGCCCTGTCACACAGGTAGCCGATGTAGCTGTAAATAAAGCATCCAAAAATGGCGCACTTCCCGGCTCCCTGGATGCAAAAGGCAGCATTAAAAGCAGCGTTCCCACTAATATAACTGCCAAAAAGCCAAATATAATGATCTGAAAAGAAGATAAGGTCTTCTTTCTAAAAAACAATTCCATTATTTCTCTCTCCTTTTACGATCCCTTCCCAACAATTCTAAAAACATTCGTAATCCGCTCATTTTTCTTCAAAAAATGGCTTCTTACTCATGTTTTTGGCGGGTTCCAAGTTCAAAAATCTCCTGCAAGCAAGCTTGCATCGGATTTATGACCTTTTGACCCTGGTATCATATCATTTCATTATGCCATAATCCTCTCAAAGTTTCTGTTAAAAATAAGGTGCTCTGTATAAAGATTGTATAAAGAACACAACCCTATATACTTCCTAAAAATCCCCGCTCTTATCCATATCAGGCAGCTCCATTGCCTGTTGGTCTGAGGGCGCACAGCCAAACATTTTCCGGTATGCCCGGAAAAAGCTGGAATAATCCCCGAATCCGGCCTTTATCGCTGCCTCTGCGGCAGGTGTTCCTTCCGCCAGTTCTTTCCTTGCAATGGCCATTCTTTTATATAAAATGTAACGTGCTACTGTAGTCCCTGCTGCCCGCTTAAAAATCGCCGTCAGGTGGTTCTTACTCATATAAAATTTATCTGCAAGTCCCTCTAAGGTAAGACGCTCTGTAAGATGTTCATTTATATATCGCAGGATCTCCTGGGCCATATCTTCTTTACCTGGTCCCCGCCCCGCCCCTTTCTCATACATTGCAGATAGATAAGCCAAAAGAGACACGATCCGTGGGCGAATTGCAATATTTTGTAATTCCCTGCTATAAGAACCGCATTCTTCCAGGGAATTAAAATACCATTCTGCCCGGAACTGATCTTCCATATACCCCCAGTTATTTCCAATATTTCCTAAAAGCAGCCGTCTTTCTTTCTCTGTTAAAAGCTCCGGTACAAAATGCAGACGGATCCTGTGATACTCGCTTCCATCCAGCACCCGCAGCCCGTGAAAGCAGTTTGGCGGGATGATCAAAAGACTTCCCGGCTTTGGCAAATAAGAAGTTCCCTCTAAAAAATACTCCACATTCCCTTTTACCATGTAGTAGATCTCATAACTGTTGTGGCAGTGCATCTTATACTCCATATCCGCCTCATCACTGCGGGTATGGGCATACACTACCTGGCTTGTTTTAAAACTGTCTTCCTGATACATGAACTCCCTCTTTTACTGTTTACACATCATGCAGTTTTCATTTCTGATGTCATATATATCATCCTGACATCATATAACTACCATTCTACCAAAGTTTGTGCGATTTGCAATATTCTTTACGCACATTACAATGGTTTTTACAATATACCGGATATATAATAGGCAACGTAAACAAGAGAAAACCGAAAGGGCCCTCCCCCTTTCACACAACATTTTATCCCCCTTTATACACATATAAAGAATGAAAAAACCAGGTGTCCCCAGCACCTGGTTTTTTCGTTTTCTCTTATTTGAATTTTCTAATCCGGTCAGATCACAGTCTGGAACACCACTACCATCAACGGCATGACAATACTGCACATCTTATGGTGCATTTACATCACCATCTGATATAAAAGCACCATAAGAGGCATTGTTATGATGGACAATAAGGTGGTCATAACATTAATCGCACTGGCATATCCGGAATCATTTCCATACACCTGACACATTTGAGTAACCGTGGATGCAGAAGGTGTAAGCACTGCCAAAAATACGATCAGCAGCAATTCCTTTCCGTCTGCGCTGAATCCTGCAAATCCGCTTACCAAAAAAAGGATCAGCGATACAACAGGAACTGCAATCAATCTTAAAAAGGTAATAAAATACACTCTTACATTGGTAAAAATACTCTTTAAGCTCATTTCCGCGATCAGCATACCTGTTACGATCATGCTGGCCGGACCGATCATGCTTCCCACAGAGCCAAATGTCTGATTTAAAACCTCCGGCAGGCGGATCTTTGTAAAAAATAAAAATATCCCCAGAAATACTGCGATCATATTCACATTCAGCACGATCTTTTTCCAGTCAATATTTCCCTGTTCCCGGCTTAAAACGCATTTTCCATGACTCCATATAAATACGATCTGCACGCTCATAAATACACATCCATAAAGCACCCAGTCCTTTCCAAGAACAAAGGTAACAATAGGTATGATCAGATTTCCTGCGTTGGAATAATAAACAGATGCCTTTTCAACCTCATTTAAGCCCATCAGACGGCCTGCTGTCCACACAATGACAAGTAATACCACCTGCAGCATAACAGAGGCTGCAAAAGCCAGCAAAAGCCCCTGTACCTTCTCACTGGTATAATCCACCTGGAACGCATTGATGATAACACAGGGAATGATCAGATACAAAACGATCTTTGATATAACCTTGCTGTCTTCCCCCTTCAAAAGTCCTGCTTTTACGATCACATAGCCCATAAATATCATTAAAAACAACTCTGCGATCTGCTGCATTAAAAGTAAACTGATCTCCATAGTAAAACCTTTCTTAACTTTCTCAAAACACTTTAAAATACAGGACAATTATAATACTTCTGCAGATCCTGGGCAATAAAAAAAACTGCACACAGCCTGTTTCCGGCCATGTGCAGAATCCCAAATTTTAAATTACTTCAATTATTATACAATACCCTGAGCGAGCATAGCATCTACTACCTTCTCAAATCCGGCAATATTTGCACCTGCTACATAGTTTCCAGGTACTCCATATCTTTCTGCTGCATCTGCTGCCTTTGCGAAGATGTCGATCATGATCTTGTGCAGTCTCTCATCAACTTCTTCAAAGGTCCAGGACAGTCTTAAGGAGTTCTGGCTCTGCTCCAAACCGGAAGTAGCAACACCGCCTGCGTTAGCTGCCTTACCAGGCATGAACAGGATCTTCTTCTCAACAAACAGGTCTGTAGCTTCTCTTGTGGAAGGCATGTTAGCACCTTCAGCAACTGCGAAGCAGCCATTTGCTAAAAGAGTCTTAGCGTCATCCAGATTCAGTTCGTTCTGGGTTGCACATGGAAGTGCGATATCGCAAGGAATAGTCCAGATTCCCTTACCTTCTGTGTAAACAGCGGAAGGAACAGCCTCTGCGTACTCTTTGATACGTCCTCTACGTACTTCCTTGATCTCCTTAACAACATCTAACTTGATGCCGTCTGCATCGTAGATATAGCCGTTAGAATCGCTCATTGCTACAACCTTTGCGCCGTACTGCTGAACCTTCTCAACTGCGTAAATAGCAACATTACCGGAACCGGAAACCAGAACAGTCTTTCCTGCGATCTCCTTGCCGTTGTGCTTTAACATCTCGTCTAACATATAGATCAGGCCATATCCTGTTGCCTGGGTTCTTGCTAAAGAACCACCATAAGTTAAACCTTTACCAGTTAAAACACCTTGGTCATTAGCATTTCTTATTCTCTTATATTGTCCGTATAGGTAACCGATTTCCCTACCGCCAACAC
>ERZ772954.2325-NODE-2325-length-12409-cov-141.011656_pt1 | contig 12409 bp, 10 predicted proteins | sample MGYA00580684_ERZ772954 | MGnify/ENA primary metagenome ERZ772954 (study PRJEB29015, sample SAMEA2737654) | human gut metagenome | biome: human gut; feature: human-associated habitat; material: faeces | place: China | collected 2012 ...
GCTGTCGAATATCCGGTCTTTGTCTTCTTTCCGTAAGGCATTTCGAGTTTTTCAAACAGGATCACACCTAACTGTTTTGGAGAATTGATATTAAACTCTTCCCCTGCTTCCTGATAAATCCGTGTTTCTAACTCTTTGATCCGGACTGCAAGTTTCTCCCCGTACTCTTTCAGATTAACTGCATCAATGGCAATTCCTGTGTGTTCCATGTCTGCAAGGGTAAACACTAACGGCATCTCAATGGTTTCATAGAGCTGTTCCATTCCGGTTGCCTTCAGCTCTTCCATCATTGCCTTTTTGCTGGAAAATGCAGTGTACGCCATAAAGCAGACTGTCTTTAAAAATCCTTCCGGTTTCTCATCCATTGCCAGATCATAGCCTGACTTTCCAAGCAGATCCACTCTCGATGGGATCATCAGGCTGCAGTAATCCTTTGCGATGTCTTCATACGGATATTCATTTTTTAACGGATTCAGCAGATATGCTGCGATGACGTTGTCAAAAATGTTTTTCTGGTTCAGACATCCGTTCTCTCTCTGCTCGATCATATGGAGCAGTCCAAGCTGCGGTTTTAAATCCAGTGTCATGTATCCTGCCGCCTCAGAGTGTGTGAGAAGGTCTGACAACACGCTGCTTGTCAGTTCTTCCCCAGCCTTGAAAAAGTAGGTGTCTTTCTCCCCAAAGCAGACTGCCATTCCAAGGAATTCATTCGTCTGCGGTGCTGCAAAAAGATTCATCTGCCCACCGGCTTCCATGTCCGCATCCCTTTTTTCCTCCATCGGAATGATCTGGAATGCACATTCTGTGCCTTTGATCTTCGCAAAAATCTTTTCGGCTTCCTTTTTCTCTGTCACAAGTTTAAAATGTTCTTCCGCCTGATTCTTTGGTGCATCCACCTCAAATCTGCCAAGCATATTTTTAAACTCCAGACGTTTGCACAAAAGATATGCTTCCTCTGTATACAGATCTTTGATCTGTTCTAATCTTGCACTCTGCAGATCATAGTCGATATCCGCATGGATCTCGATCGTCGCTAATGTCTTACTCATCTGTGCAAGTTCATAATTTTCTTTTAAATTTTTGCTTGCCCTCGGTGGCTTGATCTCATCCACATGCGCATAACAGTTTTCAATGCTGCCGTACTGCGCAATGAGAGCTGTTGCTGTCTTTTCTCCGATTCCCGGAACGCCCGGGATATTATCCGAAGTATCGCCCATCAATGCTTTCACATCGATAAACTCGATTGGCGTCACATGATATTTGTCCAAAACTTCCTTCGTATTATAATCCTCGATCTCGGTTCCGGTGCGCTTTGTTTTCGGAATACGGATTTTAATATGGTCGGTAGCAAGCTGCAATAAATCCCTGTCTCCTGACACAACGGATACTTCAAGTCCCTCTGCTTCGCTGCGTTTTGCAATGGTTCCCAAAATATCATCTGCCTCATACCCACCTTTTTCCACAATAGTCACACCCATGGCTTTTAACATTTCCTTCATCAGAGGCACCTGCTCGCGGAGTTCCTCCGCCATCGGCTTTCTGGTTCCCTTGTATTCTGCATACATCTTATGACGAAAAGTTGGCTGTGATACATCAAAGGCAACCGTCAGATAATTTGGCTGTTCCTCCTCTAAAATCTTGAATAAAATATTTAAAAATCCATAGACCGCATTGGTATGAAGTCCCTCGGAATTGGTAAGATCCGGGATTCCGAAAAAAGCCCGGTTTAAAATGCTGTGTCCATCGATCAGTACCAGCTTTTCACTCATAAACTTTGTGTCTCCTTCTTATTTTTTCACTGCTCATAAAAAAGCAGTAAAGGGGCTGCCGCATGCGGCAGTCCCATCCTGTGACAAATTAAATTGCGCGGGTATACTTCTTCAGCCATTCGTTCTCTTCCTCTGTCATGTAAGGAGAGAGCACTTCATATACCTTCTTATGATAATCATTTAACATCTGCTTCTCACGCGGGCTCATCTGCTCCGGATCGATTCCATCCAGATCGATCGGTGCGTAAGTGATGTTCTCAAATTCCATAAACTGACCGTATTCATTCTTCTCTGCTTTGCGGCAGACCAGTTCGTTCTCCGTGCGGATACCATACTTCCCTTCCAGATATACACCCGGTTCATCGGTTGTGATCATACCCTCTTCCAGCACACCGCTGTCATGGCGTTCCGGCACGATCTTCCAGCGGAAGCCGTTTGGTCCTTCATGTACGTTTAAGATATAGCCGACGCCGTGTCCCGTACCACATTTGTAGTCAATTCCCATGTCCCACAAAGGACCACGCGCGAGAATATCCAGATTCAGGCCGCATGCACCATATAAAAACTTTGCATTGGCAAGCTTCATATTGGAACGGCATACTGCCGTGAAATGCTGTTTCATCTCATCACTGATCGATCCTAACACAAAAGTTCTCGTGATATCGGTTGTTCCCTCATAATAATGTCCGCCGGAGTCTACCAGTAAAAAGCCTTCCGGTTTTAATCCGGCATTGGATTCCGGTGTTGCAGAATAGTGCATCATCGCTGCATTGGCACCGTAGGCACTGATCGTCGTAAAGCTTAGGTCAATAAAGTTCTCCTGCTCTCTTCTTCTTGCCTCCAGATAATCGGACGCAGAGATCTCTGTCATCGGGATCTTGCCGATATTTGTTTTCAGCCAGTACATGAACTTTGTCACTGCCACGCCGTCTTTGACATGTGCAAGGCGGATGTTATCCACCTCAACCGGATTCTTGACTGCCTTCATCAGCTCGGTAGGGTTTGGTTTATTTATAACCTGAATGTTCTTATTTAATTCATTGCAGATCCGATAATTGACACCGCTCTTATTCATCAGAACCACGGCACTCTCCGGAATGGTCGGAACATAAGTGTAAATATCATCGTATGGTCTTGTCTCGATATGATTTTCCTTCAGATAAGCGCGGATGGTATCATCCACGACCTCTTCCTGTAAAAACCAGATACACTGATCCCTGGTCAGAACAAGATAGGACAATACTACCGGAACGCTCTGGATATCACCGCCACGGATATTCAAAAGCCATGCAATATCGCAAAGGCTCGTAAGAATGTGGACATCTGCACCTTCCTCTGCCATCTTTGCACGCACATCTTTGATCTTCTCTGCAGTGCTCTTTCCGGAATATTTTTCTTCCAGTATAAATAATGGCGCTCTGGATAACTCCGGTCTGTCTGTCCAGATCAGATTGATCAGATCTTCCCCTACAAAAAGAGAACCTTTCTTTTCCTCTGCGATTGCCACAAACTTTTCACCCCAGGCACCGTTTACGGTTCTTCCGTCAAAACCGATGCAGCCGCCCTGTGGAAGTTTGTCTTTTACAAATTCTTCTACGGTAGGTACACCTTCCTCTGCCATACGATATAACGTGACAGTGCTTCCCTCTAACTGTTTCTCAGCCTGCACAAAATAGCGGCCGTCTGTCCAAAGTCCTGCCTCTTTTAACGTGATGACTGCCGTTCCTGCGGAACCGGTAAATCCTGTAATAAACTTTCTTGCCTTAAAATGCTCCCCAACATACTCTGACTCATGAAAATCAGCGGTTGGTACTACATAAATATCAATACTTCTGCGTTTCATCTCTTCGCGAAGCGCAGTTAATCTCTCTGGTATCATTTTTCTTCCTCTCTCTATGTCTCATTTATGCCTGTATGTCATATTATCAGTTATTGTTCACTCGTATCTCGTTCAAGTAACGATTATCACTCTTAATTCTCATCTGCGAACTCAAAAAACTTCGTGTCAATCTCCGGATAAGACCTCTTTAAGGAAATCGGTCTGCCGGAACGGTTCAAAAAGCAATGGGAACTCTTTGCCGTTGTGCGCAGCTCCCCGGTCTCTTTGTCTGTCATCCGGTATTCCACATCCATCTTGATTCCGTTATACTTTGTGATCTTCGTCTCGATCACCACCGTGTCATCAAAATGAACCATACTGTGGTACTCACAGGACACCGACAATACCGGACTGATGATCTCCATCTCTTCCATCTGCTTATAACTAAGCCCGATCTGTTCCATCAGATCCATCCTTGCCTCTTCCATCCATTTGATGTAGTTGGAATGATGGATAATTCCCATCTGGTCTGTCTCATAATACTTTGCGTGATGCTCATAAGGGCGGATCTTGATCGCACTCTCATCTTCCCCATAAATCCGTATCTCTTTTCCAGCCATGATCTGTCACTACCTTTCTATTTATCTTCAATAGCTGTCTGTGACTATCTTATCACTGCGGTAGTTTTATTTCAATGCCACTCTCTAAAATATTCCTGATAATCTTCTTCATCTGCAAAAAGCATGTACGCTCCGTCCACATATCCCATATAGCCTGCTTCGATCACATATCCCTTCATAAAAAAACACTCCTTTCAACTTTTTAACGTTCTCTCAAGTTGAAAAGAGTGTATCTTATTTACTGTCCAATAAACCGTACTTTTATGGTGTCTTAGAAAAAAAATTTATTTGTTATTGGCTTTTTCCTGAAATTTTTCATTGTCGATCACGAATCGTTCATGCGTTCCCTCACCGATCATGCCGCGCTCGTCAAACGCTTCCACTTTAAACACCAGTCTCTTGCGGTCGATCTCTACCAGTTCACTCTTGGCAGTCACTTCCATTCCAAGCGGTGTTGCTGAGATATGGGATACGTTCATCAACGTTCCGACTGTTCCTTTTCCCTCCTCCAGTTCTGCTGCAACACTCTTGTAGGCAGCCTGCTCCATCAATGCGATCATGGAAGGTGTTGCATATACCTTCAGTTCACCGCTTTTCATTGCCTGTGCTGAATTGCTCTCTGATACTACCTCTTTTGCTTCTCCTCTGATACCTGTCTCTAACATCTGTTACCTCTTTCCTGTCTCTTAATCACTTTCTTCTATAATTAGTTCTGTAAAGATAAACTTATTTTAACACAGGCTTTCCGATACAACAATATTCTTTTCCTGTTTTCCTCTCCAAAAGGCGGAGAGCAGGAAAAGGATCAGACAGCCAAGACTGATCATGGCGCCAGTCTTCAGTCCGGGTGTTGTATAAACAAGTTCTATGTCATGTTTTCCCTCCGTCAACGGCACACTGATAAACGCCTCAGCAAATGTTTCCGGCTCTGTCTCTTTTCCATCCACATACACCGTCCAGCCATCTTCCCTTGCGATCGAAAATACGAGTTCTCCCGCTTTTTCCACATCGATCGTACCTGTGATCTTCCGGTCTGAAAACGAGGTGAGTTCCATTGTCTGGCTATTCAACGTCTCATATGCGGTATCCAATGCACCCATATTCAGCTTATAAGCAGTGATATCCACACGCTCGTTATTGGAATTTTTGATCCGGATCACTTCCCCGGCTTTTACATACCCGAGATCTAAAATATATCCGTGGGATGCCTTTGTAAAAGACTTTGTTCTTCCATCACTGACCTCTTCCTCAAGGGTATCGGATGTCACGGAACTGTATGCCGCAAAATAATATCCGTCCTCCGTCACCTGGATTGAAGACACTCCGGTCTCCGATTCCGACGGAACTACCGTGAGCATCTCTTCCTGTGCCCCCAACAGTCCTGCAAGTTCATTCTGGTTAGAGACACCGCCGCCATTTTTATAGTCCCAGCGTTCTGCCACCTCACCATCTACCATAAATCCAAGTGGAAGTGAATATTTATTTTCATATAAATAAGTGTTCCCTGATGAAGCTGCAAGAGTGCGGATTGGGCTTTCCTCCATGGCATTGTCTGCGATCACATATTTTAAAGAGAGCATGGAAGAGATCAAAGGCGACGCACCGTTGATACAATAGAAATTCTTTCCGCCTTCCATTCCAAGATCCTGATAAATATGACTCACATTGATATTCATCAGCGAGGAAAACTGTGTTGCAGAGTAATAGCCGGACAACGCCGCATCATTTTTCGTTTTCCGCTCCATCTCCTCCGTCCGATAAAAATACACCGCGCTGCTTTCACTTTCCTTCTCCTTCGCCTGCTCCAAAACGTTTTCATAATCCTTCCAGTCTTTCACATAAGAAGTTCTGCTCACCGTGTCCATACCTGTCATATCAAAATTGATCGTCAACTCTGCAATTACTACAATTGACGTGATCAAAAAAACATAGTCTCTGACTTTTGCAGTTCCCCCATACCACACCAGCAGCAGCACCGCATACACTGCAATAAATACTGCCGTTGTAAGGAAGCTGTCACTTCCGGTCAGCTCACTGTCCGACCAGCGGTATGCTGCATAAAGGAATGCCCCATCCAAAAACAATGCCACGGGTACGTGATACCAGCGGTTTTCTTTCAGATGCAAAAATGTCTCAAAACACAATACTAACAATAAAAAACTGTATAAAAAGCTCTGTCTGCCCGGCAGCGAATCCGGGAAATGTAATCCATGCCAGATAAAATCCAGCATATTATTGGCAAAGCTTAATGCCATAAACGCAAGCAGTAATACGCGCGGCAGTTTCTTTTTCCAGCTGATCCCGCGGTTCATCAGATATAACAGGATCAAAAACAATGTAAACACGCCAGTATAAATGTTTGGCCAGTGGTCACGTCCTGTATACGTTTCTACAAAAATACATTGCCTTCCCAGCTCTGCGAGCAGATTAAAATACCATTCCACCGCACTTGGAAAAGAAATCCCCTGCGAGCCGCTCTCCCCTAAAATAATCGCTTCCGGGATCAGCAGCACTGCACCTGTTCCACCCGCCAGAAGGGAATACCATGCAAACCGTACACATGCCCCGATTTTTCCTTCCCTCTGCTCCAATAAAAGGATCAGAAAATAGAGCACAAGAAAAATGCAGATCATAATCGAAATGTAATAATTGGACAAAATGGCTGTCGCCAGTGTCACATAATACAATGCAGCCTTTTTCTCTTTTACAAGCTGTTCCACACCGAGGATAATGAGCGGCGCAAGCACCAGACAATCTGTCCACATCACATTCCAGGCATAAGCTGCCATAAACGCAGACAGTGCATACGCCGTTCCAAATACCGCGATTGCCGGGTGATTTGTGTGAAAGTGCTTTTTCAGATAATATGCAAATGTCAGTCCACAGAGCGAGATACGAAGAATCATAAGGATTGACATGAATTCAATCACGTATCCCTTCGGGCACAGCAAAATAAACCAGTTCAAAGGGCTTGCCAGATAATAGGCAAACAGTGACACAAAATCCGCACCAAGCCCGATCGTCCACGAGTACATGAGGCTTTCGCCGCTTCTTAATTTATCCACAAACTCTGTAAAAAAAGGACAATATTGATGATACATATCCACCTGTAACAGACAACGCTCCCCAAATGGATACACTTCATGATCGATACAAATGATCACCGAGATCAGAAGTGGTATCAGAAAGGCGGCAAGCAGTGGCAACCGTTTACACCACTTTTTCGATTTTGTCTCATTGATTTGTGTCTGATTCATTCTTACAAACTCCTGTTTTCTTTCCTTCATTTCTTTCCTGATGAGCGATCTGTCTGCACACTCACTCTTTTTTCCAGTCAAATAGCTGATAATACTGCAGACTCTGGTAATCTTTCAGTTCCTGTTTTAAGCTGGATGCATTTGTATCCAGACCATCTTTCGTGAGCACACGCATTGCAGAGATAACCGAATAATTCTGTTGTAATTCCAACAGATAAGAACCATATGCATTCTCAGAAATTCCTGCATAGCGCAGTACGTCCGCCGCAAGATAATTTGCACTTGTATCTTTTCCGCTCTCTGCATCAATGTCATAATTCGCCCAGATCACATATGGCACTTCATACCGCAGTTTCAACTGATCCTCTGTCAGTGTCTTTGTCGTCATACCGTTCAGATTCAAAATCGGCGCTGCCACCGTGTCATTTGGCTGATGATCCCCAAAGAATACTACAATTGTCTTTTCGTCTGCCTCCTCAAAATAGGAAATCAGTTTTTCCAGTGCCTGATCCGAAAGTCTGACAAGCGATAAATACTGGCTCAAAGGTGTACTTTCCACACCCTCCACTGTGATATCCGGGGTAAAATTATCATAAGTATCCGAGTATCCACCGTGATTTTGCATCGTCACATTGAAAACGAATAAAGGTGTTCCCTCTTCTTTTTTCTCATATAATTCAATGATCTTATCCACACAGCTATTATCGCTGACGTACTTGCGCACATAGCCTGCTCCCCAGTACTGGTCTTTAAAAATACTCTCTGAAAAGCCAAGCAATGGATATACCTTATCCCTGTCCCAGCCATCCGCATAATAAGGATGGGTTGCCACCGTCTCATAACCCAGAGATGCCAGATACGCCGGGAGCGCCGGAAGTTCTTTCGTGATGTACTGCTGATACGGAATACTTCCCTGTGGCAGAAACGCCATACTGTTTCCCGTCAGGAACTCAAACTCTGTATTTGCGGTATTTCCTCCGCACACAGACACATTCAGATAACCTGTCACCGTATTTTCTGCTCCGTTCTGTAAACTGTGCAGATATGGCATATAATCTTCATTTGTTGTAAAATCTCCCAACACTTTCAGGTCAGAAAAAGACTCATTCATCACGACGATGATATTTGGCAGTTCCTCTTTCTTATCACTGCTGTCTGCGTCATCTTCCTGCTCTGTATAGCTTTCCAGCACTGCCTGCTCTTTTGCAGCGTCATAACCTGACGGTTTTTCTACGGTCACATAGGCAAGATCCATTGCAAAAGTCACTGCCATTCCATTTACCTGCGTCATAAATGCCGGGGTAAATAAAAATGGATACAATCTGTGTCCGGTCTGAAAATCTTCATCCTGCAGCAGATTGACAAACAAGACCAGCACGATACAGCATACGCCCGCCGGGATCAGACGCTTCCATAATTGAAACTTCGGTATTCCGGTTTTTACAAACTGCAGTAAAACGATCATTCCAAGAAACACAAGCGTCACCACGACCATTCTCGTGTCCGGTTTAAAATCATAATTGGACGCCACACTTGCCGCCGTCTTCCAGGAAAAAATATCCCATGGCACGATCGGATTGGTTCGGAAACGGACCACATAAGCATTTGCGATTCCATAAATCATCGCAGTCACCAGTTCGATCCGAAGCCCGCTTTGTATCTTTCCGGTCACACTGACAAAGATCCATGCCAAAAGCTCAAAGAGCAAGATATTAAAAAACTGCGCCCACGGTCTTACCTCTTCGAATGGATTGTGTGTGTAGGCTTCCATGAGATAAAACGTGATCACCGGGAATACGATCAGTGTAACGATTGCTGCAATGAGCTGTATCTGTTTTTTATATTTCATCTGTTTCATTTTATTACTTCCAACTTTTCTGATTCATCTTCTGCCACGAAATTCTGCACAAAAAAATGTGCCAAAATGTTTTTCCGTGACCACAACACGGTACATTTTAGCACATCTCTTTTTCAATTGAAATCCATTCGCAGATTTTTCACATTTTTATAAGAATTCAGTGACAGATTTTTCCCTTTTACATCATTCCATCCGAATTGAAGTTTCCGGAAGAACCTCTGCTTAAATTCAGATAAAAATGAGCCGTTGCCATATGGGTATATGGATTTAAGAATAGATCTCCGATTCCAAATGTACATGCACTTAAAATCATCCAGCCGATAAAACTGAAATCCAGACAAAACAGCGACCATTTATTGCCATCCATCATCTGTTTGGATGCCTCAATCGCCTCCATGATCCCCATTTCCGGATGTTCTGCCATGATGTATGGTGCCATTGCATAACGATAGGTAGCGATGAGTCCCGGTATGATAAATAACATCGTCCATAAGAAAATAAAAATAGAAGTTACAATACGAAGCCCGAGTGCCTTTCCGAAATACTGGAAATAAGCAAACTCATCCTTAATGTCCGCATTCTCGCCCAATGCACGTTTGGAAAAATAAGCACACATACCAAGTTCCACTACACCACCGATCACAAACTGTGCCAGTGCATAAATGCTTAAAATGCTCATCATGACAGCCAGGATTCCGAGCATTTCTGCCGGAAGCTGATTCAGGCTCATATTTATCCCAAAAATCTGTACGCTCATTCCCTCCCCATATTGATAATTTGCGGTAACAGGTATAACGGACTGGATTCCTCCAAGCAATGCTCCTACAAAACAAACAAGAACTGCCATTCCCCAGTTTCCACTCAAAGATGCTCTTGCGCGCTCACGGTAATCTGCTGCTCTCAACATAATCTCTCTCCTTTTTCTCCTAAAAATCATTTCATTATCCATAATAAGTCTTTTTCTCCAAAAATAAAAGCCCTATTGCTTTATTTATAAAAATATTATATTGTGTTTTCATCACTTAAACATACTTCACTGCCCACACCTCATGGGCATGTGAACGGAAACAACGAAAGGTAGGTTATGATTATGGATGAGTTTTTTGATCAGTTTTTCCCAACTGAATTTCTGATAGAATATTTAGAAAATGGTCTGGAAGAAAACATGGATCGTTTTCAGACTTATGTGGTGTATCGTTTTCTCTCTTTTGCGGCAAAGGAAAATCCGGCTGTTGTAACGGAATTAAGAGATACTTTAGAGTGTCCGCTCTCTGTGGACAATCTCTCTGATATCTACCGTTTTCTGGATCAGGATTTTTATTTTTCTCCTTCTTTTTCCGAGAATTCTTTTGATCTGGTTCTTTTATGCTACGCCATCGCCATCATTGACGATAAATCGGGTTTTGGCCTTGCAATCTTAAACCGTATTTTCAAAGAGGCATGCCCTGAGATTTCTTCCGTGGATTTTTCAGATGTGGATGTGGATCTGGAAGTTTTATTGCAGACAGAAGTACAGTTTTATGCTGCCCTCGCCATCTGTTCTATTCACTATAGTACACTGATCGCATTGCTTCCAAAATTTGCAGCCGCTTATATGGAAGATCTGCATTTTACGTGCGAAGACTTTATTCTCTATGATTTTATGGATGAATATTTTGAAACAAAGAACTGTTCTGCCAACCCTGCTTTTCAGGAAATGACCGATACTCTGGTACTGGCAACCCTGCAGTCCTTTGATACGGATCTTGAAAACTTTACATTAGATGGCTTATTCCAGTTAAAACACCCTTCTGGACGTTTTGCAGCCGTATACCGCAGCGGTGCGATCGATATGAAAGATCTCCCGGTTCCGGCTGACGCTGCCGTTCTGATGAAGCATATTCTCTCCTATGCAGCGGCTTATGAGCTTCGCAACAACCTCTACGATTACCACCTCGATGAGGACAAGACGATCACGCTCACCAACTGGAAAGAAAACCTGAAATGGCATTATGTGCAATATACGAATGTATATAATCTCGCCCTTTCCTCTTTTGTGGCTGCCTGCTACTCCAGAAAGCTGCTCCAAAAACAGTTTGAGGAAAACCTGCGTGAGCTGAATCAGTAATGGAAAGTCCCCGGAATCACTGGAAACCGGGGACTTTCTCGTTAATAATTGCTCACGACAAGACGTTTCTTGAAATGGATATCCATCTGGTCAATGGCTGTCCGTGCCTGACTGTAACGATTACGATTGGTGTTGATCACACAGATCTGGCTTGCACCATGAAATTTTCTGCGAAGAAAAAAAGGAATATTGATCCAACTCTTGGTAAACGGAATATGATTCTCCATCAGAACATGGATCGTCTGCTCACTGGTCTTCTCATTCGTTGTTCTGCATAATTCGATATCTCTGTCAATGTCTCTGCCATTTCCTAATGTCACACTTCTGCCCATAACATAAAACTCCTTCTTCACTTAATCCTGATCTGTACCTGTTTTCCAAGACTTCCTGCCACCTTGATCAGGAAATCAAGGCTTGGATTATATTTGCCGCTCTCAAATCTGGAAATATTAGACTTTTTCGTTCCCACACGTTCCGCCAACACTTCCTGTGTCATATCCTGCGCTTTTCTTGCATCCTTTAACTGCTGAACCACTTCATACCGAGGGGTAAGCTGTTGACCTGCAAGATGTTTCTTTTCTCCCTGAGCCAAACTGACGCCCTCCTGCATTCGCTCTATCTCTTTGTTGCAATGATTTTCTGTTCATTCGTTCATTGCTTTTATTACTCTAATTCTTTTTTCACATGTTATTAAGTTATCATATATGATAACTTGCGTCAACAAAAAAGCCTGAAAATCATTATTTTTCATAATATGTTTTTCATTTCTTAAATACGGATAAAATAATCGATAAAATAATTCTTGCAGGAATCAAAAAATTTCTTGCAATCTGTCTTTGAGTATGATAAGATATTTCTTGCTTGAGCGATTTTGTTCAAGAAGTTTATAAGACGCAGGAGTGGCGGAATGGCAGACGCATCAGACTCAAAATCTGACGCTGGCAACAGTGTGTGGGTTCAAGTCCCATCTCCTGCATTA
>ERZ772954.2330-NODE-2330-length-12391-cov-3.223979_pt1 | contig 12391 bp, 10 predicted proteins | sample MGYA00580684_ERZ772954 | MGnify/ENA primary metagenome ERZ772954 (study PRJEB29015, sample SAMEA2737654) | human gut metagenome | biome: human gut; feature: human-associated habitat; material: faeces | place: China | collected 2012 ...
TTTGAACCTATTTGTTCACATTTAATTGTATTTTTAGTTACTTATCTTTCCTCCTCTTCTAACAGGTCCTCCACATATTTTGGCAGCATAAACGCGCCTGCATGGAGATTTGTTGTATAGTACCATGTTGGTATATGAAGCCCGTTCCATTTTTCCGCCTGAAGATCATTTAAAGGATGATACTTCTTTGAGGCAAAGCCAAACAGCCAGTAGCCTGACGGACAGGTAGGAATATGGGCCTGATATACGCGGCTTACAGGAAAGGAACGATATACCTTTCTGTGCATGCTGCGGCAGGCAGCTTCATCTTCATCATAAAATGGACTTCCATGCTGATACACCATGATCCCATCTTCCCGCAGTGCATTATAACAGCTGCCATAGAACTCCTTGGTAAACAGACCTTCTGTATGTCCAAACGGATCTGTAGAGTCATTAATGATCAGGTCATAGCAGTTTTTCTTTCCCCGGAGAAAACGCAGTCCGTCATCGTAATATACATGGACCCGTTCCTCGTCTAATCCGCAGGCTACCTCCGGAAAAATCTCCCTGCATACATCTACAAACATTTTATCGGTTTCTACCACATCAATGGATTCAATCCCTGGATACTGGATCAGTTCCTTTGCCACGCCGCCGTCACCGCCGCCGATGATCAGCACATTTTTCACGTTAGGATGGACAGCCATAGGCACATGTGTCACCATTTCATCATAGATAAATTCATCTTTTTCAGAAAATACGATTTCTCCATCCAAAGCTACAAATTTTCCAAATTCAGCAGATTCAAATACATCGATCCGCTGATACTCACTTTCACCTGAAAACAGCTGACGGTCCACACGGACAGAAAGCTTTACATTTTCCGTATGAAACTCCGAATACCATAATTCCATTTTTCAGCTCCTCTTATGTCCCCTATATTTCAAAATATTCTCTCAGAATCTCTCTGTGCCTGATTTTGTGAGAAGATTTTATGCCAAAACCATCAGATTCTCTATTCTCGGATCTTCTGTTCCCTGCATGGAACATCCTTTTTCTTTTGCGTAAAGAATGTATTCCACGATCTCCTGGGTAATCACCTCGCCTGGCGCCAGAATCGGGATACCCGGCGGATAACACATAACAAATTCACCGCTGATTTTTCCTGCTGCCTGTGCAATGGGAAGAGAAATCTTTTCCGCATAAAACGCCTTCTGTGGTGAACATTCTACCTTCGGTGAAATGTATTCCCCTGTAAGCATACCGGTCTTGTCTTTCCGGTAAAGGCGTTCAATATCTGCCAAAGCCCCCACTAAACGTTCAATATCCTGGATCCGGTCCCCAATAGAAATATACGCCAGAATGTTGCAGATATCTCCAAACTCGATCTGGATGTCATATTCATCTCTTAACAGATCATAAACCTCAATACCTGCCAGTCCGATCCCCAGTGTATACACGGAAAGCTTGGTCACATCAAAATCATAGACACTGGTACCATTAACCAGATCTTTTCCATATGCATAATAGCCGCCAATGGAATTGATCTCATTTCTGGCATATTCTGCCATCTGGATCACTTTCCCAAAGGATTCCTCCCCCCGCAGTGCCAGGTTTCTTCTGGAAATATCCAGACTGGAAAGGAGAAGATAGGATGCACTGGTAGTCTGCGTCAGGTTAATGATCTGACGCACATAATCCTGGTTCATGCCCTTATTTAACAGAAGCATGGAGCTTTGTGTCAGGCTTCCTCCGGATTTGTGCATGGAAACAGCTGCCATATCTGCACCTGCTGCCATTGCATTTACCGGAAGGCCTTTTCCAAAGTACAAATGGGTTCCATGAGCTTCATCTGCCAGCACCTTCATCCCTTTTTCGTGGGCCAGCTTTACGATGCCCCGCAGATCAGAGCAGATTCCATAGTAGGTGGGGTTATTTACCAGAACCGCTACAGCATCTGGATTTTCTTCAATCGCTTTTTCCACCTTATGAATGTCCATTCCAAGAGAGATTCCCAGATCTCCGTTTACTTCCGGATTTACATAAACCGGAACTGCCCCGCAAAGTACCAGGGCATTGATGGCACTTTTATGTACATTTCTCGGCAGAATGATCTTATCTCCTGCTTTACAGACTGAAAGGATCATCCCCTGGACAGCAGAAGTGGTTCCTCCTACCATAAGAAATGCATGACTGGCACCAAAGGCCTCTGCCGCCAGTTCCTCTGCCTCCCGGATCACAGATACCGGATGACAAAGATTGTCTAAGGGTTTCATGGAATTTACATCCAGCCCCACACATTTTTCCCCTAAAAGAGCTGCAAGCTCCGGGTTTCCTCTTCCTCTTTTGTGTCCCGGTACATCAAAGGGCACTACCCTTTTCTTTCTAAAACGCTCTAACGCCTCATAAATAGGCGCACGCTTTTGTGCTTCCAGGTCCATTTTCCCGCCTCCTCATACTCGCCGTCCCTTTCATCCATAAAAAAACAGGTGACGGCATATTCCATCACCTGCTGTATGTGTTTTGTCTTTAAATGTCTCTGTCTTTTTGACAGGCAGAAAAAAAGTGACCCTACTTTCCCAGTTCTCTGCTCTGTTTTGCCAGAAGCTCTTATTGACCGTTTCACAAGTGACGTGCCTTTTTGCACTGATAAAATACGCTTTCTGCGTATCGACTTATAAAATTTGGGCTTCTAACCCAATCAATAATGTGGTTTCCCACTTTCGGCTTCTGACCCGCCTGTCCGTCTGGGCTTAACTCAATATATTGAGTGGTCACACTTTTTAAATTAACATAGTCTTAACAAGCTGTCAAGAAATTTTTTCTGCTGTTTTGCTGTTTTTCCAGCTATTTTACCGTCATTTTACAATTTCTGCGTTAATTTTTATATTTACATCCAGATTTTCATGGCTTATAGTAAGTAAGAACCCTATGTGTACCCGAAATCTTTCTGCAATAGCAGGCACAAAAACTCTGGGCATACATAACTAACTACACAGGAGGACTTCATGGAATTAAATATAAAGGGAGCCACCAAAGGAGAGATCCTTAAAAAGCTCTTTCTCTCAACATTGTATCTCAGCGCCTTTACCTTTGGCGGCGGATATGTGATCGTTACTTTAATGAAAACAAAATTTGTGGACCAGTATCACTGGATCGATGAAGAAGAGATGCTGGATCTGGTGGCTATCGCCCAATCCTGTCCCGGAGCCATTGCTGTAAACGGGGCTATCGTTGTAGGTTACAAGCTAGCTGGCCTGACAGGAGTCTTATGCTCTGTGATCGCTACGGTGATACCACCTTTTGTCATTCTTTCTGCTATCTCATTCTGTTATGCGGCATTCCGTTCCAACCTGATCGTTGGGTGGATGTTAAATGGCATGCAGTCCGGAGTGGGCGCAGTGATCATGGAAGTCTCCTGGAGTATGGCTTCCGGAATTGTACGGGAAAAACAGTATCTTTCTATCCTTATTATGATCGCAGCTTTTATCGCCAACTACTTTTATAAGGTCAGTGCCATTGTCATTATCCTGTTATGCATTGCCCTGGGTGTGGTCCTTACCCTTTACCGTGAGAAAAAAGCCCAGAAAAAGTCTCAGGAAAAAGAGCAGGATTCTTTTCAGAACGGAGGTACCTTATGATCTATTTACAGCTTTTTCTCAGTTTTCTTCAAATCGGTGCCTTCAGCTTCGGAGGCGGCTATGCTGCCATGCCTCTGATCCAGAACCAGGTGGTCCAACTCCATCCATGGCTTTCCCAGTCAGAATTTACGGACCTGATCACCATTTCCCAGATGACACCGGGACCTATTGCCATCAATTCCGCTACCTTCGTCGGGACCCGCATTGCAGGAATGCCGGGGGCTTTGGCTGCTACTACCGGCTGTGTTCTGCCATCCTGCATTTTAGTTACATTACTGGCAAAGATCTATCTGAAATACCGAAATTTAAGTTTGCTTCAGGGCGTTCTGAAATCCCTGCGTCCAGCAGTTATCGCCATGATCGCAGCTGCCGGCCAGCATCCTGGTCAATGCTTTCTGGGGAGAAGCGATTTCTTCTCTGACCGCAGCCCAGTTTCTGCCAAATATCAGCATTCAGGCCGTAGGCATTTTTACCGGCTCCCTGATCCTATTGGCCCGCTTTAAAATGAACCCCATCCATGTGATGATTTTATCAGGAGTGGCGGAAGTGATGCTGCAGCTTATAGGAAATATGTTATCCTAAAAATTTTTATACATCATTTCAAAAACAGGCTAGTGCAAAACCTGTAAGATCGGTTTTGCACCAGCCCTTTTCTTTGTGTAAAGCTTTGTATACAAACGCTTTTTTAACTAAATTTATACCAGCTGTCTCCGAATTCTTTCTTCTTCTGCAGCTTTATTTTCTTCCGGATACCACATTGGATCGCCAATCTGAATGCAGCAGCTTTCTCCCGGAGCAAATACAACACGATGAGGGGTTTCCACTTTCACAAGCTGTTCTCCTACCGGAACCAGATACTCTGTACGATCTGTAAGGAAAATACGCTTTTCTACATGTGTCTTAAAGCCTATATCTTTCGTGATCGCGATTGCGTTTGGTCTGGTAGCTACTACCATTTCCTGCTCTGCATTGGCTGGAATGGCAATATCCAGTTTTTGGTCATAATCACCTTTTGGATAAACAGCTCCGTCCTTGATCACCACATGGATAAAAGTGGAATCTCCTAAAAAGCTATGTACAAATCTGGAATTTGGTCTGTTATAGAGATTTTCCGGCGTATCGATCTGCATGATCTTTCCCATATCGCACACCATCATACGGTCCGAAATTGCCATTGCTTCTGACTGATCATGTGTAACAAAAATAATGGTAAAACCGAATTTTCTCTGAAGTTCTTTAATTTCAAAACGCATGGATTCACGTAATTTCGGATCCAGGTTGGATAACGGTTCATCCAAAAGCATAACCTTAGGATTGGTTACAATGGCTCTGGCAAGAGCAATTCTCTGTTGCTGTCCGCCGGACAGTTCTGACGGGAATACTTCTTCCAGCCCGTCAAGACTGCAATGATGAAGAGCTTCTTTTACCCGCTTTGCGATATCCGTTTTATTTACCTTCTGGATCTTCAGAGGGAATGCTACATTGTCAAAAATGTTCATATGGGGCCATACAGCAAAAGCCTGGAATACCATGCCAAGTCCACGTTCTTCTGGAGGCACGTATAAGTTTTTCGCTTTTACAGATACGGGTCTGCCGCACAGGTGGATCTCTCCTTCTGAAAGATCTTCAAATCCAGCGATCATTCTCAGGGTCGTAGTCTTTCCGCAGCCAGAAGGACCTAAGAAAGAAAAGCACTCCCCTTCTTCTATTTCAAGATTAAAATCATCTACAGCAGTAACGGTTCCCATGGTTCTGGTAGTAAAGCGTTTTGTTACATGCTGCAATACAACCTGGTTTTCAGCCATACCTTATGCCCCCTTCCTGTCTTTTGTGATTTCTGTTACAATGGTATTGCAAACGATAATGATCAAGATAGCAATAGATGCCAGTGCCGATGCCTGTGGGATCATACCGGCATCCCGCAGGGAATAGATCTGAACTCCCAATGTACGGCTATATGGTCCATACAGCAGAATGGAAGTAGTCAGTTCTCGCATGGCTGGTAAAAAAATCAGGAAAAATCCAGATACCATGGCCGGACGGATCAGCGGCAGTGTAATGTCTTTCAATGATTCTGTATGGGTAGCTCCGCATGCCCTAGACGCCTCTTCCAGTGACAGATTTACCTGCTGCAACGACGCTGATGCACTCTTCATGGAGAAGGACAGGTATCGTGCCATATAAGCCACCAGGATGATCCAAATAGTGTTGTAAAGCTTGATCCTAAAAATTGCACCTGACCAGGAAAGAATAACACCAATGGCCAATACAGTTCCTGGTATAGAGTAAGGAAGAACGGATAAAATTTCCAGAACGCCTTTTCCTTTTGGTTTAATTCTATTGATTACATATGCGATCATAACGCCAAGGAACATACAAACAATTCCAGCTGTCACTGAAAGGAACAGAGAATTCTTTACGGAATCCAGTGTTGCAGCAGAAGTCAGGACTTTCTGATAGTTCTTCAGAGAGAAATTCTCCGGAGTCAATGGCAGACCATACGCATTGACCAATGCAACCAGGAAGATCATAACTAATGGAACTACAACGATTACAACTAAAGTAATGCAGGCCAGGAATAAAAGGGGATATTTTGCACCACGCAGTTTGATCAAAGTCGGACGCATGGATTTTCCCTTGATAATATCATAACTTCCTGAACTAAGTACCCGCTTCTGGATGATCAGAGCAATAGATACAACTGCCACTAAAAGAATGGATAATGCAGCGCCCTGACGGATACCTTCAAAGCTTCCCGACGATTTATAGATCAGCGCATAGATCATAGTTGGAAGTGTGTAAATATTCTTAGAAAATCCAAGAATGGATGGTACACCGAAGTGAGCCAGTGAAGAGATCAGGATCAAAAGTGCTCCTGCTGAAATAGCTGGTTTTACAAGAGGAAGAGTAATTTTTAAAATAACCTGCCCCTGCTTTGCGCCGGCAATTCTTGCTGATTCCTCCAAAGTCGGGTCCATACGTTCCAGCGCACTTACAACCTGCATAAATACAAATGGGAAGTAATAGGAGCACTCTACAAAAATAATTCCGCCGATACTGTTAATATTAACTGGCGCCTTTGACAGATGAAATACTGCCATCAGCCACTTATTCACATATCCGGCACGTCCTGAAAACAAAAGATCCCAGGCCATAGCTCCAAAAAATGGAGGAAACATATAAGGAATGGTAAACATGGCACGCATAAAGCCTTTTGCCGGGATGTCACTACGGCCTAAAAGCCATGCATAAAAAAGTCCCATGATCGTTCCAAATACAGTTACTGCCAATGCAATCACAATGGTATTCCACATTGCTTTTAAGTTTTCTACATTTCCAATTACAGAAATAAACAGGCTGATATCAAATTTTCCTTCATAAAAGAATGCATTATAGACAATCATAAAGATCGGGATCGCCACAATGATCAGCAAAAGAAGAAAACTGACAGCCGTCATTGCCTGGTCAAGTCCAAACTTTCTGCCTTCCATTGCAGCCAGTTCTGAACCAGATGTCATACTGCGATGTCTTTTGAAACTCATACTTCCTTCTCCTTTCTTACCGGATAAAACTCAGGATTTACAAATGTCAGACCCACTTTCTCGCCTTCTTTTTCAATGTGTCCGGCTTTTCCTGCGTCAAATGCATTTTTCTGGATACGGATCTCATGACCTGCAAAATCCACAAAATAATCGTATTCGCTCCCTAAAAATACAGATCGTTTTACAGCTGCCTGAATTTTAGAAGTCTGATCAAAGATAATATTATTTGGGCGGATTCCCATATCTACTTCTCCGGCTTTTTCAAATTCTTTTGGAACTTCTCCATAATATGGCAGCTTGCTGTCTCCGAAGAAGCACCAGTTTCCTGCTGTTTTTTTCAGCTGAAAAAAGTTTGAAACTCCGATAAATTCAAAAACAAAACGATTTGCAGGATGAAGGATAATATCCTCATCTGCTCCAAGCTGACACAATTCTCCGCTCTTGTTCATGATCGCCATCTTATCGCAAAGCTGCAAAGACGCCTCCTGATCATGGGTAATATAAAAAATTGTGGTTCCGATATTTTTCTGGATCTGACGGATCTCTACCAGCATCTCCCCACGCAGTTTGGCATCCAGGTTGGTGATAGGTTCATCCATAACGATCACATCATCTGAGCTGACTAACGCTCTGGCAATAGCCACTCGCTGCTGCTGGCCTCCAGAAAGCTGACTGGGCAGATAATTTGCGTATTCACTCATACGCACCTGTTTTAACGCATTTTCTGCCCGCGTTTTGATCTCGTCTTTTGACATTTTCTTTTTTTTCATTGGGTAGCTGACATTTTCAAGTACGGTCATGTGGGGCCATACTGCATAATCCTGAAATACTACTCCAATTCCCCTGCGTTCCGGCGGAACATTGATCCTTTTAGGTTGTGAAAACATACATCTGTCTCCTACCCATATTTCTCCGGTAGTCGGTTTATTAAAGCCCAGAAGACACCGGATCAATGTGGTTTTTCCGCAGCCAGATGGTCCTACCAGACACATGATCTGGCTGTCCTCTACCTCAAGGGAAAAATTTTTTAATATCTGTTTTTCTCCGTATGCAAAGGAGATATTGTCAAATTTTATACTTGCCATCTGCATCCTCCTTATATAATGGGTAAAAAAAGCGGGGCCTAAGATCCCAGCCCCGCCATTCAAGCCGTTTTATTTGAAAACGGAATCAAAGGTGCTTATAATTTCATCTGAATTATCTGCCAGAGACTGAAGATCTACAGTCATTGCTGATTTCGTAATTTCATCAACGCTTTCACCTTTCTGCTCTACATCGTTTCTTACAGAAAGCAGATTGTTTTCTACCAGAATTTCCTGTCCTTCTTTAGAAAGGATGAAATCATACAGCAGTTTGCCATTGTCCTCATTTGCACAGCCTTCTACCAGACCGATTGGGGAGAAAATAGATACCAGATCGGATGGAAGATATGTAAATCCGAGCGGTGAACCTTCATCGATCAGGTTCTGTGTTACATAGTCAAGCATGATACCCACTTTATATGCACCTGCAGCTACCTGGTTGTGGGTTGCTGTTGTACCAGATTCCAGTTCGCAGCCATTTTCTTTTAATTTCTTAAAATAATCTTCTCCATACTTGGAATCAGAAAGCAATGCTCCAACAAAGTATTTGGTGGTTCCTGCTGTAGACGGATCTGTCATAACAATCTGATTTTCCCACTTTGGATCCAGCAGGTCATCCCATGATTTTGGCGCTTCTTCTTCTGTAACAAGACCGGTATTGTATCCAATTCCCATGTTCATCATACGTGCGCCGGTATAATATCCGTCTGGATCAATAAACTTGCTGTCAATAGCAGAAGCTTCAGGCGAACTGTACTTTGCAAGGATTCCTTCTTTCTTAAATGAAATATAATCCGAAGGATCACCTACCCAGATAACATCTGCTGCTACCTGACCGGACTGATGCTCTGTAGCGATTTTGGTAATAACTTTTCCAGTTCCTGCAAAATAGTAATCCATCTTAACATTTGGATACTTCTTTTCGAAGCCTTCCTTAATGGCTACCAGCTGATCTTCCTGCATGGAAGAATACAGCATAACAGTTCCAGATGCATCTTTGGCAGAGTCGTCTTTGGCTTCTTCTTTAGAAGAAGTATCTTCTGCTTTCTCACTCTGTGCTGCAATTGTTTCCTCTGCTTTCGCTGTTGTCTCAGCAGGCTGGGAAGAACCTCCACAAGCTGTCATGGAAAGTGCCGCTGCTGCTGCCAGAACTAATGCCCATGTTTTTCGTTTCATAAGAAAACCTCCCTTAAGTTTATTTTTTGTACAAAGCGCATGCCCTTACTTTATTGTGCACTTTGCTTGCATATCTGTTGATTTTATTCTAGTTTTTGTGCTATTATGTGTAAAGTATGAAAAATATGGAAGTAAGCAGATGTACGATTTTTAAACCTTTTTTAGATTTCTTTCATTTTTAAACCTTTTAGGAAAGGAAAAAATAAAATTAATGACCATTAAACCTTCAAGAAAATTTAGACGATTAGTGAAATTTCTGGCATTTGGCACCAGTATCATTTCCGTGTTGTCTATTTTGTTCTTTTTCATGTTTCGCATTTTTGAAAATATTACCTATGACTCAATATCCGACTTAAACAAGGAATTTGTCAGTCAGATCGATTCCTCTACGGAAACACTTAATTCCACCATTGTCAATTATGGAATGCAGCTTTTTTATTCAGATTCTGTTAAGACCCTTATGGGAAGCAGCACATTTTCTAATACAGAACGAGTCTATATGATCCGGAATCTGAATACGTCCTTAAGCTCAACCGATTTTGCAGAAGAAATTCTGGTATACAATGGACATAATGGTCATGTCTATTCTACAGATTCCTCTTATCCGGACCAGCTTCTTGACCAGATGCATCATGCCCCTATCCATGATCTGCTCCAAAACCGCAATAATAATCTTCGGTTTAAGCCCATATATTGCAAAGAATCAGATCCATTTAAACGGGAATACTATGTATTTATGTTCTATGAAGTTTACCCGGATCAGACACCCAAGCCCGGTGCCCTTATTATCAACATTAAAAGTGACTGGTATAAGAAGCTTCTCCTTGCTGCCGCTCCAACTTCCGATATGATCGTTATTGATAATACCGACTCAGTACTGGTATCTGGCAATGATACATTGCAATCAGAATACAAAAAATACTATTCTTCCATCACCTCTGAAAACAACAGCGGTTATTTTGTAGACCATAGTCAGGACAAATTTTGCCTGTACTACAAATCTCCCAGAACCGGCCATACTTATATGCGTTTTTCTTCTTTAAAGAATAGTTTGCCGCAACTTTTTTATTTTCGTCATATTGTAGTTTGTTTTCTTGCAGTGATCATCAGTATTTTTGCTGTTATTGTTATCATTCTGCTCATTTTTTCACTGCTGCCCATGCTACGCATGAAAGATGCCATGAACATGATCGAACGGATTCAGACAGGTTATCCCAATTCGGAACTATCTGACGCTAAAACAAATGTTCCTCTGGAAAAGCAGATTGCTACCGTAATCTCCCATTCCGAACGCAGCCGGCTGGAGCAGATCTTTTACGACATGATCGCAGGAAAAGCGGATCTGGATTTTAGACAGCTTTTTCCAGAACAGACAATTACCCAAAACGATACTGTGCCCCAATTCGGTCTTCTCCTGGTTTCTGCACAGCATCGAAAAGATATTTATAATTCCCTTGATGGGCAGCATCCGGAATTTCTTGTTGCAAAATCATCCCATGTATATGCCTGCATCGGACTTTATCATTCAGACAAAGACTATTCTGACCTGTACCAGAAAATCAGCTGCACATGCGGCTGCCGGCTGTTCGTCAGTGGACTTTTTGAGGATTTTACCACTTTGCGCTCCCATTTTTCCAAACTGGATGAGCTTCGAAAACTTTCCCTGGTCCTGCCGGAAGATGTCCTCTTTATTCCTGAGGCAATATTAGAAGGAAAGTCAGCTTCCAGCAGTATCACATCCAAAGATTTTACAGATCTGATCGTATGTCTGAAATCAGGAAGCATTGAATCTGTACGTATTAAATGGAATGAAATTCTTTTGCAAATACAAAACTGCAGATACGAAATTTTCCAGTATTTGTTAAACCGCACAGAAGATACGATCCGGAAAGTGCAAAAAGAATGTCAGCCTGAAAATGATCAAAGGTTATTACCAGAATCCCTGGAACAGATCCACAGTCTGGAAGAGATCAATCGGGCTTTTGACACAGCGTTTGTACGCATCTGCAGCTGTTATTCACAGAAAAAAGCAGAAAAATATTCCGATCTGGCTGCAAAGATCAAAAATATCATCCAAAATGAATACCATGACAGCAGTTTAAATTCGCAGCTGATCGCAGATCGCATCCAGATGAACAATGCCTATGTTGGCCGGCTGTTTAAGAATTCGTATGGTCATTCCATCAATGATTATATCAATACCTGCAGGATCAACGAATCTATGTCACTTTTAAAAGAATCTGACTGTTCCGTATCTGAAATAGCACGACAGGTAGGTTTTTCCAATATCAAATATTTTTTTGTTCTGTTTAAAAAGTTCACTGGAAAGACTCCAGCTGTTTACCGTGAGGATTTTCAAAATCCTCATGCCTGAGATATTGAGAATTTTATTACATAATTTTCCCTCACTTTGTGGTATGATATAAGTGCTATAAGATTAAATGATCAAAATCAGATACAAGGAGGTTTTTCATATGGCACTTACACATTTAACATCTGAAACATTTGACCAGGCAGTAAACGCCGGTGACGATCTGGTAGTAGTTGATTTCTTCGCTACCTGGTGCGGTCCCTGCAAAATGCTGTCTCCGACTGTAGAAAAAATGGCTGAACTCCACCCGGAAGTCCATTTCTATAAAGTGGATATTGACGAAGATATGGATCTGGCTACCCGCTTTAAGGTAATGAGCGTACCAACACTTCTTTACTTCAGAAGAGGCGTAGTTGCCAATAAGACTATCGGCGTTATCTCTGCTTCTGAAATGGAACAAGCGATCGCCAAAGCAAAGTAAAAAGCAATTTTTAGCAGAGCTGTATAAAAGCAGCTCTGTTTTTTTCTGCATAAAACCACTGTCACTCTTCTTTTCACAATCGAAAAAAATCCCAGAATATGATATACTTATATTCAAGATATTGGAGTCAAAAGGTATTTTGAACCCTCTGATACCAAATTGCTACGAACTTTGCA
>ERZ772954.2333-NODE-2333-length-12376-cov-3.119227_pt1 | contig 12376 bp, 7 predicted proteins | sample MGYA00580684_ERZ772954 | MGnify/ENA primary metagenome ERZ772954 (study PRJEB29015, sample SAMEA2737654) | human gut metagenome | biome: human gut; feature: human-associated habitat; material: faeces | place: China | collected 2012 ...
GTCCTGGCCGCTTGGGTCGCGTCGGGGCAAGCAACCTGGATGCCGTCCTTCAACAACCTCGTGTTCACGGTCGTCCCCATCGTGGCGATGCTGCTCATGTGCGTTCTCGTCCCCGAGCCGGATTACTACGAGGAAGATTACGAGGGCGAAGCGTAAACTCGCGAAAGCGGTTGGCCCCCCGCTTGATTGCTCGTCGTATTTTTCGAGCAAGAATCCGACACAAGAGATGCTGCCGAGCCGGCCCCCTCCGTAGTACTATTAACCTCAACACAATCTTGTAGAAAGGGTGGCCTCATGCAGGAACTTAACGACGAGCGCGTGCTGTTCGCGTTCGCGCGCGATTTGGAGCCGGCGCTGACGGTGGCGTCGGGCGAGACGGTGCGCATCCGCACGCAGGACTGCTTCGGAAACCAGGTGCAGACGCCCGAGGACGAGCTGGACGAGATCAACTGGGATCGCATCAACCCGGCAACCGGCCCCGTGTTCGTGGAGGGCGCGGTGCCCGGCGGCGCGCTGAAGGTGACCATCGAGAACATCGAGCTCGACCCGCAAACCGCGTCGTGCACGGGCAAGGACGAGGGCGTGTGCGGCGACCGCTTCGACGCGTGGAGCACGCACCTGTGCGCTATCGACGGCGACAAGCTAGTGTGGAACGACCAGCTGTCCATCCCGCTCAACCCCATGATCGGCGTCATCGGCGTGGCTCCGGCGGGCGATCCGGTGAACTGCGGAACGCCCGGCAGCCACGGCGGCAACATGGACAACACCGCCATCACCACGGGCGCGACGCTGTACTTCCCCGTGGCGGTGGAGGGCGCGCTGTTCGGCTGCGGCGACATGCACGCGGCGATGGGCGATGGCGAGATTAGCGTGTCGGGCGCCGAGGTGGCCGGCTACGCTACGGTCACGCTCACTGCGCTGCCCGACCTGCACCTGGTTGATCCGCTTATCGAGAACGGCACGCACCTCGGCATCATCGCGTCCGCCGAGTCTCTCGACGCAGCGGCCGATCGCGCCGTGCACGAGATGGTGGATCTGCTGCACGACCGCACCGGCATCGACGAGGCCGAGCTGGTTATGCTGCTGTCGCTGGTGGCCGACGTGCAAGTGTGCCAGATGGTGGATCCGCAGAAGACCGTCCGCTTCATGGTTCCCAAGTGCGCGTTGGAATCGCTGGGGTTCAAGCTGTAGTAGAAGAGAAGGTGGTCGTCTGTGCGACTTCGGCTTGTCGCCCGTTCGTCCTCGCGGTAACGACATCGCGGCTTGCGGTGCTTCCTTTCGTAGCGCGCCTTCGGGCGCGCTACGATGCGTTCGGGGCTCGGTGCGGCGCGGGCTCGGGCGAACGGAAGGAGTTGGCGCATGGTCTATCTCACGGGCGATACCCACGGCAGCAAAATCGATTTACCGTTGAAATGGTAATTGTTCTGTTCGTTCGCCCCCTCACCGCTTCATACAATGCCTTGTGAAGCTGTTGAACCGTTTACAAGGGGGTATGCACATGGCAGCGAAGCAAGCCGCAGCGGCGGCAGGGGCGCAGAACAACGCGAAGTTCCTCGTCCTTCCGGTAGTCATCTTGCTCATGGCCCAAATGGGCACATCGGGCGAAAACAGCGCGCTGGGTTTGGCGAACCTAGAGCTGGTTTCCAAGCTGGGCGCCACGGTTCCGGACATTCAGTTGGCCAACATGGTGTACTCGCTCATCGCGGGCGCGCTCATGGTTGCCGGCGGCTTGCTGGGCACCGTCATCGGCTGGAAGCGCAACTTCCGCATGGGTGCCCTGCTGTGCGCCCTCGGCGAGATCGTCATGGCGTTCTCGCCCAACATGACCGTGCTCATCTGGGGCGGTCGCGTGCTGGTGGGCCTCGGAGCTAGCTTCATGATCCCGTCGGTGCTGGGTTTGGTTCCCAAGATCTACCACGGGAAGAACCGCGTGCAGGCGTACGGCTGCATCGGCGCCGCTTCGGGTCTTGCTGCGGTGTTGCCCCTGATCATCGGCATGCTCATGGAGAATGTCGGGTTCCGTTTCACGTACATCGTGTTGGGCTGCTACTTCTTGCTGGTGCTGCTGCTGTCGTTCAAGCTACCGGCCATTGAGGAAGGTGGCGAGCGCGGTAAGTTCGACGGCGTCGGCACGGGCCTTGCCGCCGCTGGTCTGTTCCTGTTCCTCATCGGTCTGTCGCGTATTTCGGTATGGGGCCTCACCACGCCCTTCGCCGAGGCTCCTTTCACCATCTTCGGTCTTTCGCCGGCGCTTCCCATGGTCGTTCTGGGCCTGGTGCTTATCGTCACCCTCCTATTCGTCGAGAAGCGTATCGAGGCGAAGAAGGGCAGCGCGCTTCTTCCTCAGGCGTTCTTGAAGACGCCTCAGGTTCTGGCTGGCTTGGTGGCTTCAGCCCTCACCTTCTTCTTCATGGGCATCCAGACCATCCTGCTTTCTCCGTATCTGATGTTGGTGGCCGGCTGGTCGGCCGCAACGATGGGCGCTATGTCGCTTCTGACTGGCATCCCTATGTTCCTGCTGGCGATGTTGATCCCGAAGCTCATGCCCAATGCCAACCCGCGGCATGTGCTTCAGCTGGGCTACATCGTGATGGCCGGGTCGCTGCTGCTCATGTACTCCTCCATCTCAGAAGACGGCGTCGGCATCGGCATGTACATCGGTTTCTTCTTGGTGGGCGTGGGCAGCGGCATCTCCAGCTCGCACACGAACAACGTAGTTGCCTTGGCGCTCAGCGACAAGGATGCGGCGCAGTCGGGCGGCGTGCAGACCACCATGCGCAACGTGGGCCAGGCCATCGGCGTGGCGGCGCTGGGCGCGGTGCTGCTGTTCGGCATCACGTCCAACATCAACGCGGCCATGGAGGCCGATCCAGACATCACGCCGACGGTGCGCGAGGCCGTGTCGCAGCGCTCCATCACGCTGATGAGCGACGAGAGCTTCTTGTCCACCATCTCCGACATCGACATGACCGAGCAGGAGAAGGCCGACCTCGTGGCCATCAACTCGAAGGCCCGCGTGGACGCCTCTAAAACGGCGTTCATCGTGGCTGCGGTTATCATGGCCGCCGGACTGCTGACCACGCCGTTCATCACGGTGCTTCGTAAAGAGGAGGAAGGCGCGACGGCGAAGCAGCCTGCAGCGGCCGGCCTCGACGAGCTCGAACCCGCCGCCCGGTAGCAGGCGAGCGAAACGCAGGAAAGGAGCGCATGCAATATGAAGACTCTGTATCACAACGGCCAATTCGTGCCCATGACAAGCGAGGACGACACGTTCGAGGCTCTGCTGGTGGCCGACGACGGCACCATCGCCTTCACCGGTTCCCTGGTCGAAGCGCGCGAGCGCGCGGAAGACGCCAGCGAGATTGACCTCGCTGGAAAGACGGTTTTGCCCGGCTTCATCGACGGTCACAGCCACTTCACCGGGACCACGCAATACCTGCTCAATCCCGACCTGTCGGCGTGTCGTTCGTTCGCCGACATCCAGAACGTGCTGCGCGACTTCATCCAGAAGCGCGGCATCGACGAAAACGGCGTGGTCATGGCCATCGGCTACGACCAGAACGCGCTGGCCGAGCGTCGTCATCCTACGAAGGACGTGCTGGACGAGGTGTCGCGCGACATTCCCATTGTCGTCATGCAGGCATCCAACCACATGGGCGTTGCGAACTCGAAGGCGCTGGAGCTGACGGGCATCACGGCAGAAACGCCTGATCCGGAAGGCAGCCTGTACGGACGCGTGGAAGGCACGAATGAGCCCAACGGCTACGCCGAAGAGCCCGGTGCGCTGTTTCCGCTGTACGGCATGGTGCAGCCGCGCATGAACATCGACGTGCCGTCCATGCTGGACGAGATGATGAGCTTCTACCTGGAGCACGGTGTGACCACCTGCCAGGAGGGCGCCGCGCAGCCCGATTTTACCGACATGTTCGCCAAGATCGCCCGCGACGGGAAGCTGAAGCTGGACATCGTGTCGTACCCCATGTACGACCACGACGTAGACGGCCAGCTGGAGCGCTGCGCTGAGTTCGACGGGCCCGATTACATCGGCCATTACCGCATCGGCGGCCTCAAGATGTTCCTGGACGGTTCGCCTCAGGGTCGCACCGCATGGATGACCGAGCCCTACGAGCCCGGCGAGGACGGCGCCGCCGGCTACTGCGGCTACGGCACCATGACCGACGAGGACGCGCTGGCGTTCGCCAAGAAGGCGGTGGACAGCAACCATCAGCTGCTCACCCACACAAACGGAGATGCTGCCGGCGACCAGCTGATCCGCGTGTACAAGCAGGCGCTGGCGGAGTCCGACAACCCCGACAAGCACAAGCTGCGTCCCGTGATGATCCACTGCCAGACCACGCGTCGCGACCAGTACCAGGAGATGGCCGAGATCAACATGATCCCCTCCATTTTCACGTCCCACATCTGGTACTGGGGCGACGTGCACCTCAAGAACTTCGGCCCGAAGCGCGGCGGCCGCATCAGCGCTGTGCGCGACGCGCTGGACGCGGGGCTGCACTACACCTTCCACACCGACACCCCCGTGATCCCGCCCAACATGTTGGAAACGGTCTGGTGCGCCGTGAACCGCATCACGCGCGACGGCGTCCAGTTGGACGAAGACCAGAAGGTGGGCGTGTTCGACGCGCTCAAGGGCATCACCGTCAACGGAGCCTACGAGTACGGCGAAGAGGACCGCAAGGGAACGCTGGAGCCGGGCAAGCTGGCCGACCTGGCCATTCTCGATGCGAACCCCCTCAAGGTGGATCCGATGGCCATCCGTGACATCAAAGTGCTGGAAACCGTCAAGGAAGGTGAAACCGTCTATCGGCGCTCGTAGAGCGCCCTGAAGCAAGGCACCCGGTGCCAGGGCGGGGCCATCCCCTGAGGCTCCGCCCGATTCTCCTGTGGCCCGCGCGCTTCCCCGGCGCGCGGGCTTTGAGTTTCCCTAGTTCGCGAAGAACTCGTTCAGCGCGTCTTCGGCAGTGCCGCGCTCGCTGAGGATGCGCTTGAACTGGTCGACGATGGACGAGAGGGCTGGGCGATCCTCCTCACTGACCTGCAGCACCGCCACGGCGGTCAGCACCGTGCCGAACAGGTTGAACCGATCAACGCGCGCGAACACGGCCCGTGTTCTGCTGACGTGCGGCCCGAACAAAGGCAGCGCCAGCAGCGACCCGGTGACGAAGTATGACGACGAGAACACGTCGGCGAACTCTCTATCTGACAGGTTGAGTCCGCCCAGCTCGTCCAAGAATACGTGTATGCGATGAGCCAGAACGTCGAAAGAGTCAGCGCGCAAGGTTGATTCCATGTCGATGCATCGCAGCTTCGTCTCAAGGTTGTTTCCCAGAAGAGGGATGGACGCCACCAGGCGGGCGATGTCTTGCTCGTCGATGGCCTCCGATATTGTGATGGTAGGGAAGTCGCAGTTCAGCGGCGAAAACGATATGAGGAAGTCGAAGCGGTCCTTCAACTGCGGCGCGCCCGGCCGGGGCCGCTCAACATCGTATTCGGTGATCACGTCTACGATATGGATCTTCGAGGCCAGCTTCTCGATGCGGTACTTGCCGTAGGCTGTCTGTTCGATACCGCAGTTCACCACCAGCCCCACGCGGAAAACCCGCTGCGTGTGCACTTGGTCGAGGTACTCCAGAAGCGACATGACGATACGCGTGGTGTCGGCGCTGAACAGCTCGGCCGCGCGCAGTTCCGGTACGCCGCGCAGTGCGTCGAACAGCAGGAGGAAGCTGTCCATGTTGTCGTGCTTCACCACGTGCTCTAGGGGGCCGGGAATGGACAGATTGCAGTCTCTCCTGATCATGGCGCTTTCGAGTAGAGCGGACAGTCTCCGCATCAGCTCCCCGTCGGGCGCTTTCCCGAAGCGCTTTTCCAGGGCGCGACCCACGTGGTCGGCCAGCGCTGCCGAGTGCTCCGACGGCTCGCGCGCGCCCAGGCCGCCGCTGCTCCATTGCCAGGTACCGCATGAGAAGAAGTTGGACGCGAGTGTGATCTCGCGATCGTCGATGGGCATGCCCAGGTGGCGCTCGAATCGAGACTTAAGCTTCTTGAACAGAGCGGGATGTGCCGGCGTGGTACCGCTGCCTTCATCCAGCACATGCCCCAAGCGCAGACGCGCGCACATCACCTTCAGGTAGAACGACGTTTGCTGCCGCGAGTTCTTCGCCAGCAGCATGCCCAGTTCGCGCTCGGCCTCGTCGGCGATGCGGTCGAGGAACAAAGTATCCTCGCGGGCGAACATGGGGTCGATGTAGTTCTTCACCATGCGCGCGTCCAGCTTGAAGAACGAGTAGATGATGAAGAACCGCAATGCCACCTCGGATCCTTCGATGGCGAGGCTTCCTTGGCGTTTCATGGACAGCTCGAAGGGCTTCATGAGCAGCGCCCACCATTTCATGTCGTGTTGCAGCTGCTGCTTGTTGGTGAACAGGGCACGCGCCAGCGAGTCTACGGTGTAAGAACGAGGCGAGCAGGTGACCAGCAGCACGCCGTGTAGGAACCGTTCTAGGCGCGGACGCGATTCTATGGAGGTATCGGCCACCAGGGCTTCGATCCGGCCTTTCTCGCGATGCACCAACACCATGCGAATGCCGTTTCCCCGTTTGCTGCCTACGCGCGAAGCGAAGCCGCCCCGCTCGAGGTGCTCGTTGACGGCTTGCACGTCGGTGCGGACGGTTTTTTCAGAACAGCCCAGCATGCGGGCGAATTCAGCCACGGGCGTGAAATGCTCGATGTCCAGGAGGCTGCGCAACAAGGTGCTTTGGCGGACGTTCATGGCGGATCCTCTCGTGTCCTTCAATGTCGTCTTCAAGTGAGGGCGATATGACGTATTTTACCGTAGCAACGGTAATGTTTGTGCAAGGTATCGCAACCCCTCAGGGTAGGATACTTCTTAGGCATCGCTCGGCCGTCGGACTGCTAGGGGGTACCCGATATGGCTCGCAACAATCAGAACCAGGCGGCGCGGGAACGGGGCTGCTCCGCGTCGTTTCCCATGATTCCGCTCATCGTCATCATTCTCGCTCAGGTTGGAACGTCTAGTGACAACGCTGCGCTGGGCATTGCTGTGCAGGAACTGGTCGGTGCGCTTGGCGCCACCGTCGCCGATGTGCAGATGGCGAACCTTGCATACTCGCTCGTTGCGGGTTCGTGCATGATTGCGGGCGGCATGATCGGCGTGGTGGTGGGTTGGCGCAAGACGCTGCGCATCGGCTTGGCGCTGGCCATCCTCGGTGAGGCCGTGGTGGTCACTGCCACGTCGATGGACGTGTTCACCTGGGGCGGGCGCTTTCTGGTGGGATTGGGCGCCAGCTTCATCACCCCGTCGGTGCTGGGGCTCATCCCGGCGCTGTACGAGGGGCATGCGCGCGCCACGGCCTTCGGCTTCGTGGCGGCGGCCTCGGCCGTGTCCGCTCTCGTGCCCATTCCGTTCGGCATTCTTCTGGACGCTGCTGGCTTTCGCGTTACGTTCGGCGTGATAGCGCTGTATTTCCTCGGAGTGCTGATCAGCACTCGCTTTCTGCCGAAGCTGCCGAAGCCCGATGCCGGCATGAGCATCGACGGCGTGGGCATCGGTTTGGCTGCTGGTGGTTTGGCGTTGCTGTTGTTGGGCATCGCGCCCACCATTCCGGCCATCGTCGCGGGCTCGGCGGTGTTGGCAGGGCTCGTCGTGTTCGAGCGCCGTCGCGAGAGTCGCGGCAAGGCTGCGCTGCTGCCGCATGCGTTCATCGGCACGCCGCAGGTGCGCGCCGGCTTGCTGGCGGTGGCCGTGCCCTTCTTCTGCATGGGCGCGCAGGGCATCCTCATGACGCCGTACTTGCAGCTGGTGGCCGGGTTCTCAGCACTGCAAACGGGCTTGCTGTCGCTACTGTCGGGCGTGCCCATGTTGCTGTGCGCTATGCTGGTTCCTAAGTTGTTGAAAACGGTGCGGCCGCGTCTCGTCATCCGTATCGGCTACGGGCTGGTCATCGCGGGGGTCTGTAGCATGGCGCTGTCGCTTGAGCCGCATGGGGTGACGCCGCTGCTGTTCGTGTCGACCTCGCTGGTAGGAGCCGGGCTCGGCATTGCGAACTCGCAAGCGAACAACGCTGTGGCTTCGGTGGTGGATCCAGTGGCCGCTCAGCAGTCGGGCGGCATCCAAGGTACGGCGCGTAACATCGGCATGGCGTTGGGCACTGCGGTCATGGGATCCTTGTTGCTGGTGGCAGTGGGCATCGGGGCTGCGATGCAGTTGGACGCGCTTGAAGGCGTTGCCCCCGAGTCGTTGGCTGCTATCGAAGGTACGGGAGTCTCGTTCGCCGACGATGCCGCGTACGAAGCGTTGGCGAACGGCGCGGGCTCGCAGGGCGACGAGGCCGCAGCTGTTGTGGAGACGCTGGCCTCCGCCCGTTGCGATGCGGCTCGTGCGTCGATGTTCGTGCTTGCCGGAATAGTGGCATTGGCGTTTGTGGGCACGAGAAGCATAGTCAAACGATTGTGAGTTTTCCAGCATATGAGCCGCATCGGTTGGATGGCTGGGCACCGAACGGGCACGCGGCGGGAACCGTCTCGCTGGGACTGGAGGTACCAAGGATCATTCACGGCTAGATCCGGCGACAATGCGAAGGTCCGGCGAACGACGCTTCGCCGCAAAGGCCGGCCGTTTCGGCAACGCGTTGACAGGTTGCGTGCGTCTCCTACAGCAGCTCGCACACCTTGCCCAGCAGCGGCTCGAAGCTGACGCCGCGGTCTTTGAAGTCGGGCTGTTCGGCGCTCACCAGCATGGCGTCGTGCACGAAGTCGCCTGCGAACGCGACGGCCTCCTGCAGCGAGCGACCGGCCATCACGGCGGCCATCAGGCATGACGCGTACAAGTCGCCCGTGCCGTGCAACATGTAGGGCAGGTATTCGTTATGCGCTTCGAACGTCTCGCAGTCCTTGCCGCCCACGAAGTTGCGGATGCAGGACTCGCCCTCGCGCTGGATGCCCTTGAGCACCACGTGCTTCGCTCCCTTCACCACGAGGGCATCTACCAGGCGGTGCGCTTCTTCGTCGGAGATGTCGGTGCCGCCCCAATCTTCGCCGATGGGCTCGCCCAGGATGATGGCGGCTTCGGTGAGGTTCGGTGTGAGGATGTCGGCGCCGCAAGCCAGCTCGGCCATGGCGGAGCACAGCTCGGGCGTATACGTGGGGTAGACCTTGCCGTGGTCGGCCATCACGGGATCTACCACGCGCAAAGCGTTCGGATACATAGCGTACAGATCGCGAATGCGATCCACCTGCTCGGGTGCGCCCAAGAAACCGGAGTACACGGCATCTATCTCCACGCCGATGCCCTTCCATGCGTTCAGGTAGTCGGCTAGGATCTCGGTGGTGTCGTGCATGTACCAGCCGGGGAAGGCGGTGTGCGACGAGAACAAGCCCGTCGGCACGGGGCATACGTCGCAGCCGGCGGCGGACAGCACGGGAATGGCAACTCCCAGCGAGCACTTGCCGTAGCCGCACAGATCATGCACGGCGGCGACGCGGGGGATGTACGCTCCTTCGCGCTGGTAGAGATGCGTTTCGGCTTCGTTCATGGAAGTACTTCCTTTCCGGGTTGTCAAGAGGCGATGAGGTTCAATTATATGGTTTGAGTGTGCGGGAGAATTGACGGCTTGAAAACAGGAGCGCGCAGCTGAAAAGCTGCGCGCGGCGAGACTCGAAAGCAGTGATCGCGCGTACGTGCAAGGAGCTTTTCAAAAGGCGATCCTCATCGTCTGGTCGCCGTTCGGCACGAACGCGAAGACGTTACTTGTCGTCTTCGTCGTCATCGAAAAAGGACCAATCGTCCTCGTCAGGCTCGTGATTGACGAACGTTTTGCGCGTGCGGCGCTCCATGATGACGCACGCGATCAAACTTACGACCAAACCGATTCCCACCAGGCATCCGATGCCGGCGTAGGTGTTGAAGAGAAAATCGTACAACGCACCGAAATCCATGGTTACCTCGTTACTCTAACTCGTGACATCACCATTGCCACAGAGTGTTTGCAGTTCAGCGTTAGAGTATACTATGTCGAGCCGATCCGGTACGGGTAGGCTTGGATATTCCTTTATTCTTTACGCGCGCTGAAGAAGGGCAAGCACCAACACGCCATGGGCAAAGACAAGCGCAAACGCAAACGACGCATAACGGCATCAATCGCAATCGTCGCCATTGTGGCGGCGATTGTTTCTGCTGTGCTCGGATTAACGTCTTTTATCGACAAGAAGCTCAATCAGAGCGCCGAGCAGCAGGTGGTCACGTTCACCGAGCAATCCGCCAGCAACGTAACCGACCGCATGTACATGTCGCAGAACGCCATCGGCGCGTTTACCGTGCAGACTACCGATCCTGCGTTGGTTGCGCCGGCTCTCAGCAGCTTCCAGGAGCACCACGGCTTTGCGAATGCGACGTTTGCCGGGATGGACGGTCGAGGCGTTCGCGCGGATGGCTCCGCATTTTCCGTCGACGAGCTGGCTCAGCCCGAAACGGCTTTGTCCGAGGGTCGCAGTTCGTACTCTGCCACGTTCGCCAACGAGGCGGGCGCCCGCGTGCGTCTCGCCCAAACGCCGCTTTATATCGATGGGCAGCAAGTCGGAGCCCTGTACGTGCAGGTGCCGTTAAGCTTGTTCTCTATGTCCCGTCAGCTGGATATGTTCGACGGCCGCGGCTACTTCATGTTGTTCGAGGGTTCCACCGGCGAGGTGCTGGTGCCTCCCACGGGCGAAACCAAGACGCCGGTGTTCATCGGCACGTCGCTGTACGACTTCCTTGACCGGGCGTCTCAGTACAGCGAGCCGGCCTCGAACACCGATGCCGCGGTCTCAACCGAAGCTGCCTTGCAGTTCATGCAGTCGCGCTCGCGGAGCGACCTTTCCACGCTGCGCGACGTTGTGGCGAACAAGCAGACGGGGCTGCTCACGGCCACGGTAGACGGCAAATCCAGTTATGTGTGCGTCGCGCCGGTCGACAACGGGTATTGGTACGTGTGCAACGTGGTGCCCGTCGAGAACGTGCGTGCCGAAGCTGCCGTGGTCACCACCACGTTCGAAGCGGTGTTCGCCATCATCTTCGCCTGCCTTGTGGTGGTGGCGCTGTTGGTGTTCGGCGCGTACCGCCGCCTGCGCGAACAGAACGTCGCCATGCTCGGCCAGTTGTACGAGGCGCTGTCCGACAGCATCGATATGGCGGTGAACCTCTATTCGCCCACCGACGGCAAGGTCACTCCCATTGTGGCGAAGGCCGAACGCATCATCGGCTATCGCCTTGACGCCTTTCTGCAAAACGAGCGGTTGGCGGCCACCATAGGGCTTTCTCCCGAGGGCGTGGCTCTGTTCGATCGCATTAGGAAGGACGAGACGAAGGGCTTCGAGCAAGGGGAGTTCTCGTTCCGCAGCAAGCAGACCGGCAAAGAATGCTGGGCTTCTTACTCGGTCAAGCGGCTGACGTTCGAAGATAAGCCGCAGCTGCTCGTGGTCATGCGCGACGTGACGGCCGACAAGGAGATCCAATTGTCCATGAAGGATGCGATGGACGTTGCCGAGGCGGCGAATGCTGCAAAGTCCGAGTTCCTCTCGCGCATGAGCCACGAGATCCGCACGCCTATGAACGTGATTCTGGGAACGCTGCAGCTTGCGCGGAGCAATCCGGACGATCGCGAGAAAGTTGCCGAGACGCTGAAAAAGATAGGAGACGCATCTGACCATCTGCTCGGGCTGATCAACGACGTGCTGGACATCTCGAAAATCGAGAACGGCAAGATGACCCTGGCCAGCGAGCCTTTCCGTCTCAGCGCCGTGCTGTCGCACGTGGCATCCGCCGTTCGCGTGCAGTGCGAACAGCGCGCCCAGGAATTCGTCGTGACAACTCCGCCATGCGCCGATGCCGTGTTCGTGGGCGATGCGCGGCGCATCAAGCAACTGTTGCTGAACTTGTTGACGAATGCCGTGAAGTACACGCCCTGCGGCGGCTGCGTTCGGTTCGAGACCACGGTGGCGAAGGGTGCCGCCATGGGGTATCGCCAGGTGAAGTTCACGGTATCCGACAACGGCATAGGCATGTCAGAGGAGTTCAAGGAGCATATTTTCGAGCCGTTCAGCATGGAGGGACGCTCGCGCGAGCAGGGCACGGGCCTCGGCATGCCCATCGTGAAGAACATCGTCACCATGATGGCGGGCGATATCGCCGTCGAGTCGACGAAAGGGCAGGGCACTACGTTCACGGTGACGTTCAACCTGCGTATCGCATTAGAGGCGGAGCGCATCGTGTTCGAGGAGGGCGAGGGCGCCGAGGCGGACGATGCGCAGCCCCTCGAACTCGATGCTGCGAGCGCGGCGGCGCTGCGATCCCTCGGCG
>ERZ772954.2360-NODE-2360-length-12281-cov-149.036807_pt1 | contig 12281 bp, 10 predicted proteins | sample MGYA00580684_ERZ772954 | MGnify/ENA primary metagenome ERZ772954 (study PRJEB29015, sample SAMEA2737654) | human gut metagenome | biome: human gut; feature: human-associated habitat; material: faeces | place: China | collected 2012 ...
ATAATATATCTTGCTATCTCAATTGCTCTTTCCTCAATATAACCTTTCAAAAAAATTCCCCTGCAATACTTGTTTTTACATTGTATGCAGGGGAATCCTTTTTATTATTCAATTTTTAAATTAACGCGGTTCCTTTCCCTTTAGCATACGCTTATTTTCATACATATGCGTATCTGCCCTCTTTCTTGTATCCACAAAACTCTGATCCACATTGTCATCATAGAACGCATAGCCGCAGGCGATCTCCACTTCCACTGAATGATCTGTTCCTTTGTATTGCTTCTGAAGCTCTTTCAGTCTGTCCATTGCTTCTTCTATGCTATTTTCCTTTGCATCCGGCATGATCACACAGAATTCATCTCCACCAATACGATATACTGTATTCTCCTGTGAAAATGCATTTGTGATCATCTCCGATGCCTTTTTCAGGTATGTATCGCCTGCCTCATGGCCATACCGGTCATTACACTTTTTCAGGTTATTCAGATCTAACATGACAATGGCGGTCTTGTCCGGATGCTGATTGTCTCTCTCCCATTCATCATAGGCATTCCTGCTGTAAAGTCCGGTCAAAATATCCTTCAATGCCAGTTCTTTATAGATGGCAGCTTTCTGTCCTTCATGAAGTTTTTCCATGGAATCTGATGCTGCAAGCCATGCCAGCAGACAGATATAAACAAGGAATCCTGTTCTTCCCAGAATATCCACAACAGTTGAAATAACATAAAAAAATATAATATCTGCAGCAAATGCAGCAAAAAGAATGATAATTCCCACAATATTCGTCTTTGCAATCCTATCCATGCCGTGCTTCTTCACGTAATGAACCAATGCATATCCCAGATATAGGATATCCATAGCCATTAATATATGGGTAAATGTTACAGCATTCCGAAATTCAAGTACTCCTGTCATATGGAGCAGAACGCATGCCGCCATATTCAAAACACTTAAAAATGTGATTGATCCGGCAGCCCATTTATCTTCCGGCATTAAAAAACCCTGCACAAACATCGCAAAAGGTGCAGGCATAAGCATGATCAAAATATACCCAAGATTAGAACCTGCCACTGTATTTTTGACCAGAAGCGCCATCAGCACCGTCTCATTCAAAGACCATGCGCCCATCAGCACTGCAAATAATCCAAAATACAAAACATAGTTTTCAATGCGTATCCCTTTATTGCCAATGATAAAATACATGATCAGAAATATACCGATTGCCAGTTCCAACAGACACACACACGCACCTATAGCAGAATTGCGTATGAGATACAGCACCTCATCGACTGCCTCGCCGATATAAAAAGACAGGGTCTCGCCGCCCACTCTCCGGTATGCAGCATGTGTCCTCACAATGACCTGCCCACAACCCGGCTCGATCTCCAGAAAATTCCAGACAGACCCGGGTGTTGTACCAAAAATCCCCGGCACCGGTTTCAGATCATAAATCAGCTCGCCATCTTCATACACTTCAATGCCAAGATGGATAGAATAAAAAGCAAGGCATATATTTTTCCCTGTAAACTGCTCTCCTGAGAAAACGTATTCTTTTGTCATTTCATCTACCTGTGTAATGCTCTGTGGCGTGATCTGCTGATGTCCTGCGATCTCCCCCTTACGGAAATGTGTTTCATTTTTTGCAAACAGAAAACTACCGACAACAAATAGCACTCCCAAAAGCAACACGATATAGTAGGAACCTGATAATAATTTTTTCATTTAAACTTCCTCTGTGATGGCAGCCCTACAAAAACTGTTTCAGCGTATCTTCTACTTTTTTACAGCGTTCCGCCACAATATTTTCCATGGTCGGGTTGCATACTTCCATCAGATACGGATGACCGACAAATTCTAACATCGCTCTGTCATTTTCATTGTCACCAAATGCTGCCATCTCATCCGGTGCGATTCCAAGACGCTCTCCGATCTCTTTTAAGGCGGCACCTTTGCTCGTTCCAAGCGGTGTAAAATCTCCCCAGCGGTTTCCCGATGTCACAATAATGCAACGGTCATCCGGATATTTTTCACGAAACTCTGCAGTTGCTTTTTCCTGCTTCTCCGGCTGTGTAAAATAAGATACCTTGATGATTGGTTCCTCAATGCGTTCCGGCGCATCAATCACTGTCACATGATTTCCTACCACATCACGCACATGTGTCACAAAATCTTTTGACTTTGGAATCAGATAAGAAGTTCTCTCACCGGAAATGACAATCTCGCAATCTGGATGATCCATCACAGTGTGACAGATGTCCAATGCAAGGGAATCTTCAAACTGCTTCTTCACCAGAACCTGATCACTGTGCATGACCAGCGCTCCATTTTCACACAGATACATAATATCATCTTTTACCGGGGCAAATAGTTTCTGCAGATTCACGTACTGTCGTCCGCTTGCCGGTACAAAATAAATTCCTTTTCTCGTTAATTCTTCTACAATCGGAAATAATTCCGGATTGCAGTTTTTTGCGAAATTTAACAGTAATGTTCCATCAAGATCGCTGGCGATCAATTTAATCTTTGACATGCTTCTCTCCCATTGTAGCTTTTTCTGTAAATGCAATGCTACTTTTCTTTCTTTCCAAACAGGGATGACCAGAAACTCTTCCGCTGTTCCTTCTGCCGCTGTTCTTCCAAAGCCTCTAATTCTTCTTCTGACTGATAACCTGGCAAAATATCATCTGCAAAACTTCTTCCCTGCAGATTCTCCATATGATCGATGCGCAGGCACATTTCTTTTGTTGCCTCCATCATGTACACCATCATTTTTTTGACATTCAGATAAAGTTTATCCGCATTATGCCTGATCTGATCCGGATTTTCCTCCATAAAAACACATTCATCGCCCCACACGCGAAGCCACTCCAGACGATCTCTCTGTTCTTTGCGCACAACACTTAAAAAACGGCTGACCATCGCATTGTGATTATCATCCCTTGTATAACAGAGATACTCTTCCAACGTGGCACTCTCCGGAAAATTGATTTCATAGTAGCCATTATAAATCCGGCAGATTTTTTCCGTTGCTTTGCGCAGCATCATCCCGCATTTCTGTGGTTTTGTCCAATATAATTCCTCTGCTTTTTCCAAATTTTGATACAATGAATCATATAGCTGTCTCAAGTCATCTGTAGAAGGCTCTGCCTCTTTTATGTAATCAAAGTTCATGTCCGTATCCTGCCCCTCATTTATTTACTCTGCGATTCCCTGTTTCCTGTAGAAAAATACTTTATCTGTTTTACAACCACTCTATTCTGTCACGCAAACATTGGTGTAAAGTCTTCCGTATCTCCGCAGAAGAATCCACCGGTTTTATCCATGATCCTGCGCATGACCTTTTTTGCCTCCTCATAAGTTTCCGGCTTAAAGGTCACAAGGAAAACCGTTTTCACCTGATGTTCTGCTGCAAAAGAAGCCGTAACCTCGTCTTTTGGATGGATCTGTGCTGTCTCGATATCTACAGAAGCTCCCTCTGACATTCCAATCTCAAGAACTCCGGCATCTTCCCAGATTTCCAATTCATAGCCATCCTGTTCCCCAAATGCTTCATATATCTGTCTTACACTGATTTCCTGTGGTGTCATATAAAGCCAGTCTCCCGGAACTTTTATTACCTCAGATGCTTTCTTTGCTTTTCCGACGGATTTCTTTTTTGACTGTTCTGTTCCCTTTTTCCCTGATAGTTTCATGCTCTCTCTCCTGAATGATATTCTTACGCCAGAATTCTCTCTCGTAATTTTACATACGATATGCTACACTGATTATAGCCGAAATTTGAAAGGTATTCTATAGATTTATGAAAATTTTGATATTATCCTGTGATACGGGTGAAGGACACAACAGTGCCGGAAGAGCTGTAAAGGAGGCCGCCGAATCAAAAGGGCATACAGTAGAGATGATGGATATGTTTCTTTTATCCGGAAAACGCACCTCCCATGCCGTTGCCGGAGCGTATGTTGGCATAGTAAAACATATTCCATTCTTTTTTGGATTTATTTATAAAGTAGGAATGCTGATCTCAAGTTCCAGACGGAAATCTCCCGTCTATTTTGCCAACGCCTTATTGGGAAAAAAATTAGCCTCCTATATTGACAGACATGATTTTGACATTGTTCTCACTCCGCACCTTTATCCTGCGGAGACAATGACTTATATGAAAAAGAAAAATCTTTTGCATATACCGGCAGTTGCGGTTGGAACAGACTACACCTGTATCCCATTCTGGGAGGAGACAAATCTCGATTATTATGTGATTCCACACGAGGATCTGATCCCGGAGTATGTAAAACGCGGCGTTCCGGAGGAGAAACTGCTTCCCTATGGCATTCCGGTGCGGCAGGATTTCTGCAGAAATCTGTCTAAGGAAGCTGCAAGAAAAAAACTGCACCTCCCGATGGATGTTCCGATGTTTCTCGTCATGAGCGGAAGTATGGGATTTGGAAAACTGGCTGTTTTTGCGGCTGAGTTAGCACTCCGCTGCCGGAACGGAGAACACATTGTGATCATCTGTGGAAATAATGCAAAAATCGAACGCATTTTGCGGAAAGAATTTCATTTTAACAAACGGGTCCATATTATCGGGTATACCAATCATGTATCCCTTTTTATGGATGCCTGCGATGTCATTTACACAAAGCCTGGCGGTCTTACCTCGACAGAATCTCTTGTAAAAAATATCCCGATCGTCCACACGGCTCCGATTCCGGGATGTGAGACTGCAAACCTGCATTTTTTTGGTGCAAGACATCTCTCTGTCTCCTCAAAGCATCTCGCAAAACAGGTACAGCTTGGCAAAGCACTGATTGAAAATGATTCCCTGCGTGAACAGATGTCAGAGGCACAGCGCAGAGAACGCAAGCCTGAAGCTGCCATGCAGATTGTAAGTCTGTTAGAACGGCTTGTTTCTCATGAATAGAAAGGGGTTTTTATGTTATATCTCTTCTTTACGATTCTTGGATTTGCCCTCGGAAGCACACTGTTTGCTTACTGGACACCAAAAATCATCCGGCACATTGATATCCGGGAACTTCCCGCAGACCACAATCCGGGCGTTGCAAATGCCTTTATGTACGGCGGATTTTTCTGTGGGCTGCTCTCCCTTATTTTAGAGCTGGCAAAGGGATTTGTTCCGGTATTTCTCGGGCAGCGCTTTTTAGATACTCACTCGCTGCTTTTTATTCCGGTGCTCATCGCCCCGGTGTTCGGACACGCATTTCCATTTTTCCGAAAAGAAAAAGGCGGCAAAGCAATTACCGCCTCCTTTGGAGTCCTGCTCGGTCTGTTTCCGGAGATGCGTCCGGCAGTGTACCTTGCATTTTTCTTTATTTTCTTTTCCCTGATCGTTGTGGTCAGCCCACATTCTTTCCGGTCTGTCGTTACTTTTGGACTGTTTGCATTATGCGTGCTGTTTACCGTAAAAGTTCCATCCATCCAGATTGGAAGCTTTCTGATCGCTGCGGTCGTGATCTACCGGCATTTTATCAAATACCTCGGCGAGCCGCTCCACATACGGCTTTTCAAACATACAGCATAGCCTCACGGCTATGCTGCTTTTTTCTTCTTCACACTATTCAGCTTACCAGCACAGGACTTCATGTCCGTCCTCCGTCACAAGCACCATAATCTCCCACTGTGCGGATGGAAGTCCATCATCTGTATACACTTCCCAGTCATTATCGGAATCAACATAGATATCTGGCTGTCCCATATTCACCATCGGCTCAATCGTAAAAATCATGCCAGGAACCATCAGCATCTCCTGTCCACGTCTGGAATTATATCCTACCCACGGCTCCTCATGGAACTCAAGACCTACACCATGTCCGCCAATTTCACGGACAACTGTGTATCCATTGGAAAATGCATGGTCGTGGACTGCCTGCCCCATGTCACCTAAAAATCCCCATGGTTTTACTTCTTTTAATCCAAGTTCGACACACTCTTTGGTCACCTGAACAAGTTTCTTCTTCCCAGGGCTGACCTCACCGATACAGAACATTCTCGAAGAATCAGAGAAATATCCGTTTAAAATGGTAGAGCAGTCGACATTGATAATATCCCCTGCCTTTAGGATCACATCCTTGGAAGGAAAACCGTGGCACACCTGATCATTCACAGAGGTACACACAGAAAATGGATATCCTTCATAGTTGAGTGGTGCCGGGATTCCGCCCATGCTTGTTGTCATATCATAAACAATTTTATCAATCTCTGCCGTATTCATACCCTCATGGATATTTTTCTCAATGTAATCAAGCACTGCAATGTTAATTTTACAGCTCTCTTTAATGCCTGCGATCTGCTCTGCATTTTTAATAATGTTACGCTGCGGCACGATATGTCCCTGTGACGCATATCTTGCGATCTTCTCATCAAATGCTTCATGGCATGCCTTGTACTTTCTGCCACTTCCACACCAGCATGGATCGTTTCTTCCAATTTTTACTGACATAATTTTTCTCTTTTCTACTTTCTAATTATCAAGCGTGACAGAGCCAAAATCCACTCTGTCCCATACTTTTTCATTCACACTGTATTTGTGTTCCGACAAAAGTGCCTCATAGGCTTCCCCATTAAAATTATACGCCTCGTACTCTTTTTGGTGCATCTGGGCATAAATACTCTGATATTTATCAGCCAGTGCTATTTTCTCCATCTCAGAATCCAGTTCTTCCTCTGAAATCCCCAATTGTTCTTTCTGCCAGTCCTCTAAATCAGACCAGAAATCACTCTCATCATTTTCAAGATATTCCTGCTCCGTAACGTCCAGCTTCATGCCCTCTGCCACAGCCATCTGATAAAAAATCTCATCATGCACAGCCATATCCAATGCTGCCTGTTTTGCAGTAAGCTTCACAAACTGCCCGTCTGTATAAACATTCCAGTACTGTCTTGGATTGTCCGGGTTATAGAGTATCGCCTGTTCCTGAACTGTTTTTTCCTCATAAGCTACATAAAATGCGATATCTTTCAAAGTCAATGATACATCATCCACGGTAACCGCAGTCTTATCTAACGCCTCATTGTAAACCAGATATTCCTTCTTCTCTTTCGACTGGAAAGAAAACGCTATGACAACAATCAAAATGAGTACAAGAATGATTGTAAAACGTATTCGCTTCTCCATATTATCGCCGCGCCCTTCTGTATGGTGCTTACTGACAAAGTTTTGCAACTACCTGATTGATCACGCTTCCTTCTGCCTTGCCTTTTAATTCAGGCATCACATTTTTCATGATCATTCCTTTGTTCTTGCCCGCAACGATATCTGCAAATTTCTCAGTGATAAATGCTTCCACTTCCTCTGCGGACATCATTTTTGGTGCATATTCCTGATAAATATCGTATCTTGCCTGATATTCTTCCTTCAAATCTGTTCTCTCTGCAGGGCATGTATCAATCTGCTCTTTTACGGATTTGATTTCTTTTAAAATGACACGGTCAACGATCTCCTCGCTGATATTGTCTCTGCATCCCTCATCAATGGCTACTTTCTTCGCTGCGGATACCAATGCGGAAATCGCATCTTTACGAACTTTATCTCTTGCCTTCATGGCTGCTATCATATCTTTTTGTAACTGTTCAAACTGCATAATATTTCTCCTTCTTTCTATTGTCAGCATCCGATAGCTGCGAATCTCTTGTCCGTTTATTTATAAGTTTCGCAATTATCCAACTGTTAGTATAGACAAACTCTGCAAGATATTATATCACTTTTTCCATAAAGTTACAATTCCTTTATAACACCCGTCGTATCGTCAGGATCGTACGATACGTTGCACTTCCGTAACAGATTCCGTTTGTCGGGCTGGAAGCATGCACGATCCTTCCATTTCCCATATAGATTGCAACATGTCCCGGATAGCAGATGATATCTCCCGGCTGTGCGCAGTCATAGCTTACTGCCTGTCCGCAGCTCTGCATGGAATAAGAGTTTCTCGGAAGCGAGATTCCATACTGTCCGAAACATGCCATGACAAAATAAGAACAGTCAGCCCCCTCCGTCAGACTGTTTCCGCCGTACACATACGGATAACCGACATATTGGCTCGCAAAGGCCACCACATCACTTCCGCTTACATTTGTAGTGTGTGCAGGGTTTAAACCTGAAGATGTTAAACCGGTTCCTGAACCTGAAGCTGACGCATTTGTGTCATTGCCCGTTGTGTTTGACTGATTTCCTGCATTTTGCTGTTGTTGCTGCGCTGCCCGCCTTGCGGCTGCCTCTTCTGCTGCCTGGCGCGCCTGTTCATCTGCAATGATCTGGTTCTGCTTTTTGATCGTATCTGCATACTGGCTTGCAAGACTTTTTGCGCTTGCAAGCTGGGCGTCAAAATTATCCATCACAGCGCTTTTTTCTGCGATCAAAGCCTGCAGGGAAGATGCCTGGTCTTCATAACTGATCTTTAACTCTTCCATCTCTGCCAGCTGTGCATTTAACTGATCCTTCAGATCTGCCACCTGCTGTACCGTCTCCTGATAAGCAGTAAGCTGCTTTCTGTCGTAATCATACACTTCGGATACATATTCCACACGGTTTAAAAGGTCGGTGATGCTGGTCGCGCCCATCATCGCTTCCCAGTAATTACTGTCACCATTTTCATACATATACCGGATCCGCATTTTCATCGCATTATATTGCGTCTGCTCTTTCTCCTGTGCGACTTCAAGATCCGCATTCGCCTGATCGATCTCCCCCTGCTTTGCATCTATATCGTGTTCCAGAAGATCCATATCTGTGAGCAGTGCCATGAGCTGGTCATCATAAGCGTCCATCTCCTCCTGAAGATCACTCTGTGCCGCCTGGATCTCATCAATCTGGCTGTTTAAGTTGTCTAACTCCTGCTGCGCTTCGTTTTTCTTGTTTTTTGCATCGTTAATGACGGACGCATGCACCGAGTATATGCCTCCTATGCCAAGCACACACGCCATAACTGCCGCTATTATCTGCTGTTTTATCTTTAATTTTTTCATCGCCCGTAAAAATTTCATAAAAGCGTTAATCTCCTTGTGTGAAAATAAATGAACGATAATTGTGTAACTCCTCTTACCTTTGTTTCAAATTGTTCAAAATCAACAAAAACATTCAAGACACGCTCTCCAGTATTTTCTCAAGCTTTTGTTGATTTTTCACAATTCAATTTACGTTATGATGAGTTTCACAATTATCTAACATCATATCTACCATATCATACTTATTTTAACACATTTTGCTATGCAATAGTTAGCCTTTCCATAAATTTACAATGAAATAAATCCCAGATAGATTCCCACCGGACAGAAGTACCGCACGAATTTCAGAGCCGGAATGTAGGCTGCAATATCCACAAGAACCGGGCAGAACACCAGATTTATCAACACAAGCAGGAACATGTGGGATGTAAAACTGGTCAGATTTTGTATCCATTTTCCAACGATCCATATCCACACGATACAGGCTGCCAGTAACAATAGCATGGCACTGATCTCCCGAAGGAGTCCGCGGCTCTCCCTGGAACAAAGCAGTAACACCAAGCCAGCCACCGCCGGAACGGTTCCCGCTGCGAGAAGTCCCATCATCTGAAATCCTTCGCCAAGTGGCGCCGGAAGTGCCAAATATGGTTTTCCACTGCCGGCGTCAAAACGTCGTCCGTATTCCACATATATGATCAAAAACAGAAACAATGCCACAAGCCCGTGAAGTGCAAATACCTGTTTTCCATCCTCTATCGTCTGTACCGCCTCTGTCTGCTCCACATTTACCTGAAAAACCTCATTTCCTTTGAGATACTTTTCATTATTGGCAAGCAGAACATCACATGCTGCGTTTGCATCATCACCAAACAGCTGCTCTGTCCTTGCACTCAGCATCTGTACTCCATACACCTCAAACAGAGCCGCATAAAATGTTTCGCATGCGACCTCGCCCTTCGTGGTGAGCGGCGTGCAGATATACGACACACTGTTTTTTAACTTTTCATGCTCAAATTTTTTTTCAAAATTGTTGGAAAAATAAAAACCACATTCCAGTTTTCCTGCAATGACATCCTCCTGCAACGCCTCTTTGCTGTCGTACATCACAAAGGAAAAAAGACTTTCACGCTGTGTCAGATGTTCCAGCACTTCTTTTCCATGCGCTCCGTCTGTTTCCACAATTCCAACGGTCACATTGTCAGACTGCGGCATTGAGATCTGTCCGGCAAACCAGACCACAAAGAGCATAGATACTAATAACAACAGACTTGTCCCACGTTTCAGCCACGCTTTCAACTGTAAAAAATACCAATGAAAAAATGCTGATCTTCCACCCCCTCCGATGGTCAGGCATCCGCCTTTTTTATGTTCCCTCCGTTCTGCTTTCCCAAAATTTCCTGCCGCTTTTGCCCATAGCACGCTGGCTGCAAAAAGCACAGCTAACATGAGGATCAGCTGCCTTGTCTCCTGCCCTTTGATTCCGAAAAACAGTAATTTCAGATAATAACTGTCCCAAAAGGTCAATGGAAAAAAGGCTCCGATTTTCCCGAAAATTCCGGGCAGATATGCAGTAGGGATCACAACACCGGAAGCCATGATCTGGAAAACATTGACCGCAAGTAGCACGATCGTACCTCTGGTACTCTCTCCCGAAATCGTATAGACCAGGTGAAAATATGCTGCGATCACCGCTGCAAGAAGCAGTGTTCCGGACAACACTTCCCGGTCAAACCACAGAAAAGACAGATGCAGCTTCCCTGATACCAGACAGCCTGCGGCATACACCAGAATTCCCACAAGCCACAGCGGAACGGTCATCAGTAACACTTTGATCAATGCATTTTTTCCTTCGCCGATACCGTAAATTCTGATTTTTTCCTCCACAGCACGGCTCTGCTTCTGATACAGATAACCGTAATTGACACCCATCATCAGAAGGAGAAGCAGTACAGCCGCAGAAAAATAGTATTGATAGAGGTCTGCTTTTCCAAGCGAAGAATACACATTTTTCTGGAAAACCGAAGTGCGATCGAATGCCTCGTCAATATAAAGCCCGGAGATCACATCCCCGATCTGATTCCTTGAGATCTCCGTCTGATAAATCTGCGCAGTATCGTAGGCAGCATAGACACCAGCCTCCGCCGTCCGTAGCAGAGAGACGCCGTCCGTCACAAGTTCACCGAACACTCTCGTGTTTAACGGAGCATTTTCCGGGAAATAAATGGTTGCCGGTGTATTTTTCCCGGAATCCACATCCTCGTAAAACTGCTTCGGAAGTGAGAGCACCGCATCTAAAGTACCTTCTTCCAGCGATGCCATCGCTTCTCCCTGATCCAGATATTGAAAGTGGCAGACACTTTTCACGCTGTCCATCGCAGAGATAAACTGCGCCACCATCTTCGTCTGTGCCTCATCCTCAGGGATCACAACGCCAATCTCTGCCGTCTGGAACACACCGGCATCCCGCATAACGAGACTGACCGCAAGCACTCCGCCTGCGATCAGTAATAAAATCACTATAAACTTTACCATGCTTTTTCTCGCCGCTATCAGGCTTTTTTTACCCTCAAGTGACAGATATCGAAGAAAAAATCTCATGAATTAAAATCCACCTAACATTGCTGCAAAGATTTCATGAAGAAGATCCTGCCATTCCTCTTCAGTTGCATTTCCAAGGTCAAAGACATCGCCGGAAACTTCCTCAAACTGAGCACCTTTTTCCCATGTGATACTTCCGCTCACATCTTCAGAATCATTTCCAAGATCATCAATGGTAATGACCATCCTGTTCTTATCGACTGCAAGATTTCCTGCAAAATCATAAGATTCCTCATCATATTTTGCTTCCATTGCGATGTCTCCGCTGTCACTGTCATACGTGAACTTTACGGTATCGTTTTCCTCTGCGGTCATCATGATTGTCTCGACACTGCCCTCGTTACTGCCCTGAACCTCGATCACTTTTTCTCCGTCTGCAAGGATAAGCATGTTCTGCGTTCTCCTGTCCCCGCCGAGGAACTGGATTTCAAATGAGACATCATTTTCCGGTATGATATCAATGGCTGCATACTGACCTTTGTATAAGTAGAATACAAGCGTTGTGCTGTCATCAAGTTCTTCCACTGCCTCTCTCATAGATGCAACAAAATCTGCTGCGGTCAGATCAAGCGCATCCATCAGTTCCTGATAATCTTCCCCGTAAAGTGTCTCAAGTCCATCGATCACATGATTCACGTTGTCTTTGGTCACAACCGTCTGATATCCCTTACAGCTGCGCTCTGTTCCGTCGATGGTAAAGTCTTTTGCGTCCACTTTGGAAAATTCCA
>ERZ772954.2361-NODE-2361-length-12277-cov-13.141875_pt1 | contig 12277 bp, 10 predicted proteins | sample MGYA00580684_ERZ772954 | MGnify/ENA primary metagenome ERZ772954 (study PRJEB29015, sample SAMEA2737654) | human gut metagenome | biome: human gut; feature: human-associated habitat; material: faeces | place: China | collected 2012 ...
GCTGGACAGTTTGGATGGAAGTACGGCATTGCGGCCACTTGGGCGGGCATCGGCAACGCCCTGCTGGGCTCGCTGCTGGCCTGGGCGGTGGTGGGCCGCCGGACCCGCATCATGACCCAGCACCTCAGCTCCGCCACCATGCCGGAGTTCTTCGGCAAGCGCTTCGGCAGCGACAAGCTGAAGATCGCCGCCTCAGTCATCATCTTCATCTTCCTCATCCCCTACACCGCCTCGCTGTACAACGGACTGTCCCGCCTGTTCGGCATGGCCTTTAACATCGACTATTCCGTGTGTGTCATCGTCATGGCGGTCCTCACCGGGGTGTATGTCATCGCCGGCGGCTACATGGCCACCGCCATCAACGACTTCATCCAGGGCATCATCATGATCGTGGGCATCTGCGCCGTCATCGCCGCCGTCCTCAACAGCCAGGGAGGCTTTATGGCCGCCCTGGAGGGACTGGCCCAGGTGAGCGACCCCGCCGTCTCTGACATCCCCGGCGTCTTCGCCTCCTTCTTCGGCCCCGACCCCCTGAACCTGCTGGGCGTGGTGCTGCTCACCTCGCTGGGCACCTGGGGCCTGCCCCAGATGGTCCAGAAGTTCTACGCCATCCGGGACGAGAAGGCCATCGAGACGGGCACCGTCATTTCAAGCGTATTCGCCCTGCTGGTGGCCGGCGGCTGCTACTTCCTGGGCGGCTTCGGGCGGCTCTTCTCCGACCAGATCGACGTGGCGGCCAACGGATATGACTCCATCATCCCCACCATGCTCTCCGGACTGTCCGATGTGCTCATCGCCGTGGTGGTCATCCTGGTGCTCTCCGCCTCCATGTCCACCCTGTCCTCCCTGGTGCTGGCCTCCAGCTCCACCCTCACCCTGGACTTCCTGAAGGACCACTTCATCAAAGATATGGATGATTGCCTCCAGTTCTGAGAATGACAGGGTATTAAAGGCTGATTTAACAACCTGCTGCTTACGGTCCTCTTCTGCATTCTCTTCGTGTACTGCACGCATCATTTCAAGCCCTACTACGGTTGTGCCGTATTCACTGACAATGATATCCTCGATATCGTATGGCTTATTATCACGATACATGAAAACTGTTCCCAGACGTTCGCCCGCAATATCGATCGGATTGATGATACCCTGGCAGCTGCTGTCAACGTGCTCAAACCCTAAAGTCTGAAGATTCACATTTTCCTTAGTTGATAAAACTCCCAAAAAACGCTCGTTCAACAATTCATCTACGTGTCCGCCAACGTTATCCTCAATCAGTTCAGTTATTTCCTTCACACCCGGGCATAAACTGATGCCTAAGACTTTGCCCTTCTTGCTCAGTACCAGGATATTGGAACTTAAAGTCTCCATCAGAACCTGACAGATGTCATTGAACACAACCTTACTGGAACTGCTATTGTGCAAAAGTTTGTTAATTTTTCTTGTTTTATCTAACAACTGAACGCTCATCTTGGCCTCCTTCAATGATTTATTCGATGTAACCATCTTTATAAGATAATAGTACACGCTTCACCACGAAAAAGCAAGATATTTTTATATTTTTTTCGATTTTATCTGCATTTTCAGAAAATTCTTATATTCAGTCTTCTTCTTTTGTTTTTGCCTCTACATAACCGCAGGTTTCCTGACTGCAGACCAGTTTATTTCCTTTTTCGATCATATAGCTTCCGCAGACAGGGCACTTCTTGTCTGACGGTTTCTGCCAGGACATAAAATCGCATTCCGGATTGTCAATACATCCGTAATACTTACGTCCCTTCTGTGTTTTCTTAAGGACGACATCCTTGCCGCATTTCGGGCAGGCAACACCGATCTTTTCGTAATAAGGCTTGGTGTTTCTGCACTCCGGGAATCCCGGACAGGCAAGAAATCTTCCGTGAGGTCCGTACTTGATGACCATATTTCTGCCGCAGACATCACAGACCTCCTCTGTGACTTCATCCTGGATATCAACTTTTTCCAGTTCTTTCTCAGCTGCATCTACGTCTTTCTTGAGGTCAGGGTAGAAGTTTCTGACAACCGTCTTCCACTGGACAGTGCCTGCCTCCACGCAGTCCAGAAGGCCTTCCATCATCGCCGTAAAGCGCACATCCACGATGCTTGGGAATGCCTGTTTCATGATGTTGTTGACAACCTCTCCAAGTTCTGTCACATAGAGGTTCTTCTGTTCCTTGGAAACGTAACGTCTGCTGATGATCGTTGTGATCGTAGGCGCATAAGTACTCGGTCGTCCGATGCCCTGTTCCTCCAGCGCCTTGACGAGGGACGCCTCTGTGTAATGTGCCGGCGGCTGTGTGAAATGCTGCTCCGGTTTGAGTTCTTCCAGAGTAAGTTTCATGCCTTTTTCCAGGGACTGACTCAGGACATTGCCTTTCTGGTTATCCTCTTCCTGTGTATAGACGGATAAGAAACCATCAAAAACTACCTTGGAAGCCGCAACGGTGAAAGTATATTCTCCTGCTCCGATCTTTACAGAAGTTGTCTCATATCTGGCTGCCGCCATTCTGCTGGCAGTAAAACGTTTCCAGATCAGCTGATACAGACGGAACTGGTCTCTGGAAAGAGATTCCTTGATCATTGCCGGCAGTCTGGTGATGTCGGTCGGTCGGATTGCCTCATGCGCATCCTGGATCTTCTGCTCTTTCTTGACAGATTTCTCTGTTACAGATACATACTCTTCTCCGTACTGCTGTCCGATGTATTCTCTTGCGGCTGCATCTGCCTCCTGGGAGATTCGGGTGGAATCGGTACGCAGATAAGTGATGATACCTACTGTGCCGCTTCCCTTGATGTCAACACCCTCGTATAACTGCTGTGCCAGACGCATTGTCTTCTGTGTGGAAAAATTGAGTGTCTTGGATGCTTCCTGCTGCAGAGTACTGGTGGTAAAAGGAAGCGGAGCATTCTTGATACGCTCACCCTTCTTGACTTCCGTGATCTCATACTCTGCATTTTCCAGTTTCGCAAGAAGTTCTTCCATTTCTTTCTTATTGTGAATCGGCATCTTCTTGTCTGTGCCGTAGAATTTCGCCTTGAGAGGTTTCTTCTCTCCTTTGACACGGAATTCACCATCCAGGCTCCAGTATTCCTCTGGAATGAATGCATTGATCTCATCCTCACGGTCACAGATGATACGCAGTGCTACAGACTGCACACGACCTGCACTTAAGCCTCTCTTGACCTTGACCCAGAGAAGCGGGCTGATGGTATATCCTACCATTCTGTCCAGCATTCTTCTCGCCTGCTGTGCATCTACCAGGTTCATATCCAGATCCCTTGGCTGCTTGATAGAATTCTTCACGGCCGTCTTGGTGATCTCATTGAAAGAAATCCTGCGCATCTTGGCCGGATCTTCCTTCAACGCCTGCATCAGATGCCAGGAAATCGCCTCTCCTTCACGGTCAGGGTCAGTTGCGAGATAGATCTTGTCTGCTTTTTTTGCAGCCTTACGAAGTCCCGCAAGGAGCTCTCCTTTCCCACGGATCGTAATATATTTCGGCTCAAAATCGTTATCCACATCGATTCCGAACTGACTCTTCGGGAAATCCCTCACATGTCCGTTTGATGCCTGTACATCATAATTACTTCCAAGAAATTTTTTTATGGTTTTTACTTTTGCAGGTGATTCTACTATCACCAGATATTTCGCCATGCTACCTCTCCTACTTTTGCTAAACTCTCCGGGATCTGTTGCTTCAAGAGTCGACGTCTTATGTCGGTTTTAAGTCTCTTTTATATAATAATGTCTGCCGATCTCCCGGATCAGACCTGACAGCTTTAACTCCAGCAAAAGGCTTCCGACCTGCCTCGGCGGAAGACCTGTTTTCTGAATTAAAAAATCCGTAGATTTTGGTCGTAAATCGAGACAACTATACACCAATTTCAAATCGCTTGCAAGTCCTAAGTCATTTTTTGAGTCGGATTTTACCTTATTTTCATAATTCATCCCCAGTTCTCTGAGAAGAATTTCCGGACTGTACGCGATTCCTGCCCCATCATATATCAGTTTGTGGCATCCTATACTCAGTTCCTCATTTACAGGTCCCGGAATCGCATAAACTGTTTTTCCCTGATCCAATGCCCACTGTGCTGTGATAAGCGAACCACTTTTTTCTCTTGCCTCTACGATGAGCACCATATCCGCAAGTCCACTTATGATTCGGTTCCTTGCCGGAAAAAAATAATTTCTTGCTCTCATACCCGGAGGCTGTTCACTTATGATTCCTCCTCCTTCCCTCAGGATACGTTCATACAGGGCTTTATTTCCCGCCGGATAACAGATATCCACACCACCTGCAAGAACTGCGTAGGTTGCTGTTCCTCCCTCCAGTGCTCCCTTGTGTGCTTCTGCATCAATCCCGTAGGCCATGCCGCTGATGATCTGCACTCCTGCGCTGCTGAGGACCTTTGCATATCGAAATGCCTGGATTCTTCCGTATGTGCTGCACGCCCGTGCTCCAACGATTGCTATACTTGGTTTTTTCCTGTCGGGCAGTCTTCCTTTTACAAAAAGTATTTCCGGCATTTTGGGGTAATTATTTAATTTTTCCGGATATTCTGCACTTTTGGAACTAATCCGGAGGATTTTTTCTTCTGGTTTTTCTTCCATATAAAATACCTCATTCTTTCCTGTTTTATGACACTTTAGTTCCAGTATTTTTTGTCAAACGCACGATAGGAAAGTGCCTCCCCTATATGATGCTTCTGTATAGTTCCTGAATCATCCATATCTGCAATTGTTCTTGCCACCTTCAGAATACGGTGATATGCCCGTGCACTGAATGGCATATGCTCAAATGCCATCTTAAGAAGACCCCTTCCCTGGGCGTCCAGTTTACAGAATCGTTCTATCTGGCTTCCTTTGAGTTCCCCATTGAACTGGATTCCTTCATTCCTGTATCGGCTTCTTTGTATTTCCTGGACCCGTGTAACACGTTCCTGAATCTTATTCGTCGATTCTCCGATCCGGCTGCTGCTCAGCCCTTCAAAAGATACCGGTGTCACATCCGCACAGAGATCCAGTCTGTCAAGCAGTGGCTGGCTGATCCTTCCAAGATACTGTGAAACCTGTGCCGGGGTGCAATGACAGCGATTCATATCAGGATAATGCCCGCAGGGACAGGGATTCATTGCCGCACACAAAATAAAATCTGCCGGAAAATCATAGGTTCCATATACTCTTGAGATTCGGATCACTTTATCCTCCAGAGGCTGTCGCAAAATCTCCAGACTCCGCCTTGAAAACTCCGGCATCTCATCAAGAAAAAGCACGCCTCTGTGTGCCAGCGTGACCTCTCCCGGTCTGGGATTTCGTCCGCCGCCGGCCAATGCCTGCGCAGAACAGGTATGATGTGGACTTCGAAATGGCCGTTTTCTCACAAGAGGATCACCCGGAGACAAAAGCCCCGCGATACTGTAGATTTTGGTCAGTTCCAGTCCTTCCTCAAGACTCAGTGACGGCATGATCCCGGGTATTCTTTTTGCTATCATGGTTTTTCCTGCTCCCGGTGGTCCGATCATAAGCAGATTGTGAAATCCACTGACTGCAATCTCTACCGCTCTTCGAAGACTTTCCTGCCCTTTGATCTCACAGAAATCTGTTTTTTCCGTATTTTCTTCCACTGTACTTTCGATATCCTCCATACAGTAGTCTTCCGGATCTCTCAGATATTGGATCATTTCATTGAGATTTCTCACACCGATTACTTTCATATCCGGAATCAGTCTTGCCTCTTTCAGATTTTCTGCCGGGACAACGCAAAAACGACACTTTTCTTCCCTTGCCCGTATTATCATTGGCAGAATTCCTGAGATTGCATGAATGTTTCCATTCAGGCTGATTTCTCCGGCCATCATGACTGCCGTAAGCTGTTCCGGTCTTAATATCCCTGAGGCAGCAAGAACCGCCGCCGCAAGCGGAAGATCAAAGCCTGCTCCTTCCTTTTTGATATCTGCCGGAGCAAAATTGACAGTGATCCTCTTTGGCGGAAGCGCAATCCCATTATTTTTCAGTGCTGTTCTTACCCTATCCTGTGCTTCTTTTACCTGCGCTGAAGGAAAGCCGACCATAGTAAAGGAAGGCAGCCCATCACTGACATCTGCCTCCACCTGAATGGGATGTACCTCCATTCCCAAAATTGCTGCTGATAGTACACTTGCAAACATTTTTCTCCTTTCTTCTTCCGGCCCCCGATCTGCCTGATATTCGTTACTGTTCACTCCGTTCACAGTAACTTGGTCAAAATGCATTCCAAATCACCTTCGGTGATGGCATTTTGCCCCGTATGTCTCGGGATTTTGCCATATTCATGTCAAAACACCTCGCGGAATATTACCTGTGAACAGTTACTGAACTGTTTTCTTCAACATATGTTAGTGTTTTCTTCAACAATTCTGTCTTTCGTACTTTGCAGAATTGTTTCTGTTATAATATTTTGCTGGAATATAATAAGATTTTCAGAAAAAAAGAAAAACCTGCCTTTTATATGCAGGCTTTTAAAGAAAGATTTTTGCGCTGATCTTATTATAATCTATTGTCAGCCAAAGCTCAACTGCATATTTCACATTCCCAATCGAAATGCTCATCCGGCTTGCAGATTATTATGATACTACAATCGATTACCTTGTAGGACGCATGGACAACAAGACACCAATCAAATAAATCCATATCTGTATTTTTGCAGAGCCAACAAAAAAACGGAATCCCTTTTCAGAGATTCCGTTTTTAATATCTGCTGATATATATTTTTATTGCCAATGATGCTCTGCTTCTTCAATCTCCTCAATAAACATAATCAGAAAGCTGATAAGAAGCAAAATACTGGATACCCAGATAGCTTTTTCACCGTATGCCACAGAGAGTCGTCCTCCGATTCCTGCTCCTATGGCAAACAGAAAGATAATGGCATAATAGCACAGTGCCTGGTGAAGCAGACACGACTTTTTTTCGCGTATATAAGCTGAAAAAGCTGCTGTACCGCTTCTAAGATTTCCGATACACATGGTACTGGCATAAGAGTTTCCCTCTACCTTTCGGAAGGTCTGTACCTGCAGGGCACAGGAGAAGGATACCATGGTAGTAGCCAGTACATTCATATTTCCCGGTACAAAGCCTACCAAGAACAACAGGATAATTTCTACCAGAAGGATTCCCTGGCGCCAGTGAAAGCGTCTGGCATAGCGAAATTTATTCTGAATACGCTCTGCCAGCAGTACTCCAAGGAAAAATGCGGTCAGAGGAACCAGATAATGTAATCCTGCTTTCACTTCGCCGTTCATAAACCGCTCACTCATCAGTACCACGTTTCCGGTCTGAGCGTTGGAAAAAACGCCGTCGCGTGTGAAGTAGGTATAGGCATCCTGAAATCCTCCTGACACTGCAAGAAATGCACTGTTTATGAAAGCTTCTGAGGTCTGTACCTTCTTATGATGGTCCATAGCAAGTTCCTTCCTTTGTCTTTCGTCTTTGTTCTGCATATGCGATTTTAACTCTGTCAAGTCCGCTGCACCTTCAAAGCTATAAACTATAAATCCTGTAAACACTCAATTTGATATACAGGCTATATCGTTCTTATATGTCAAATTTAAAACACCGATGATTACTCTGGTTTATGCTCTTTCAGATATTCCTTACGTCCTTCTTCATAAAGGTTATTTCCCTCGCTGTCAATAATAACAACAAGCGGCATATCCTCTACATAAAGCTTACGAAGTGCTTCTGCGCCAAGATCCTCATATGCAATCAGCTCAGCTTTCTTGATACATTTGGCAAGAAGAGCTCCGGCACCGCCGATCGCTCCGAAGTAAACGCCGTCATATTTCTTCATGGCTTCTACAACTTCTGGAAGGCGTGCTCCTTTTCCGATCATACCGCGTGCTCCTACTGACATCATAGTCGGTGCATAGGCATCCATACGTCCGCTGGTTGTAGGCCCTGCGGAACCGATTACTGCTCCTGGTTTTGCAGGAGTCGGTCCTACATAATAGATTGTTGCATCTGTTGGGTCAAACGGGATCTTCTCTCCCCTTGCAAGAGCTTCACACATACGCTTATGACCTGCATCACGGGAGGTGTAGATAGTTCCTGTAAGAAGAACCTGATCTCCTGCATGAAGAGTCTTTGCCAGTTCTTTTGTCAGGGGCAGTGTAATTTTTCTTTTTTCCATGATCAGATCACCTCCGTTTTGTGACGGGTTACATGACAGTTGATATTAACTGCACACGGCATTCCCGCAATGTGTGTAGGCATTGTTTCAATATTCAGACCGATGGCAGTGGTCTTTCCGCCAAAGCCCTGAGGTCCGATTCCAAGCTTATTCACCTTCTCAAGCATTTCGTTCTCAAGATCTGCGTAAAATGGATCTGGGTTGTGGGAATCCAGAGGACGCATCAGTGCTTTCTTTGCAAGAAGAGCACATTTGTCAAAGGTTCCGCCGATTCCGACTCCGACTACCATAGGAGGACATGGATTAGGACCAGCTGTCTCTACTACTTCCAAAATGAAATCCTTGATTCCCTGAAGTCCTGCAGACGGCTTAAACATACGGATCATACTCATATTCTCACTTCCGAAGCCTTTTGGACCTACTGTGATCTTAACCTGATCTCCCGGAACGATCTCTGTATAGATCATAGCCGGTGTGTTATCTCCTGTATTTCCGCGACGTACGGGATCCTTTACTACAGATTTTCTTAAATATCCTTTGTCGTATCCACGACGTACACCTTCATTGATGGCATCAGTGAAATCCCCGCCTACAAAGTGTACATCCTGTCCGATTTCCAGAAATACACATGCCATTCCGGTATCCTGGCAGATCGGCACATTCTCCTTATCGGCAATATCAAAGTTCTCAATAATATTGTCAAGGACACCCTTGGCGATTTCTCCGTCTTCGCATGCACGGCATGTTTTGATGGCGCATTTTACATCTTCCGGAAGATGTTCATTTGCTTCGATACAGAGTTTTTCAATGACATCTGTAAGTCTGCTTACTTCTACTTCACGCATTTTGGTAAGCTCCCTTCTTTTTCTTATCGCTGTTCGTGACGAGCGTATTTCGGAAGCAGTAATGGAGATACCTTATCAGTATGTACATCTGCTTCTTTCAGTTCTTCTTCATATGCATAAACGTGATTCAGATTCATTTCTCCAAGTTCTACGTCTTTGCATTTTGCAGCTGCTTTTTTACCGGCATTTCTTCCAAATACGATTACATCCAGAAGAGAGTTACCCATCAGTCTGTTTCTTCCGTGGATTCCGCCTGCTGCTTCTCCCGCAACTAAAAGGTTTGGAATTTCCTTTGTAAATCCGTCTCCGTCGATTTCCAGACCACCATTCTGATAATGAAGTGTTGGATAGATCACGATCGGCACTTTTCGCATATCAATGCCATAGTTCATGTACATACGGAACATAGCCGGAATTCTCTTTTCGATGGTGCCTTCGCCTCCAAGAATCTCGATCATTGGAGTATCAAGCCATACACCTTTTAATCCGCCCGGAACTTCCACGCCACGGCCTTCTTCACATTCACGGATAACACCAGAAGCGTTTACATCACGTGTTTCAAGTGGATGGATATAAGCTTCTCCGTTTACGTTTACAAGCTGTGCGCCAACGGAACGAACCTTCTCGGTTACCAGTGCACCAAGGATCTGTGACGGATAGATTGCACCGGTTGGATGATACTGAATGGAATCCTGGTAAAGAAGAGAAGCACCTGCTCTGTATCCAAGCACAAGACCATCTGCAGTTGCACCGTAGTGGTTAGATGTCGGGAATCCCTGATAATGCATTCTTCCTGCACCACCTGTTGCGATTACTACAGTCTTTGCTCTTGCAACAGAGTAATCTCCTGTTTCCATGTTGAGAAGAACAGCACCTGCTGCCTGTCCCTTTTCGTCCTTCAGAAGCTCAACAGCAGAAGTGAACTCAACTACAGGAATACCAAGGTTGATAACCTCATCTCTGATGGTACGCATGATCTCGGATCCGGAATAGTCCTTTGCAGCATGCATTCTCTTTCTGGAAGTACCGCCGCCATGTGTTGTGATCATGGTTCCGTCTTCTTCTTTATCAAATTCAACGCCAAGATCATTCAGCCATTTGATGGCATCAGGAGCTTCCATTACAAGTCTCTTTACCAGCTCAGGCTTTGCAGCAAAATGTCCGCCGCCGAAGCAGTCCAGATAGTGCTGTACAGGAGAATCGTTTTCTTTATCTGCTGCCTGGATTCCGCCCTCTGCCATCATGGTGTTGGCATCACCAATACGAAGCTTTGTGACGATCATAACGTCAGCACCTGCATTGTGGGCTTCGATGGCACAGGAGGAGCCTGCACCGCCGCCGCCGATTACAAGTACATCTACATCATAATCGATTTTGTTAAGGTCAATTTTTTCGTTCAGCAAACGGCTTTCGGAATGAAGCATTTCTGCCAGTTCAAGTGGTGCTTTCTGACCTTTGTTTGGTCCTACCTTGATTTCGGCAAATGCATCTGGGTTATAATCCGGATGGAATTCCTTAAGAAGAGCGTCTTTCTCGTCAGCGGTCAGACGTTTTGGCTCTGTTGCCATACGCTCTGCTCTTGTAGCCTCTACCTTTTTGATGGATTCCATCATATTTTCTGGATATGGTGCATACATGTTTTTACGCCCTCCTTATTTCTCAATTTCTCTGTTGTTGTAAAGTTCCTGCATGTCAGTGATCGGTTTCTGCATGATCTGCTCGATCAGGTCATCATATTTACCCTCGTGAATCTCTTCCACACGTTTTGCAAGGTGTTCGCTCTTCGGGGCAATGTATTTACCTGTGAGACGTCTTGCCAGAAGACCAACCATTGGATGAGAAATACCAGCCGGGCATCTTACGGAACAGCATCCGCAGCTTACACAGTCAAAGGATTCCTCAGCGCATTTCTCAAGCTCGCCTCTCTGTGCATATGCAATATACTGCATTACATTTAAGTCCTGGGTACATGCTTTTGTGCATGCATTACATCCGATACAGCTGTAAATTTCAGGATAAAGTTCCATCATTACCTGCTGGTTCGGCTGAAGCTCTTCCATATTATAAAGTCTCTTGTCAGTAGGGAAGAATGGGATGCTTGCCACATACATGCCTTCCTGTACCTGTGTCTGACAGGCAAGACAGGTTTTCAGTTCGTTATCCCCTTTGATTCTGTAAATGGTTGCGCAGGCACCGCAGAATCCATGACGGCAGCCGCAGCCTCTTTTTAAGGTGTAGCCTGCATATTCCATAGCTGTCATAATGGTCAGGTCTGCAGGTACAGTGTATTTTTTACCGAAGAAATATACGTTTACCATATTTTCCATGTTGGGTTGTTCCTTTCTTCTGATTGTCAATTATTTGCTTAGTACTCATCCGGTAACTGGTCAATTTCGTCCATTCTGAATACCGGACCATCCTTACATACGTACTTAGATCCAATATTGCAGCGTCCGCATTTACCAACACCGCATTTCATACGAAGCTCCAATGTTGTATAAACCTGAGTTCTTGTAAATCCAAGTTCTTCCAGTCCCTGAAGTACGAACTTGATCATGATTGGCGGTCCGCAGACAAGGGCTACTTTATTTGTATCAAAACCGATTTCTTTCAGGTATGTAGGTACGAAGCCAACATGTCCGTCCCAGCCTTCCTGCTCACGGTCAATGGTCAGGTATACATTTACATCTTTTGCATTCATCCAGACTTCCTGGATCTCTTTTAATTTTACAAGATCGTCTGCAGAACGAGAACCGTAAAGAATATCTACAGTACCATAGTCATCCCGGTTGTCCAGCACGTAATTAATTACGGAACGAAGCGGTGCAAGACCAATACCTCCGGCAATAAACAGAAGATTTTTGCCTTTCAGCTTATCTTCTACCGGGAAATGGTTTCCGTATGGTCCTCGGACTGTGATCTCATCACCAACCTGAAGGCTGTGCAGATAAGAGGTCAGATCTCCGCATCTTTTGATACTAAATTCCTGATATTCTTTGTTTGTAGGAGAAGAGGTAATGGAAAACATACCCTCACTTACTCCTGGTGCACAAACCATTGCACACTGACCTGGCATATGCTCGAAAAGCTTGCCTCCGTCCGGTGCAGTTACGCAGAAGGTTTTTACATCCGGAGTCTCCTCATGAATGTCTGTGATCACGCCAACCTGTGGGATCAACGTATCCAGTGTGTAGTTTTTATGACAGGTACATTCGCTCATTACTTTTCACCTCCATGCTTTTCAAAAGC
>ERZ772954.2378-NODE-2378-length-12174-cov-5.451440_pt1 | contig 12174 bp, 10 predicted proteins | sample MGYA00580684_ERZ772954 | MGnify/ENA primary metagenome ERZ772954 (study PRJEB29015, sample SAMEA2737654) | human gut metagenome | biome: human gut; feature: human-associated habitat; material: faeces | place: China | collected 2012 ...
ATTTTAATGGCGCGGGACACCCTTCTTGGGTTTCCCGCGCACACCCTTCCTTACCGTCGCGGAAAATTTATCACTTTATCGACAGCCTCGCAGGCGTTCCCTTTGGGAACGCCTGTTTTTTTTATGTTCGCAGCCGCATAAAGCTCAAGACCGGGGACATACTACCTGACGGCGTAAGCCAAAATTTTTCTCATGCAGGAGGAACGAATCATGAAGGACTGCACCAACGGCGGCTGCCAGTGCACCCCCAATCAGAGCATCAGCTGCACCGTCAACAACTGCGCGCACCACTGCCAGGACTCCAATTACTGCGGCCTGACCTCCATTCGGGTCGGCACTCACGAGGCTAACCCCACCGAGATCAAGTGCACCGACTGCCAGAGCTTTGAACTGAAATAACGGCTCCCTCCCCTCCGCCGCCGGGCCAAAAATCCTTTGACCCACCGGCGGAGGCCGTACATACGAGAAAGGAAGGTGGCGTGATGGCTTCAAAATGGCCCGCCCGGATCGCCGGCGGTGCAGCTGGTCTTGCCAACGGTCTGTTCGGTGGGGGCGGCGGTATGGTATTTCTCCCCATTCTCTCCCGTTGGGGCAATCTGAAGTCCCGGCAGCTCTATGCCACCTGTGTGGCGGTCATTTTCCCGGTGTGCGCCGTGTCCGCCGCCATGTACCTCTGGCGGGGCGGGATGAATTGGGCCTCCGCCCTGCCCTATCTGGCGGGTGGGCTGCTGGGGGGCTGGCTGGGCGGAAAGTTCTACGGCAGAGTGTCCACCAAAGTTTTGAAGTGGATCTTCGCCGCCTTTCTCTTTTACGCGGGGGTGAGGTATCTGCTGTGACGGACTGGCTGCTCCCCTTTCTCTGCGGGCTGGGGGCCGCGGTGATCTCCGCGTGGGGCGTGGGCGGCGGAACGCTGCTGCTGTTGGTGATGACACTGTTTTTAGGCGTGGACCAGCGAACGGCCCAGGGCATCAATCTGCTGTTCTTCCTGCCCACAGCCATTTCCGCCCTGCTGTGCCACTGGCGGGAGGGATATCTGGATGTGCCCACATGGAAGGCCGCCGTCCCCGTGGCTGTCCCGGCGGCACTTGCAGGGGCATGGATCGCCACAGCGGTGGATGTGGACCTGCTGCGCCGCCCCTTCGGTATCTACCTGCTGCTCTCTGGTCTTTCGCTGATTTTCCCCCAAAAGGATCATAAAACCCCCGGCGGCTGAGTACAGCCGCCGGGGGTCATTCGTTTCATTTAGAGGGGATCACTTTTCCACGGCCTCAGTCAGTTCCAGCGTCACCGTCAGGATCTCGCCGCGGCGCCAGAGGGTCAACGTCATCTCGTCGCCCACATGATGCTGCCACCGGGCCCGCAGCAGATCCGCACTGCTGAGGGTCTCCTTGCCGTCCGCCGCCAGAAGATAATCCCCGGCCCGGACGCCGGCTCGGTCCGCCGCGCCGCCCGCCGTGACCTCCTTCACCTGAATGCCCCACAGGTGCTCCGCCAGCTGGTCCGGCACTTGCAGAACGGAAACGCCCAGCAGCGGCTCCGGCTGAGGCTCGCCGTAGATCAGCAGATCATTGACCACCCGCTCCGCCTGCACGGAGGGAATGGCAAAGCCAAGACCCTCCACCGTGGAATATCGGGCATACAGCTTCATAAAGTTGATACCCACTACCTGCCCGTAACTGTCGATGAGCGGGCCGCCGGAGTTGCCGTTGTTCAGCGCCGCATTGGTCTGGATCAGCGGCATGGAGGTCCGGCTGGTAAGCTGGATCTCCCGGTTGACGGAGGAAACGATACCATCCGTGAAGGTGCCGCCCATCTCAATGTCCAGGGGCGTACCGATGGCGTACACAGGGTCGCCTACGGACAAAGCGTTGGAATTTCCGAATTCCGCAAAGGGAAGAGCCTCCTCCGCATTGATCTTCAGCACCGCCAGATCGTACCCGGCGTCGCTGGCGATATACTTCGCCGCATAGGGCCGTCCTCCGGGCAGCAGCACCGTGCAGGTCTTGCCCCCGGCCACTACATGGTGGTTGGTGAGGATATAGCCATCCTCCCGGAAGATCACGCCGGTACCCACAGACATCCGGCCGCCGTCCAGGTCCACCGCCACCGTGACCACGGCGCCGCTTACCTTCCGGTAAACCTCCTGAGCCGAAAGCGCATGACTGCGGTCCTTCGCCAGATCCAGACGGGCGTCTGCATCCGGTTCCACAGTGGGAATGGTAATGGGGGCATCCTCATCCTCCTGATCCTGGTCGTAGTAGTAATAATCATCCTCGCCCCAGTCATCGGGCATTTGCAGTTCCCATATCAGCCATTGCACCCCCGCCGCCAGCAGAGCGATTACCGCCGCTATGGCCAGAAGGATCAACAGCCCCTTCCACACCCGGCGCTTTTTCCTCCGAGATCTGGGCGTTGGCTCTGTGGGTACAGGCTCCACGGCCCCCGGCAAAGGCCGGGAATAGGTCTCCACGATCTCCGCGGGGAAATCTCTGCTGTATTCCTCGATGACTTCTCCCCGCGTCTGCAGGGTCCTGCGCTCGCTCATAGTACCTCTTTACTCCACCCGCAGAGAAAACGTGAAGGTGGTCACGCCGTTCTCGCTGGTGACATTGATTTCTTCCTTGTGCTGCTGCAAAATGGTCTTGACGATATACAGGCCCAAGCCATAGCCGTCCTTATCCTCGCTGCGGGACTTGTCGCTTTTGTGGAACCGCTCAAACAGCAGCGGCAGCTCCTCCGCCGGGATGGTCTCGCCCACGTTCCGGACAGTGATCCGGGCCTTGCCGTCCATCATGGCCACACCCAGGTAGAGGGTGGAGCCTTCCCGCGCGAATTTGGCAGCGTTTTCCAGCAGATTGTAAATAACCTGGGTGATCATATCGTTGTCGCCCAGCACCAAAATTGGCTCATCGGGAATATCCGCTTCCACATCCAGATGCCGGTCATTGATCTTCTTCTCCATGGAGATCAGCACCCGGCGCATAGACTCGCACACGTCGAAATGATTGCCGTTGCGCAGGGGATCGATGGCCTGCAGCTGGCTGACGTCCAGCATCCGCCGCACCAGGCGGCTGAGACGGCGGCTCTCGTTGGCGATGATCCGCAGATACTGCTTTTCATTCTCAGGCGGGATGGTACCGTCCAAAATGCCGTCCGTATACCCGGCGATGGTGGTCATAGGGGTTTTCAGCTCGTGGGAGATGTTGGCGATGAACTCCCGGCGCTGACGCTCCGTCTGCTGCAAGGACTCTGCCATATTATTAAAGGAAGCCGCCAGCTCGCCGATCTCGTCCTCCCGGCCGTAGTCATTCATGCGAACGTCAAAATCACCGTCGGCATACTGCCGGGTGGCGGCGGCCATCTCCCGGATGGGCTTGATCTGCCGCATGGTGGTGATGGAGGACGCCATAAAGGAGATCATCAGCACCACGAAGCCCGTCATCATCAGCAGTCCCGCGAAGGCCCGCCACAGATTATCAACGGAATCCGAGGCGCAGACGGTGAACACCGCCCCCAGGACCTCCCCGGTGGTCGGGTTCACCACGGACACGCCGCCCACAAACTGCTTGCTGGAATAAATCTGGTCCAGACGGCTCCGCCCGGCCCAGGTGCCGTCTGCGGAGACCTTGTCCATCACCGATGACGGAATGGTGACGGGCCGGCCCTCCATAGTGGCATCCGTGGACAGGAGGACATGGCCATCCATATCGCACACCAGAATATCCATTTCGGAGATCACGGCGGCAGTGGCCGCCAGCTGACGGAACTGCTCGTCCTTCTGCAATTCCTCCATAGAGAGATAGCGGCCGGTCTCCAGATACCGCACGGACAGCTTGCTCACCGCCATCGCCCGGACCATCAGCTCATCGGTTTTCTGCCCCCGGGCATAGGAATAGCTCAGGGAAAAAAAGGACACGCCCAACAGCACCAGCGTCAGGAACACCATGCCCACGGTGACGGCCATCTGCCGCCAATAGAGCCCGTGAAACCGCTCGCGGAACCAATCCTTCATATTACTTCGCCTTGTCTGCCGTCTGGCCGCCGACGGTCTCGAACTTATAGCCCACGCCCCAGACGGTTTTCAGCGCCCACTGGTCGCTGACGCCCTCTACCTTTTCTCGCAGGCGCTTGATATGCACGTCCACGGTGCGGCTGTCGCCAAAATAGTCGAAGCCCCACACCTCGTCCAAAAGCTGGTTGCGGGTGTAGACCCGGTTGGGGGTGGAGGCCAGATGGTACAGCAGTTCCAGCTCCTTGGGGGGCGTGTCGATCTTTTTGCCGTCCACGATCAGCTCATAGGAATCCAGATCAATGGTCAGCTTGTCGAAATGGAGTTTCTTGCTGGTGTCATTGGGGATCTCCGTCCGCCGCAGAACGGCGTTGATCCGGGCGATCAGCTCCTTCATCTCAAAGGGCTTGACGATGTAATCGTCCGCCCCCATTTCCAAGCCCTGGATCCGGTCAAAGACCTCGCTCTTGGCCGTCAGCATGATGATGGGCACCTTGCTGGTCTCCCGGACCTTGGCACAGACCGCCCAGCCATCCATCACAGGCAGCATGATGTCCAGCAGGATCAGGTCCGGCTCCTTCTTCTGGAACTCCTCCAGTGCTTTGCCGCCGTCCCCGGCAATGCGGACGTCAAAGCCTTCCTTTACCAGATACATGTGGATCAGGTCGGAGATATTCTTATCGTCTTCTACAACCAGAATGTTGCGTCCCATAGGGTCTCCTCCGTTCTGCAGGGCCTTCCGGTCCCGTTTCTTATGTTCTTCTCTACTTTATATTACCCTAAACTTCGTCAGGGTGTTGAACGTTTTGTAAATCTTGCGCCATTTCAGCCGCCGGTCAGCCGATTTCCGTCATCGCCCGGCAGTAGTGGCCCGCTCCCTGAGCGGAGATCACAAATTCCCGCAGGCCCGCGGCAGAGGCAGTGGTCCCCAGCCAGACAGACACGTCCCCCCGCCGGGCCGACACCCGCTTCATCAGCGCGGAGGCGTTGGAGCTGCTTTCCAGCTTGTAATCCGACCGGTCCATTGAGGGCGTCAGGCACCGCCAGCCGACCTCCTCCAAGGCTTGCAGCTCCGTCTTCTCCGCATCCGGCACATAGGCCAGCCGGGACTTTCCCAGAGTGGCCCGGTACAGGGCTTCATTGCCCCGCCGCAGCTGCTCCGCCGTGTCCTCGCCGCTCTCCGCCAGTATGCCCACCGCATGACCGGAGGCAGCCATCCGCCGCAGCAGTTCGCCGTTGGATTCCAGGAAGTCCGGCGTACAGTAGAAGGTGGCCCAGCCGTTAGCACGGTCCAAGGCGTCCAGCAGCCCGGAGGTCCGCTGATCCGCTTCCAGACACAGATGGATTCTGGCCCCCCGCGTCGGTGCGGAGGGTGTAACCGGTACATTGGGCGTGGTACTGGACGTGGCATCCCTGTTATACGCGTTGTAGCGCTCTTCCATATTGTAGGTCGCCGCATTGGCAAAATCCTTGGCGCTCATGCCGAAATCCGGAGACCGCAGCCACACCAGATAGCCGTTGGTCACATCTGTCACGGAATATTGCAGGCCGAAAAAGTTTGCGACGGTAGACGCCGGGACAAACACCAGTCCGCCGGACTGAATGACGCCGGGGGTGAACAGGCTGCCGCTGCTGTCCTGCGCCGTACCCTTGGCCCAGTCAAACAGCATGGCCCGGCGGTCCTTTTCCAGCACCGTCATCTTTTTTGCGGTATTGTTGATGACAGAGATCCCCAGATTGGTGAATACAGAGGCCGGTACATACAGATAGCCGTTGGCCCAGAAGGGCATGGTGGCATCTGTCACCGGCAGAACGCTTTCCTCTGCCGCCACGAAATACACACTGCCCGCCGCTTTGGCCGGAAACGCCAGCTGACACAACAGCAGGCAGCACAGCAGCCCCATAGCCCATCGCTTTTTCATCAGCAGTTCCCCCTTCGCGGCAGTTTTTTAATAAAATATTTTACCACATTTGCTTCTGTCTTGTAAAGTCCGTGACTCAGCCGTTGAAGACCTCCACCGTCACGCCGGTATAGTAGTGGGTCAGGATGGTCTGATAGTCCGCGCCGCTCTCCGCCATGGCGTCCGCGCCGTATTGACTGAGGCCCACGCCGTGGCCGTAGCCGGTGACGTAAAACACAAAATTGCCGTCCTGCAATTCCCATTCAAAGCAGGCGGAACGCAGCCCCAGCGCGGCGCGCACCGTACCGCCCCGGACCGTCACGCCCCCCACCTCCACCGTCTCCACGCTGCCGGCGCTGTCCCGGATAGGATCTTTCAGCCAGCTTTTCTTGTCCCCGGAGAGATCGGCAGAGGGGATCTTCGCCAGCAGCTTTTCCTTCAGCGCCGCCGGGGTAAAGTCTACGCGGCTGTAATAATTGGGGATGGTCTCCTTGGCTTCGGGGGAATCCACCGGCTTCAGGTAGGGCAGATCGTTCTGCCACACCTGTCCCGCAGCTCGGGTCAGCCCTGCGGAGCTGGAATGGAACACCGCCAGAATCGGAATGCCGCCGTAAAGGATGGCCTCCCCATCGGTAGACGTCACTGCATCACGGACCTTTTTCTCATAAGCGTCCGCCTGTGCCCCCCAGTTGGCCCGGGCCTGCTCCATGGCGATATACGCCTGGCAGCAGGTGGAGTCCGTGCAGATGTCCGCCGTGTCCCCGTGGTTGCTGCCGGCTGTCAGCTTGTAAAGGGTATAGGTACGGGCTGCCACCGCCTGAGCCTTCAGCGCCTCCTCTGCAAAGGACGCCGGCATCTCCGCCGCCGTGACGCCCACCAGATAGTCCGCCAGCGTCATTTCCCGCACGGTCTCTCCGTCCAGCACCCGCAGGGTCCGGTCCGCGTCATAAACTGCCTTTACCGCAGGCTGGACCGGAGCCGTCTGCTCCGTCCGGGGTAATTCCGTATACTCCGGCACCTCCGCCGGTTCCCGGGCTACGGCCAAGGGCAGCAGAAACAGCCCCAGCAGCGCCGCCACCGAGGTCAAAGCCGTATTTTTCCAAAGCTGCATAGCGATTCCTCCTTTGCTTGTCCAATCTATGCGGCCATCAACAGAAACATGTGCCCCGGTGCAACGTTCGGCACACAAAAACCGGCAGACGCTCCGCACGTCTGCCGGTTTTTCAAGGAAACCAATTATTTTTACTGTATGATTGCTGATACGGTATCCGCAGTCCCGTGCCGCCGCTCACTCCGCCATCAGGCTGTCATTTTCCATGATAAAGGGCCGGGTGGTATCCTGTCCCCAGGAGGTATCGTACTTTGCCATCAGATAATCGCGCAGTTCCGCCCGATTTTGTAACTTTACCAGCCGGTACGGTTCCTGGAAGGCAACCTTCTCGATCAGACAGAAGCTCCCGTCCTCCACAGGCAGCAGCACCCCAACATGCCCCACAAACAGCGTATTCTCCGTGTCCGAGAACCTGTCATGCAGGACAACGGAGATCAACCGGGCGGGGCTGTCCGAGAATGCGACGCCCCGGGCGGCCCAGCCCGCCTGAAGCGTCTGGGCCTGCTCGTCCACATCCGTACTGTCTGCGGCGGGCACCGGCGCAAACAGCACGCAGAATTTGGCAGTGCTGTCTCCGCAGAGAACGGCGGGATCTTCGGTCAGCGTTTCCAAATCCAGAAAAAGCGTATCCTCTCCCTGAGTCTTCGGCTGATCCGCTCCGACGGTGACGAACTCACCGAACAGGCTGAATGCCGTAATGCGGCAGTTATAGCCGGGGAAGTCACCGTTTTTCTCCGCCCACAGATCCTGCATCTCATAGGGATCGTACTTGGTGTCGGTGGGGACAGCGCGCTCAAAGCCGTTCGTCAGCCATTCACTCTTAACACTGGCGTTGAACTGGTCCACCCGGTCAAAAAGGCTGCGGATCCGGGTCTCGTCTATGCCCGCGTTCTCAAGCAGCCGGGAGAGCAGAGCACGGGAATCCTCGTCCGTCAGATTGGCGTATTCGATAGGTTCCTGCATCGGCTGTGGGATGTCCGGCTCTGTTTTGCCGCCGCAGCCGGTAAGGGTGGCAAGGATGAAGCTGACAGCCGCAAGGATCGCCAGCAGATGGTTTTTCCGATTCATAAATTACGTTACCTTTCCTGTGTTCGTCCATTCTGCGGTGCAGAACAGAGCGCATCATACGTCCTTATACTATGCACATATTGGCGAAAAATATCTATACAGAATTCCGGGGGCCACCTTGACCGCTGCGGTTTCCTCCTGTTTTCCCATAAGATCTGCCGCATACGGACAGCGCATACCGCAAACGAAATGTGCATGAAGTTTTCGTGCACCATTTCCGGTTGCCCCGCAGGGGCGAGGAAGTGGCACATTTCTTATTTTGCTACGCTTTGCATAGCAAAAAAGGAACACCACCCTGACGGATGGTGTTCCTTTTTGGTGCCGGTGGTGGGACTCGAACCCACACGGTATCGCTACCAACGGATTTTGAGTCCGTCACGTCTACCAATTCCATCACACCGGCATTAACGTTGTTCATTATATCGGATGAATGGCCAAAATTCAAGAGGAATTTATGTTTTCGCCGTAAAATCCCTGATTCTGTTGGAAGAATGGCGGTTCCCTCTTGTAAAGAACGAAAAATAGGAGTATTATGTTTATAATTGTACCAACAACACAAAGGACGGATCAAACTATGAGTTACACAAAAATCGCGAAAATTTTTGCAGACAGCGAAGCGCTCTCCGGTCAGACCGTTTCCGTGGGCGGCTGGGTCCGCACCATCCGGGATCTGAAGGGCTTCGGCTTCATCGAGCTGAATGACGGCTCCTGCTTCCGCAACCTCCAGATCGTGATGGAGGCCGGGGCGCTGGACAACTATAAGGAGATTGCCGCCCAGAACGTGGGCGCGGCCCTGATCGTCACCGGCGTGGTGACCCTGACGCCGGACGCCAAGCAGCCCCTGGAGCTGAAGGCCGCGGAGATCGCCGTGGAGGGGACGTCCTCCCCTGACTATCCCCTGCAGAAAAAGCGCCACAGCGTGGAGTTCCTGCGGACAATTCAGCACCTGCGTCCCCGGACGAACCTGTTCTCCGCCACCTTCCGGGTGCGGAGCGCGGCGGCCTACGCCATCCACAAGTTCTTTCAGGATCGCGGCTTTGTCTACGCCCAGACCCCCATCATCACCGCCAGCGACTGCGAGGGCGCCGGCGAGATGTTCCAGGTGACCACGCTGGACCTGAACAACGTCCCCAAAACGGAGGACGGTCAGGTGGATTACAGTCAGGACTTCTTCGGCAAGAAGACCAGCCTGACGGTGTCCGGTCAGCTGAACGCCGAGAACTTTGCCATGGCCTTTGGCAATGTCTACACCTTTGGCCCTACCTTCCGTGCGGAGAATTCCAACACCCAGCGCCACGCCGCCGAGTTCTGGATGGTGGAGCCGGAGATGGCCTTCACCGATCTGAACGGCTATATGGATACCGCCGAGGACATGATCAAGTATATCATCCGCTATGTGATGGAGCAGTGCCCTCAGGAGATGGACTTCTTTAACCAGTTCGTGGATAAGGGCCTGCGGGAGCGTCTGGAGCATGTGGCCTCCTCCGACTTCGGCCGGGTGAGCTACACAGAAGCGGTGGACCTGCTGAAAAAGAGCGGTGAGAAGTTCGACTATCCCGTGGAGTGGGGCATCGACCTGCAGACCGAGCATGAGCGCTACCTGACGGAGCACATCTTCAAGCGTCCTGTATTCGTCACCGACTATCCCAAGGACATCAAGGCTTTCTATATGCGCCTGAACGATGACGGCAAAACCGTGGCCGCGGCGGACTGCCTGGTGCCCGGCATTGGCGAGATCATCGGCGGCAGCCAGCGTGAGGAGCGTCTGGATGTGCTGGAAGCCCGCATCAAGGAGCTGGGCATGAATCCGGAGGATTACAAGTATTACTGCGACCTGCGGCGCTACGGCTCCTGCCGTCACGCAGGCTACGGCCTGGGCTTCGAGCGGATGGTGATGTATCTCACCGGTGTGAACAACATCCGCGACGTGGAGCTGCATCCCCGCACTGTGGGCAGCGCAGATTTCTGATCAACTGCATACCGAAAAGCGGTCCTTCCGAAAAGAGGGACCGCTTTTTCCTCCCGTATGCACAAATTTCTCTGGAAAACCTCAATTTTTTCGGAGATTTCGCCATACGCGGACAGTTGACATTCCGCGGCGCATATGATAGGATACGGCTATCTTCAACAACGGAATACCGGCAATGGAAGCCCATAGGAAAACGACGTAAGTCTACCGAAGGAGTAAAACTCTCAGGTGTCCGCCGTGCGGACAGGACTATGGGTGGATGCGGCTCTGGAGAATCCCGGCTCACCGGGTACCGAAGGTGAAAGGCGGCATGACCGCTGAATCTCTCAGGTAAAAGGACAGAGTGATCTGACGCAGCGGCAGGCGAGGCGGAGAGATCCGTCAGGCAGGCCGCAGGCTTCACCGTTTGCGGCGGGGCTGCGTCGATCTCCTGTACTGCGTTCTTCGGAGCGGCTGCATTGCCAGCCGCTCCATTTTTTTATCACCGCGGCAAAGATCCCGCCGTCGGTGAAACCGTGTGCAGGAGGAAAAAAATATGGAATCGATCGTCGCAAAACTGGACGCTGCGCTTTATCCCGCTGTATGCAGCGTCAACATGTACCTGTCCAACTACATTCTGGTCTTTCTGCTGGTGGCTGTCGGCCTGTGGTACAGCATCAAGACCCGCTTTGTTCAGGTCCGCTGCTTCGGTGAGGGTATGCGCAGAGTGTTCGGCAATCTGACCCTCAACGGCAAAAAGCATGACAGCGGCATGAGCTCCTTCCAGGCCTTGGCCACTGCCATTGCCGCTCAGGTGGGCACCGGCAACATCGTGGGCGCATCCGGCGCTATTCTGACCGGCGGCCCCGGCGCCATCTTCTGGATGTGGGTCATTGCCTTCTTCGGCATGGCCACCATCTATGCTGAAGCCACGCTGGCCATCAAGACCCGGGTGAAGGCCGCTGACGGCACCATCCACGGCGGCCCCGTCTACTACATCACCACCGCTTTCAAGGGCGGCTTCGGCAAGTTCCTGGCCACCTTCTTCGCCGTGGCCATCATCCTGGCTCTGGGCTTCATGGGCTGCATGGTGCAGTCCAACTCCATCGGCGAGTGCTTCCAGACCGCTTTTGGCATCCCCTCCTGGATCGTGGGCGTGGCGCTGGTGGTGATCTGTGCCGTGATTTTCCTGGGCGGCGTTCAGCGGCTGGCCGCCGTTACGGAAAAAATCGTCCCCATTATGGCGGCAATCTTCCTGCTGGGCGGTCTGGTCATCCTGATCTTCCGCATCCGGTATGTCCCCGCCACCTTCGGCATGATCTTCAAGTACGCCTTTGAGCCTCAGGCCATCGTGGGCGGTTCTTTCGGCTACGCCATCAAGCAGGCCGTCTCTCAGGGCGCCAAGCGTGGTCTGTTCTCCAACGAGGCCGGTATGGGCTCTACCCCCCATGCCCACGCTCAAGCCAACGTGAAGGATCCTCACGAGCAGGGCGTTGTGGCGATGATCGGTGTGTTCATCGACACCTTCGTGGTGCTGACCCTCAACGCACTGGTCATCATCTGCACCCTCTACACCGCCGATGGCCCTCTGGCAAACGGCTATGTGGGGGATGTGACCTCCGTGCTCAGCAAGACCAATCTGGCCCAGACCGCTTTCGGCTCGGTGATGGGAGCCAGCCTCGGTGCCAAATTCGTGGCTATCTGCCTGTTCTTCTTCGCTTTCTCCACGGTTTTGAGCTGGAACCTGTTCGGTAAGATCAACGCCATCTGGCTTTTCGGCAAGAAGAATCCCAAGGCCTGCACTGTGGTCTACACCCTCATCGCTCTGGTGTTCATCCTGATGGGCACCATGATGAGCAACGATCTGGTGTGGGAGCTGACGGATATGTTCAACAACCTCATGGTCATTCCCAACGTCATCGCCCTGTTCGCCCTGACCAAAATGGTAGTCGGCGGCGCGGAAAGCAAGATCGCTCAGTAAGCGTGAGCTGCCAAGACTGTCATTTCACTTCCAAAAGCACCATAAAGAAAAGAAACAGGACATTCATAAGAATGTCCTGTTTCTTTTGTCAGGTGGCTTCATGATAAGGTAAAATAAGTTGCGCAAATTGAAAATCGCATAAAAGAAGACATAGCT
>ERZ772954.2385-NODE-2385-length-12150-cov-20.719057_pt1 | contig 12150 bp, 9 predicted proteins | sample MGYA00580684_ERZ772954 | MGnify/ENA primary metagenome ERZ772954 (study PRJEB29015, sample SAMEA2737654) | human gut metagenome | biome: human gut; feature: human-associated habitat; material: faeces | place: China | collected 2012 ...
ACACCCCATTTCCTAAACAGTATACCATACTGTCTAACAAATGGGGTGCAGTTCATGCACGGAGGGGAGCTTTTTTGCGTTGTTTTGGAAAGACCGTCTTTTACTGTTCCACCTTGCTCAGCAGGATGCGGTCGTTGTCCAGCGTCTTGCCGGCATTCTCGCGGAACTTTTCCAGCAGGTCATCCACGGTCATCCGGCTGCGCTCTTCGCCCTGCACGTCGAACACGATGCGGCCCGCATCCATCATCAGGGTGCGGTTGCCCAGTTCCAGCGCCTGATGCATGTTGTGAGTGACCATCAGGCAGGTGATTTTCTTTTCGGCCACGATGTTCCGGGTCAGCTCCAGCACCTTTTCCGCCGTGGCGGGGTCCAGAGCGGCGGTGTGCTCGTCCAGCAGCAGCAATTTGGGGGTGACCAGCGTGGCCATGAGCAACGTCAGCGCCTGCCGCTGGCCGCCGGACAGCAGGCCCACCGGCTGTTTCATGCGGTCCTCCAGGCCCATGTCCAGCAGAGAGAGCTTCTCGCGGAACAGTTCTTTATCCTTGCGGGAGATGCGGGAGAAGATGGCGTGAGGCGCGGTGCCTGCACGCAGGTAGGCCAGCGCAAGGTTTTCCTCAATGGTCATGTTGGGGGCTGTGCCTTGGAGGGGATCCTGGAACAGGTGGCCGATGACCTTGCTGCGCTGGTGCTCCGGCTCAAAAGTGATGTCCTGCCCGCCCAGCACGATGCTGCCCTCGTCGGCGATGAACCCGCCGGTGATGGCATTGAACAGGGTGGACTTTCCCGCGCCGTTGGAACCCACGATGGTGGCAAAGTCCCCGGCTTCCATGTGCAGGCTCACTCCGTTCAGAGCCACCTTTTCGTTCACGGTACCGGGGTTGAAGGTCTTATGCAGGTCGTTCAGCTGCAGCATTTCCATCTTACTTTCCCTCCTTCACGGCCGCGGCGCGGCGGGCACGGGCGGCATGTTTGCGCTTTTCAAAGGCAAAATGCTCCCGGATGGCTGGCATCGAAATGGCCACGGCCACAATGATGGCCGACACCAGCTTCATGGCAGCGGCCGGCACATTGAAGCGCAGGGCCACGGCCACGATAAAGCGGTACAAACAGCTGCCGAACACCACGCCCAGAATGCGGCGCAGCATGGTGCGCTTGCCCACAAGGGTCTCGCCGATGATCAGGGAAGCCAACGCAATGGTGACCATGCCGGTGCCCACGTTGATGTCACAGCTCTTTTGGTACTGGGCCAGCAGACCGCCGGACAGCGCACACAGCGCACCGGACACGCACAGGCCCACCGTAATGGTAAAGGCGGGGTTGATGCTGGAGGCCCGCACCATGGCGGTGTTGTCACCGGTGGCCCGGATGGACAGGCCCAGCCGGGTGCCCAGGAAGCCCAGCATGGCGGCGCAGGCCAGGGCGATGATCACCCCCACCAGCACCAGCTTGTACCAGCTGCCCAGAAAGCCCAGCGACTTTTTGGCCAGCGAGAAGATGGTCTCGGTCTTGACCAGCGACATGGTGGAGGAAAAGCCCATGGCCGCCAGATTGATGGTGTACAGGCCGGTGTTGACGATGATACCGGCCATGATGCTTTCCACACCAAGGCGGGTCTGCAAAAACGCAGTGACAAAGCCGGAGCACACGCCCGCCGCCATGGCCGCCGCAAGGGCCAGAATGGGGTGGCCGGTCAGTGCTACCTGACAGGCCACCGCACAGCCCAGGGTAAAGCAGCCGTCGGTGGACAGGTCTGCAATGTTCAGGATGGAATAGCTCAGAAACAGTGCCAGCGCCACCAGAGCGTAGATACAGCCAAGCTCCAGCGCGGTCTGGATGACGTTGAGCGAAAAGATACTCGCCAGCATGGTGTGTACTCCTTTAAAATACGGTTATTTTTACACGGCCTCGCCCTCTCCGTCACGGCTCACGCCGTGCCACCTCTCCCAGCGTGAGAGGCCTTGGCATTGCGGTCATGTTCCCGGTTCTGCCAAAGGCTCTCCCTTTGGGAGAGCTGACATTGCGAAGCAATGGCTGAGAGGGCGAGGTTGCTTTTCAGTTCAAGGCATCTTTAGGAGAAGTTCTCCGCCGTGGTCACTTCCACGATCTCGGTGCAGTAGGGTTTGAAGGCTTCCTTCAGGGCGTCCAGCTTGTCACCCTCAAAGCCCAGGGCGGCGGCGGTCTCGGTGTTGATGGTCACAATGCCGTTGTCAAAGGTCTGGTAGGGCATCTCGGCGGCACTCTTGCCATCGCACAGGATCTCGGCCACCATGTCGGCGGTGGCCTCGCCCAGCTGGACGTAATCCACGCCGTAACCCACAAAGGCACCGTTCAGGGCAAAGCTGTCGGCACCGGTGAAGTGCATCACGCCGGCCTCGGTGAAGGTCTCGTAGATGGACAGCTCCGCAGTCATGATGGTGTTATCGGTGGGGGTGAACACGGCCTTGACCCCGGCAGCCACCAGGGCTTCGGCAGCCATCTGCACCTCGGCGGTGGTGGTGCCGTTCTTTTCAATGTACTGGATGCCCTTTTCGTCGCAGAAAGCCTTGGCATCGGCGATGGCCTGCGTGGAGGAATCCTGGCTCAGGTCATACAGCAGGCCGATGGTGTCGATCTCCGGGTCTGCGGCAAGGATCAGGTTCATGATGGCGGCGGTGTTCAGGGCGTCGGAGGTGCCGGTCATGTTCTCACCGCCGTCAAAGCCTGCAGCAGCGGGGTCGGTGACGGCAGAGTACACCACCGGGATCTCGGTATCTTCCACAGCGGCCAGCATGGTGGCGGCGGTGGGGGTGGCCACAGCCACGATCACGTCCACGCCATCGGCCACCAGGTCGGCGCCGATCTGGTTCAGGTTGCTCTGGTCGGCCTGCGCGTTGGCGTAGTAATCAGCGTAGTCAAAGGTGACGCCCTTTTCCTTGCCCAGCTCGTCCAGACGGCTCTCCACGGATGCCACGATCTGGTTGAGGGAAGCATGATCCACATAGTTGACGATGCCCACCTTGAAGGTCTCACCGGCCACGGCGCTGGAAGCGGCCTCGGAGGAAGCGGCTGCACCAGATGCGGTGCTGGCGGTGGAAGACGCTGCGCCGCCGCAGCCGGTCAGAGCCAGCGCGGAAACGGCGGAAGCTGCCATAGCGGCCTTCAGGAAGCTGCGGCGGGAGATCATGTTCATGGTTTTCATAGTGGTTAACTCCTTTCCCGGAGCGGGCGGCATAAAAAAGACCCGCTCCCTTTGCGGGACGGGTCTTTCCAACGAAAAACGATCCTGTCCCTGTGTGTTATCCACAAGGACAGGATCGGTAAAATACGATTCTGCGGTGCCACCTTGCTTGCCCTGCTGTGAACGCAGAGCCTCTCACGGAGAGCCAACACTCCCCTGCCCTGTAACGGAGGCTTCCGTCCCAAGCTACTGGGGAACTTTCCCGTTTGCCCGGCCCTCGGCGGCCCACGAAACTCTGCCCCGCTCTCACCCGTTTGCACTGTCCGGGCTCACTGCAGATGCGCTGTGCAGGTTCTCTTCCGCCTCATCGGTTTGATTGCATTATACACTTTATCTGCGTAAAGTCAAGAGGCAATGCAAAAAATTTTTTGCAGGTTTCCGGCAAAGTCACACTTTGCTCTTTTTACGCTTGCGCCACACAAAGTATGCCGTGTACACCAGCCATACCGGCAGGGCGGCCAGCGTTCCCGTGCGGCTCAGGGCAAGGCCGTCGGCCTGATACACAAAGTCGATGCTGCTGGTGCCCGCCGGGCACAGCACCGCCATCATACCGTCATCCACCCGCACAATGTCGGTCTGCTCCCCATTGACATAGGCCGTGAAGCCGTCATCGTAGGGCACCGAGAAGAACACGAGGTTTGCATTCTCCAGCGTGATCTCCGCGTGGAAGCCGGCATTGTTCATCTGGAACATGCTGCACGCCTGGGCGCGGCGGTCGGCACAGTCCTGCACATAGGCGTCGTAGGTCAGCTCGCTCTGCTTTTCGGTGGGCAGCTCGGCGAGGTATTTGCCGTAAACGGCAGCGTCCTCATCGCTGAACACCAGTGCCCGCATCAGCAGGTTGGCACGGGAGTTCTTGTTCACCTGCCCGTAGGTTTCCTCGGTCACATAGTAATCGTAGGCAAAGCCCATGGGAACGTAATTTTTATTCTTGTACAGCACAAAACCGTCCAGCTCGTCATAATAGGCCCAGCCGTCGTCGGCCTGGCTCTCAAAGTCCGCCTGCTGTTCCGGTGTGGTGATGAGGTATTCCACGCTCAGCAGGCCCCGCAGTGCATAATTGGAGATGTCCGGCTCACTGCGCACGTCCCGCTTGACCCCCAGTGCCGGGTAAAAGCTGAGGATGCTGGGGGCCGCCGTGCTGCCGAAATATTGCAGGCAGCTCTTGTCCAGCCACATGCCGATGTTGTCGTGGATCTTGTAGGTGTCCACGCGATAATCGCCTTCCGGCAGATCCTCCTTCAGCAGCAGGGCGTTGTTGTCCTGCTCCACAAGATCGCTGTCGGTGTACCATTGGCCGAACTTGCCGATGCCGATGTGCACCATACTGAACACGCAGGCAAAGGCCACCACCGCCGCCGTCATGCGCTGGGCAAAGCGGCTGTCTGCCCGCCATTTCTGGCAGATCAGACGGTAGAGCAGCAATCCGCCCAGGCCAAAGCCCAGCACCACGAAATACTGGCCGGGGTTCTTGAGCACACCCAGAGACCAGGTGCCGGTGTCGTTGTCCAGCACGGGCACCAGTGCAAAGGCCAGCGTAGCCAGCATGATCCAGCCAAGGCCCCGGGCCGGGGTGTCCAGATCGGTGTTGTGATCTTCCAGCGCATTCACGGTCATCGTCGCGAGGATGAGCACCGGCATATAGTACCAGCGGGCATAGTAGCTGGAGTTGAGAGCGTAGAATGCGCTGTTCAGGATGGGCACCAGCGCGCACACGGCGCACACCGCCACAATGCGCTTTTTGCTGTCGCCATGGCGGGCACGCCAGTAGGCCAGCACACCTGCCAGACTGCACAGGGGCAGATAGGCCGACATGCTGGTCCACTTGATGACGCCTTCCGACCAGATGGAGGTCAGGTAGGGAGAATCCGGCGGCATCACCCAGCTGAGCAGGATGGCCAGATACTGCTGCACCTTGCCGTAGGTCAGAAAGCCCCATCCGGACGCAAGGTCGATGGTACGCGGGTTCTGCAGCAGGCTCAGCACCGCCGGGATCAGCAGCAGGCAGCCCATGGCCACACCCAGCAGGCTTTCAAACGCCAGCTGCACAAACCGCTTCACGGTCAGGCGGTAGTCGCCGGTGGTGAGCTTGCACACAAAGTAGATGGCCAGGAACACCACCTGCCCGGCAAAAAAGAAGTAGTTGTTGAGCAGGTTCACCGCCGCCCAGAAGGCAAACAGCCCGTGACGCTTGTTGTACATGGCCTCGTCCAGCGCCCACAGCAGGTACGGGAACAGCGCCACCACATCCACAAAGTGGTTGAAGAACACGTTGTACACCGCAAAGCCGGACAGTGCATACAGGCAGGCACCCAGCACGGCGTAATCCCAGTTTTTGACGTAGCGCTTCAGGTACAGGTACGCACCGCCGCCCGCCACGCCGAACTTGAGCACCAGCAGCGGCACCATCAGGTAGGGCAGCCACCGCTGCGGGAACAGCAGCGAGAACCAGAAGAAGGGCGAGCCGTACAGGTAGAAGGAGTAGGCATTCATGGCACCGCTGCCCAGGTCCGTTGCCCAGGAGAAGGTGTTGCGGGGTGCCCCGGCAAAGGTGCTGTCCGGGTAGCCTGCCCCTTTCAGGAAACCGTTCATATAGCGGTAAAAGCTGATCTGCTGGCTGTTGAAATCGCCTGCATAGTGGAAAAATCCGCCGTCCATGATGTAGAACGGCAGGAAAAAAACGGCTGCGGTGAGCGCACACAGCACCACCGCCCGCCAGAACCGATCCTTTTGCTGCCCGGGCAGCCGCTGCTGCCGGGACATTCCGAATTGTTCCATGGGACCCTCTTTCTCCGCCGCCGGGGCGGAAGCTGCTTTTTTATCAGTATACCACGCAGGTCGGCCCGAAAAAAGGACGTTTCTTCACCGCTGCCCCTTGACAAGCGCCTGCCGGGCAGGTATGGTGGAGAAAACACATCCAAGGAGGGTTCCCCGCCATGCTGTATCCGTTCAATGCCCTGCTGGCACGCATGAAGTATATCACCCGCTGGAGCCTGATGCACTCCACCCGGGCCGAGTCGCTCAGTGAGCACACCTGCGACACTGCCCTGCTGGCCCATACCCTGTGCCTGATCGCGCGGCGGTACACCGGCACCCCCTGCCGCCCCAAAACGGTGGCGGTAGCGGCGCTGTACCACGATGCCCCGGAGATCATCACCGGGGACCTGCCCACGCCGGTCAAGTATCACAGCGCCACCCTGCGCGACGCCTACAAGGCCATGGAGCGGGAAAGCGTGGCCAGCATGACGGCCATGCTGCCGGACGAGCTGGCCGAAGAGGTCGCGCCCTTCCTCACCGGAGAGCTGCTCACGGCAGAGGAAGCCAAGCTGCTCAAGGCTGCCGACCGGCTGAGTGCCCTGGTCAAGTGCCTGGAAGAGCAGCGCAGCGGCAACCACGAGTTTGACGCGGCACTGGCCCAGCAGAAAGCCGCGCTGGAAGCCATGCACTGCCCGGAGGCCGACTGGTTCATGGCCCACTGCCTGCCCTGCTACACCCAGAATCTGGATGAGCTGACCCGGCAGGACGGATAATATTTTTTACGGGAACGGCACTTCCCGCACGTCATCGGGGTCCAGACCGGCTTTGCGCTGCTCTTCAAAGACAGCGTCGATCAGCTCGTCCAGATCTTCCAGATGGGTCAGGGTGCAGCAGCAGCGCCGCAGGGCGGCAGCGCCCTTCAGCCCCTTCATATAGTGCATGGTCTGAGCACGGGCCTGCGGCATCGCCACAAACTCGCCCTTCTGCTCCACCATCTCTTCCACCTGACGGCGCAGGGCATTCATGCGGGCCTGCAGGTTGGGGGCCTTGGGTTCCGGGGTGCCCTCGATGGCGGCATTCACCCGCTCAAACAGCCACGGGTCGCCCAGCGCAGCACGGGCGATCATCACGCCGTCGCAGCCGGTCTGCTGCATCATGGCCACGGCATCCTCGGCCGAATGGATGTCGCCGTTGCCCAGCACCGGCACATGGACTGCCTGCTTTACCCGGGCAATGATCTCCGGGTCGATGCCCGGGGTGTACATCTGCTCACGGGTGCGGGCGTGTACCGCAATGAGGGCCGCGCCCGCCTGCTCGCAGGCCTTTGCGCACTCCACGGCGGTCACATGGTCGGCGTCCCAGCCCTTGCGCATCTTGACTGTGACCGGGCGGCTGGTGTGGGCCACCACCTGCTCCACGATGCGGCCGCAGCGGTCCGGGTCCAGCATCAGCTTGCTGCCCGCGCCGCCGGACACGATCTTGGGGGCCGGGCAGCCCATGTTGATGTCCACAAAGTCGAACTTATACGGTTCAATAGCGGCGGTGGCTTCGCCCATGATCTGGGGCACCTCGCCAAAGATCTGCACGCCATAGGGTGCCCCGTTGGGTTCTGCCTTCAGCAGGCTGACGGTCTTGTGGTCGCCGTACACCAGTGCCCGGCTGGACACCATTTCGCTGACCGTAAAGCCTGCGCCGTGCTGCGCCATCAGGCGGCGGCAGGGCGCATCCGTAAAGCCCGCCATTGGTCCGAATACTGCCCGGTGGGGCAGAACGATGTTTCCGATTTTCAAAGGTTCCATTGGTGTTCCTCGATTGTTCTGAATGACCAGAGAGAAAACGATTTTGAACTGCCTCCGCTGCGCTCTGGCAATCACAGCGGAATTTTGTTTTTATAAGAGCAATTCCGGGCAGCCTGCGGGCTGCCCGGAATTGCATTTTCACAAAAAAGGCTGCAACCGTAAAATGCAGGTTTCACGCAAAGCCGTTTCTGTCTGCTTATGCTCCGGCCATCTGTCCGGTGTTTTACATCTTCTCCGGCACAGTGATCTTGAACATGGTCAGCACGTTGAAGATGACGTTCTTCACGCCGATGCACAGAGCCAGACGGGCCTGCTGCACGGCAGAGTCTGCGCCCTGGATGCGGCAGCTACCGTAGAAGCGGTGGAAGGCACTGGCCAGATCAATGACAAAGCGGTTGATGCGGCTGGGGTCGTACTTCTCGGCTGCCATGACGATCTCCTGGGGGAAGGCAGCCAGCATGCGGATCAGGTCCATCTCGCTGGGCTCGGTGAGCAGGGTAGCGTCCACCTGCTCGGCACCGGCAAACTGCACGCCCTCGCTCTCCATCTTCTTCAGGATGGAGCAGATGCGGGCATGGGCATACTGCACATAGTACACCGGGTTGTCGTTGTCGGTCTTGACGGCCTGGTCCAGGTCAAAGTCGATGCCGCTGCCGGCATCGTGCATGTTGAACAGGAAGCGTGCACTGTCGATGGGCACCTCTTCCAGCAGGTCGGTCAGGGTGATGGCGTTGCCGGTACGCTTGGACATGCGCACGGGCTGGCCGTCGCGCATCAGATTGACCATCTGCATCAGGACAACATCGAGGTCGTTGCCGTTCAGGCCGATGGCATCCATCGCGCCCTTCATGCGGGCCACATGGCCGTGGTGGTCGGCGCCCCACACGTCGATGGCCTTGGCAAAGCCGCGGGTGGCCAGCTTGTTGTAGTGGTAAGCGATATCGGCGGCAAAGTAGGTGGGGATGCCGTTGGCACGGACGAGCACCTCGTCCTTGGCCTCCTCCTCGGTGCCGTCCTCGGTCTTTTTCTTGTTCACGGTGCCGTACTTGGCAGCATACTGGGCGCTGCGGTACATGATGGCACCGTCCTCGGCCTTGTAGCAGGCTCCCAGCTCCAGCAGCTTGTTCACAACATCCAGGACAGCGCCGGATTCGTGCAGGGTGCTCTCGTGGAACCAGACATCGTAATCGATGCGGTACTTGCCCAGGTCGCGCTTGAGGGCCGCAATGTTCTTGGGCAGGGCGTAATCCACCAGAGCGTTCTTCAGGGTCTCAAAGGCTTCGCTGGCAAAGAGGGTCTCTTCGTCCAGCCCAGAGCAGGCGGCGACAAACTTGTCGCCGTTGATCTCAGCAAACTCACCGGCCAGCACCTTGATGTCGCCGCCCTGATAGCACTCAGCGGGCAGGGGATAGGCTTCCTCGCCGCAGAACTGCTGCAGGTAGCGGACGGCCAGGCTCTTGCCGAATTTCTGGATCTGGTTGCCTGCATCGTTGATGTAGAACTCGCGGGTCACATCATAGCCGGACCAGTCCAGCACAGCGGCCAGGCAGTCGCCCAGAGCACCGCCGCGGGCGTTGCCCATGTGCATGGGGCCGGTGGGGTTGGCGGAAACAAATTCAACGTTGTAGCGCTTGCCTGCACCGCCGTCCGTGCGGCCGTATTCCGGCTCAGTGGCAGCAGCCTGCAGTACGCTGGTAAACCAGTGGGCACCCAGGAACAGGTTGATGAAGCCGGGGCCTGCGATCTCTACACGGTCGAACAGGCTGCCCTCCAGGTTCAGGTGGTCCACAATGGCCTGTGCAATCTGGCGCGGAGCCTTGTGGAACGCACGGGCACCGGCCATGGCGGCGTTGGATGCAATATCGCCGTTTTTGACATCGGCGGGAATCTCAACAATAAATTCCGGCAGCGGGGCTTCCGGAAGGGAACCGTCTGCCACAGCAGCATTCAGCGCGCCGGTCAGCAGCTTACGCGCCGTATCCAGCGCAGCCTTGCGGGGGTTATAGTATTTGTAATTCACGTTGTACCTCCAGTTTGGAAGTTAGGAGGGAGGAGTTAGGGGTTAGGAGTTTAAGGTGCGGCCTGCGCCGCAATTTTGAAAAACAGCCGCACACCAAAAACTCCTAACTCCTACTTTCTAACTCCTAACTAAAAATTTATTCAACTTCAGTTTCCTGCTTTTTCAGCGGCTCTACTGTAATAAGCACGGAATTGCGGCTGATTAAGGTTTCGGCGCCGGAATCCAGCGTGTAGCTGAACTGCAGCTCGCCGCCATCCGGCAGCAGGTTGTGCTCAATCACATCAGCGGCCACGCCAAGGCTGATGGAACCGTACCCGGTTTCGTAATGGCACAGGTGGCGGATGCCTTTTTCAATAATCAGCTGGCTGGATGTTTTGCCAAAGCGGGTCATGCTGACCAGCCGGGCATCCTGGCTGACGCGCACCGTGGTGGTACATCCGGCGTAACCGGTGGCTTCGGTTTCAGCATACACGATGTAGTAGCTGTTGCCACGCTGCACAAAGTTGCCGCGGGTCATCAGCTCCACGGTGTCGTTTTCGCCGTTCTGCTCCATGGTGCCTTTGATGGTGATGAGGTAATTTTCTTCAACAGGTTTTGCCATAATAGTTTAATTCCTTAATACGTTTCAATGGCGATCTGTTCCACCGGGCCGCCCGCTTCGCTGCCCATGAACAGCCGCTCCTGCTTGGCAAAGCCGTCCGGGGTATCGCTGACAAAAAAGCGGGTGGTGCCGCCGGTGCTGCGCCCGCTGGAAATCCCAAGGTCATCCAGCGCGGTGGCGGCGGCAATGGCGGTCAGCTTGCCGGGGTCAATCAGCGTTACGCTGTCGCCCACAAAATCGCCGATCATTTTTTTCAGCAGTGGGTAGTGGGTGCAGCCAAGGATCAGGGTGTCAATGCCGGAATCCCGCACGGGAGTCAGGTATTCCTCAATCATCAGCTGGGTTACTTTGTCGCCGTTCACATAACCGTTTTCAACCAGCGGTACAAACAGGGGGCAGGCGCGGGCAAAAATCTGAACCCCCGGCACCAGATCTTTCAGCTGGGTGGCATAAGAATCGCTGCGGATGGTGGCCGCTGTGCCGATCACGCCGATGCGTTTGTTTTTGGTGGCGGCAGCAGCTGCGCGGGCTGCCGCACCGATCACGCCGGTGTAGGGTACCGGCAGCTGGGCAGCTTCCGCCGAAGGATAGGTGGAAGATACTGTGCCGCAGGCCGCCATAATGAACTTGACATTCTGGGAAAGCAGGAACCGGATATCCTGCTGGGCGTACCGCACGATCACATCGTGCCCGCGGGAACCGTAAGGCACGCGGCCGGTATCGCCAAAATACACAATATCTTCGCCCGGCAGCAGGCGGCGCAGCTGGCGCACGGCGGTCAGCCCGCCAAGGCCGCTGTCAAATACGCCGATGGGACGAGTATCCATCAGTAAGCACCTCGCTTTTTGCTCAGTGCAAGGCCGATTAGCTTATCAACCAGGGCGGCAAAGCTGTAGCCCTCGTTTTCCATCAGCTTGGGGTACATGCTGATGGGGGTAAAGCCCGGCAGGGTGTTCAGCTCATTGCAAAGCACGCGTCCTGTGCCGTGCTCTACAAAGAAATCGCACCGGGCAAGACCAGCGCAGCCCAAAGCCAGGTAAGCGCGGGCGGCCAGCGTTTTGACTTCGTCCAGCTTCTGGTCCGGCAGGTGGGCGGGAATCACCGTCTTGGATATACCGTTTTTATACTTGTCGTCATAGGTATAAAACTCTGCGCCGGCCAAAATCTCGCCGGGGCGGGTGGTGCGCACTTCCTGCGGGTTATCCGGGTTGCCAATGGCGGCACATTCCACTTCCTGCCCATCAATAAACTCTTCAAACACCACTTTGTCATCTTCCCGCAGGGCGGTGTCAATGGCGGTGTTCAGCTCTTCACGGTTGTGGGCCTTGGTGATGCCCACGCTGGAACCCGCATTGGCCGGTTTGACAAAGATCGGGTAGGGCAGGCGGTTTTCCACGCGGGTCAACAGGGCGCTGCGCTGGGTTTCCGCTTCGGCTCGGACGGCGCTGCACCAGTGGCAGTGGGGCACATGATAGGCGTCCATGATGGTATTGGCAACGGCTTTGTCCATGCAGGCAGCGGATGCCAGAACGCCGCAGCCCACATAGGGGATGGCAGCCAGCTCCAGCAGGCCCTGAATCGTGCCGTCCTCGCCGTTTTTGCCGTGCAGGATGGGGGCGACCACATCCACCGGCAGCAGTTCATAGCCGTTGGCGCTGTGCACCAGCAGGCCATGGTCGCTGCGGTCCGGGCTGAGCACGCAGGGCACGCAGGAAGCATCCTGCTCCCAGCTGCCGCTGCGCATGCCCTCGGTAGA
>ERZ772954.2387-NODE-2387-length-12135-cov-143.035099_pt1 | contig 12135 bp, 8 predicted proteins | sample MGYA00580684_ERZ772954 | MGnify/ENA primary metagenome ERZ772954 (study PRJEB29015, sample SAMEA2737654) | human gut metagenome | biome: human gut; feature: human-associated habitat; material: faeces | place: China | collected 2012 ...
AAAGGACACCTAAAAAAAAGACACCATTTTAAAATTTAAAGCATTTTTACAAGAGGGGATTGAACTTATAATTCAATTATCAACAAACAACAAAGTGTTGTGTAACAGCAGAAAGCAAATTCACTTTTCTGCAGAACAATAAGGAGGCAAAATCCTCTCCTCACCAATGGGTTCGGATTTTGCTTCGTAAAACAAGGAGGATTATATATGAATTGGAAAAAAGTAGTATCAGTATTGCTCGTAAGTGCAATGACATTATCCATGGCAGCATGTGGCGACACAGCAAGCACAAGCGATAATGCAGCAGCAGGAACAGAGACAAAGGGAAGCACAGCAAATGCATCCAGCGATGAAAAGTTAGTTGTATGGACATTATCAAACGACTTGATCGACTTTGGTAAGAGATTCCAGGAACAGACTGGTGTAGAGGTTGATACAGTGGTTATCGAGCCAGCTGATTACCCAACAAAAGTTCAGACAGCATTACTTGCAGGAGAAAAAGAACCGGATATCATCGTTGGTGAGCCAAAGATGTTAGAGGATTTCTTTGATGCAGGTTTCTTCGAGGATTTAAACCAGGCACCATACAATGCACAGGATTATGCAGATCAGATCGTTGATTATGTATGGCAGGTTGGACAGGATGACGATGGTATCCAGAGAGCAATCTCTTACCAGATCACACCAGCAGGTATCTACTACAGAAGAGATATCGCAAAAGAAGTATTCGGAACAGATGATCCGGACGAAGTTGGAAAATTATTCAAAGATTATCCTACTATCTTAGAGACAGCTCAGACATTAAAAGATGCTGGATACAGAATCTTCTCTTCTGATGCAGAGATGAACGTATTCTCCGGTGATAGTGCATGGGTAGTAGATGGAACATTAAATGTTGACCAGTCCAGAATTGATTACATGGATCTTTGCGTTGACTTATATCAGAATGACTTAACAGCATATGCAAGCCAGTGGTCAACACCTTGGTATCAGGCTATGGCTGGCGAGGTACCTATCTTAACAGCAGATATCCAGTCTAATGCAGATGATTCCGTTAACGTTTGGGATGCAGATCAGTTCGCAGAGGCAACAAAAGGACTTGATACAACAACTGTATTCGCATTTGGTCTTCCTTCCTGGGGTGTACTTACTATGAGAGATAACGTAGGCGAGACATCTGGATTATGGGGCGTTTGCTCTGGACCAGCAGCAGGATTTGACGGTGGTACATATATCGGTATTTCTTCTCAGTCTGAAAGAAAAGACACAGCTTGGGAATTCGTAAAATTCTGTACATTAAATGAAGATACAGCTAACTGGTGGATTGAATACTCACAGGGTGATACAGTTTCTTTGAAATCAGCTCTTGATAAACACAAAGATGATGAGAACCAGATTTACGGTGGTGAGAAATTATACCAGTTCTGGTTAGATCAGGCACAGTACATTGATACTTCTAAAGTAACAAGATACGACAAAGGTATCGGCGATGCTTGGGGAAATGCAGTCTCTTCTGTTAAAACTGGTGAGAAGACAAAGGATGAGGCAATCTCTGACTTCTACGATACAATTGAAGCAACATATCCTGAAATCACAGTAAACAGATAAAAATATCTCCAAAATCATTTTTCTTACAGTCTGCACAGTGAATGTGCAGACTGTAAGAAAAGACAAAAGAGTACAGGAAAAGAATGGCTATCCTCTGAGATAGTTATGAAGAAGGAGAATGGCAGAATATGGGAAAGAATAAAAATGGTTTGAAAAAATATGATAACGTGGGATACTTCTTCGTTTTACCATTTGTTATTGTATTTTGTATTTTTAGTGTTTATCCGGTATTAAGAACCTTATATTTCAGTTTTACAAATGCCAAGATTGCAGGAGTCGGTGTGACATCCTGGGTCTGGTTTGACAACTACAAGCGTGTATTCACAGACAAATTTTTCTGGAGAGCGCTTTGGAACACGGTAAGGATCTGGGGTGTGAATATCGTATTACAGCTCGGACTTGCATTTTTACTTACCATTGTATTTAGTGATATCAAATACAAAATCAAAGGACTTGGAATTTTCCGTATTATTTATTACTTACCGAACTTAATTGCAGCAACATCTGTTGCATTCTTATTTCAGACATTACTGGATTGGCGTTATGGAACGTTCAACCAGATTATTGCAAGCATCTATCGGTTATTTGGTGCAAATTACACTCCGGTCGACTGGCTTGGATCATCTGCAACAGCAGGTGTGACCATCGCAGTGATCAGTTCCTGGATGTGGTTTGGTAACTCCTTCATTATGTTAATGGCTGGTGTGCAGGGAATCTCAAAAGATTATTTCGAGGCAGCAGCAATTGACGGAGCCGGAAGATGGACCGTATTTGGAAAAATCACATTACCATTATTAAGACCGATGTTACTTTATGTAGCAATCACATCACTGATTGGTGGATTACAGATGTTCGATCTGCCGTATCTGATGTCAAATCCGGCAGGGGCATCTTATAACTCCGTATACACCGTGGTAATGTATCTCTATAAATTTGGATTTACAACAGGAACAACACAGACTGGTTATGCATCCGCAATCGCCTATGTATTATTCCTTATCATTTTAGCTGTTTCCATTATACAGTTAAAAGTGTTTAACCAGGATGAAGAGAAAGCAGCAGTACGCCGTGCAAAAAAACGGGCTTCATCTAAGACGAAATAAGGAGGATTACTATGAACGGCATTGGATATAAAATCAAAAAAACAATTTTATATATCTTACTAATCCTGCTTAGTGTAGTGTGTATGTTTCCATTTTTATTAATGATTGTCAACGCAACACGAAGCGGATCTGAGATTATGAAATCATTTACTCTGATTCCGAGTGTTTATTTAAAAGAAAACTGGGCTACTGTATTTAAATACTTCAACCTGTTTTTAGGTATGTGGAACAGTTTGAAAGTAGCAGTTCCATCTACATTACTCTGTGCATACTTTTCCGCTATGACAGCTTATGCACTGGCAATGTACAAATTCAAGGGAAATAAAGTATTATTCATGACGATTTTAATTTTCATGATGATACCTGGACAGCTTGGTCTGATCGGTTTTTATAACTTATGTACCAAACTTCATCTGGTAAACTCTTATATCCCATTGATTATTCCGGCAATTGCTTCACCGGGAACCGTATTTTTCTTAAGACAGTATGTACTTTCCGTTATGCCACCTTCACTGATCGAGGCAGCCAGAATTGATGGAGCAAGCGAGTTATATACATTCCACAGAATCGCAATCCCAATCATGTCACCTGGGATTGCAACCATGAGTATCATGGGATTCATCGGTGGATGGAATGCTTACCTGTTACCTATGATTATCTTAAATAAAAATGAGAAATTTACATTACCGGTTATGATGGCAACTTTAAGGGCATCAACAGATATTACTGCAAACCAGGGCGCAATTTATCTCGCCGTTGCAATTTCTGTTATTCCGATTTTACTCGTATTTGCATTCTTCTCTAAATACATCATCAGCAGTATTTCTGCAGGTGCTGTAAAAGAATAATGACAGTACATAAAATAGTTTCCTTACCATATTCTTCTCTAAATAGATAAAAACAGAAACGCTACTCAAAAAATTGGGGTAGCGCTTTTGTGTGTTTAAAAAGAAAGTAAAAAGAACTCGGAAAATGTCATGAAAACAGGAAATTTGCTCTGTCGGGGTTTGCGGGAAACGAAAGAAAATGGTATGATAAAGATACTTGGAAACAGAAATAAAGGGGAAGTTTTATGGTTACATACAGAATCAGAAAAATGATCGCATGGGGCATGGCAGTGACCATGACAGCCGGGATGACAAATGTTTTGACGGGCTGCGGAGCGGAAAGAGAAGGACAGGCTGTGGAGACATCTCAGGTGGAGGACACCTCACAGGGTGATGAGGATACACCGGCATGGAAAAAATATGCCGGAGAACCTGTTACGTTAGACTGGTATGTCAATTATTCCTGGTTTGCAATACCGTGGGGAGAGAATGCAGTCTCTCAAAAGATTACAGAGGAGACAGGAGTAAATATTAATTTTATTACACCAATCGGGAATGAAACAGAAAAATTAAATGCACTGATCGCATCGGATTCTCTGCCTGATCTGATCACATTAGGGTATTGGGAGCCACAGGTGAACCAGATGATCGAAGAGAACATGGTCTATGCATTAAATGAACTTGCAGATGATTATGATGCCTATTTCTGGCAGGTCACAGATGCAGATGTGGTGAACTGGTATACAATGGATGATGGCAATATTTATGGATATCCGTGTTCCACGGTTACACCAAAACAAGTGAAAGAGCATGATGACATCATATCCAATCAGACGTTTCTGGTACGTAAAGATATTTATGAGGCAATTGGAAGTCCGGATATGACAACACCGGAAGGATTTAAAGCAGCAGTGGAGAAAGCGGCAGAGATGTTTCCTGAGGTGAATGGGGAAAAATTGATCCCGGTGGGATCCCATGTATTTGATAATCAGGGAAATGTTTCCTTTGACAAATATCTGATGAATTTTCTTGCGGTTCCGTGGGAAAAGGATGGGAAATATTATGACAGATATACAGACCCAGAGTATGTTATATGGTTAAAAATGTTCCGTGAACTGGGGGAGGAAGGGCTGCTTGCCAATGATATCTTTGTGGATACACGGATACAGATGGAAGAAAAACTGGCAAAAGGTCGGTATTTTTGTATGCTCTATCAGTACAGTGATACGATCTCACAGCAAAAAGCATTGTATGAGAATGATCCGGACAGCATTTACATGGCGGTTGAGGGACCGAGAAATTCCAATGGGGATGATCCGACACTGCCGACTAACAATATGAATGGATGGACATTGACGCTGATCTCAAAAAAATGTAAATTTCCGGAACGCGCCATAGCGTTTATGGACTATATGATGAGTGAGCATGGACAGATGTTGATCTATCTCGGTGTGGAAGGGGTTACTTACGATATCGTGGATGGTAAGCCGGTATTAAAAGAGGACGTCAGCAAAATTTTAAATTCCGACCGGGAGACTTACGACAGGTTATACGGCGCAGATGATGCTTATTGGATGCTGCAGAATAATGTCATGCAACTTCAGTGGGAGCAGAAGGCAGGTCCTGCTACTGAACAGTTACTCGTGTGGGCATGCAAATATACAGTCTACAATGGACAGTATGATGTGAGTTTGTCGACAAGTCCTGAAATTGCAGCTATGGATGAAAAATGTACCAAACTCTGGAGTGAGACACTGCCAAAGCTTCTTCTCGCATCAAATGAAGCACAGTTTGATGAAATATTTGAAGAATTTGTGGGAAAAAGGAATGCCATGGGCTATCAGGAAGTTTTGAAACAGAAAACAGTATTAATGAATGCAGCAAAGGAAAAAATGGGAATTAGCGAATGAAAAAAATAAGAGAGCTGTTTCGAAATACAAAGCTAAATATCAAATTTACCAGTATTATCATTCTGTTTATGGTGATTCCAATCGGGGTGTTAGCAGGGGTTTTGTTCTATGTTATGGAGCAGAATGCGGTGCAGGAGAACATGGATTACATGGAATATACAATGCAGCGGAATGAGGATGGAATCAAGACAAAGATTGATTCTATCAATATGTCCACACAGTTTTTCTTAAGTGATGATTCCCTGCTTCAAATGTTGAATGCATCTGCGATTGGGGGAGAAATCTCTACGGCCGACTGGCTGGATTTTAAAAATAACGAAGTGTCGGCGTTGGAACGGTTAGTTAACAATAACCCATTGCTGTATGGTGTCCGTGTCTATGCGGTGAATGACAGTGTGCAGGAGATGATGCCCATTTTATACAATGCATCCCGTATGAAAAAACAGGAGTGGTCCAAGCAGGATAAATATGTCGGCTGGAATTTTGATTACACAGATAATATTTTCAATTCCTATACGATGAACCAGAATCGGAAGATTATTTCACTTGTCACACCGATTATTGACAGTGCCAATGGAAAAGTTGGTGTGATCGAGTCTGCCATGACGATGGAGAATATGTTTCCAAGCCTGTACGAGGGAATTGAGGATGAGTGGAGTTTCTTTTATTCGGATGAGGGAGTAACCTATTTTGGACAGAAAGAGCAGACAGAATCTTCAGCGCTGCTTGACGATATTTTAAAACAGCGTCCCACAGAGGACAAGATACAGACCATTTATAAAAAATTGGATGGAAAAAATCTTGTAATCTCTTATATGCAGGTGCGCGAACTCTCCGGTACACTGATCTGTGTGAAGGATATCACAAAAAATGTTCATAATGTATATTTTATGCGTGATGTGTTTGTGGCTGTCATGCTGGCATTTATCATATTGCTGGCGTTCTTTATCAACCGTATTGTGCAGCATCTGTTAAAGCAGTTTTATGAGATCTTAAAGTCCATTCGAAAAGTACAGAAGGGTGATCTTGATGTCGTGATCGAAAACTGTGGCAAAGATGAGATGGGCGAACTCGGAACGCAGATCAATAAGATGTTGGAACGTATCAAGGAGCTGATGGAAGATAATTTAAACCGTGAGATGTTAGCAAAAAATTCTGAGATCCGGGCTTTGCAGAATCAGATCAATGCACATTTTATTTATAATGTGTTAGAATCGATTAAGATGATGGCAGAGATTGATGAAGAATACGCCATTTCTGATGCGGTGACCGCATTGGGGAAACTGCTGCGTTACAGTATGAAGTGGGTATCAGGAAATGTGCTTGTGGAGCAGGAGTTAGAGTACATTAAAAACTACATGGCGTTGATCAACCTGCGGTTTGACTATGAAATCTATTTGTCCTTAAACCTGCCGGAACAGGTATTAAAGCAGGAGATTCCGAAGATGTCCCTGCAGCCGATCGTCGAGAATGCCATTTATCATGGAATCGAACAGATGGCAGAGGACACAAATATCTATATCAAGGGCATTTTAGACGGAGATGACTGTGTGATCGAGATCACAGATGCCGGAAAAGGTATGTCAGAAGAAGAAGTGGAGAAGCTTCGGTTAAAGATTGCAGGAAAAATTGATTCCAACGGAGGCTCCGGCAATGGAATTGGTCTGAAAAATGTACAGGACCGTATCCATATTGCATTTGGAGATCAGTATGGAATCGAGATCGCATCCAAATTGGGGTGTTATACAAAAATTATGGTCCGGATTCCAATCACGCATAGACAGTCAGAGGAAAATGACCCGGAGCATAAGTGAAAAATAAAGGCACAGGGGACTGTGACAGAAGAGAGATACAGGATTAGAAGAGGGTAAGGAAGATAATGAAAACAGTTTTGATCGTTGAAGATGAGAAAATGATCCGTCAGGGAATCAAAACAATGATTATGCGAAGTGGTGTGCCAATCGAGACCATTATGGAGTGCAACAATGGAGAGACTGCGCTTGAAATTCTGAAAGAGCAGGAGATTGATGTGATGTTTACGGACATCCGTATGCCGAAGATGGATGGCATCGAACTGGTACAGAAAATGCAGAGCCTCGAACATATTCCACTTACCGTGGCAATCAGTGGTTATGATGATTTTGCCTATGCGGTGGAAATGTTAAGAAACGGGGTGCGGGAGTATATTTTAAAACCGATTGAGCGTGAAAAAATCACCGAAATCTTAAAAAAACTCAATGCAGAGATTGAGAGCCGGAAAGAGAAAGAGGAGAACAATCAGAAAATTGGTTATCAGCAGATGCGGCACCTGATGCTTTCCGATGAGATTTCCGGGGAGGAACAGCGCACAATCGAAAGTCAGTATGCAGATCATTTTTATACCGGAAATTATTATGTGTGCTGCCAGAATCAGGTCAAGAGAGGAGAACTGTCCGACGATAATTATATTTTCATGAAAAATATGAATGACAATGATATTTTTATTGTTCCGGCAGAGAACCTTTCCCTCTTATTGAAAAACGAATTGCAGGATGGTTACATTGGAATCAGTGCGGCGCATTGTGGCTTAGAGAGCATCCGTCAGGCATATGCGGAGTCTGTCATGATGCGAAAGAAAGCATTTGTCCGCAATAAAGTGGAAGCGCAGTACGGTGTATTTCAGGAAAAGATACCGGAAGGTCTTATCACGGAGGCCGCTAAGTTGACAGAGGAGGCAGCCAGAATCCAACGCGTCCAGTTGATCGGAACAGATCATACAGACGATCTGGAAAAGAGTTTTCATCAGTTCTTTTATGAAGTGAAAAATGGAAGAATTGATGAGGCTGTTTTTGAGAGCTGTATGAAAGATTTCTTTACGGAGGTAGAGAAAACCTATCAGAATGCTTTAGAGACAGAGGGAGAACTTTTATTGGAATGCAAAGAAATCTGGAGTGAAAATTGTATCGATTCCTACGAGGACAAGGTAATGGAATTTGTGTTGCAGCTTCATGAGAAGATCAATAGCAGCTATGACCAGAACAAGAATGTACAGAAAATCAAAATGGCTGTGGATTATATAGAAGAAAATTATGCAAAGGATCTGAATATGGCGGTTGTCTCCAATTATATTTCCATGAATTACTCCCTGTTTTCCTACTCATTCAAGCAGTATACCGGAAGCAATTTTGTGAATTATCTCAAGGAAATCCGCATGAGAGAGGCAAAAAAACTCCTGACCGAAACCGATATGAAGATTATCGAGATCAGTCAGGCAGTCGGGTATGACAATGAAAAGCATTTTATGAAAATTTTTAAAGCAACCTGTGGAGTATCTCCGACAGAATACCGTCACAATGCTTATTTATCCAAATCCTGATGAAAAATCTGTTTTTGCTGGTACATATGTTCATCTGCCTTGGAAAATAAAGCTTTGACATCTTCTTTGGAAAGGGATGCACCCGGTGTGGACTGGGCATAGCCGCCGCTGGCAGAGATCTTATATTCCTTGTGGCTTATTTTATTATAATTATCTAAGTACTTATAGACGCGGGTGAGGAGTTCATCGGCATCTTCTTTTGTGTAATCCATTGTCAGCAGATAAAATTCATCGCTACTGAATCTTGCGCAGATATCGGTGGAACGGGTGACACTGGATAGGGCATGTCCGATGACCTGAATCGCAAAATCCCCCTCATTATGACCATAGTGGTCATTGATATATTTCAGGCGGTTTAAATCAAACAGAAAACAGGTCACAGTACTTTGGTTTTCTGCAGCTTCCTGAAGTAACAGCGTTTCACGGTGCAGATAGCCGTGTTTGTTATAAAGTCCGGTCAGCGCATCCTTGGTGTAAATGTCCTCCAAGTGAGAGACGAGGATGGAAGTACGTTTTGCGTCACTCAAACGTTTTAATAACTGGTTGATATTCATGAACCAGTGCACGAGCTGGAAGTGATAGTCAATGCGGTTGTTCTCGTAAGCTAAGGCAATATAGCCAAAAGTCTTATTCTTGAAGAACAGCGGAAAATAAAGGTAGGCAGAATCTGACTGTCTGTAGATATGTTCCGGCAGGAGGGAACGCTTGGTAAAACTGCATTCCGGCAGTCTTTTGCCATCCCGCAGACTTAATTTTAAAATAATCTCATCCTGACTTGGCTCAAAATCCATTTCATTTTCCGTTAATTCCAGTATGTGCTGGGAAACGCTGTCCCAGTTGGCGTACAGACACAGATAAAATTCGGAACAGTTTGGAATAGAATGAACGTAATTCTCCAACAGATCCATCGCTTCATCTATGTCGGCAATATTTTGGAATTCAGCAGACATTTTCATGGAACTTAAAATAGAAGACTCCAGAGAAGCAATCTGACTGGTCAGTTTCTGCTCAAAGTAAATAGCAGGAGTCTCTTTTGTAAGACTGCATCCACAGGAATTTTCCAGAACCATCTGTGCATGTACCACAGTGATGGCAGGAACATTTTCCTCATGGATTAATTTCATCAGTTTTTCTACGGAAGCTTCCCCAAGTTCATAGACAGGGAAAGAGACGGTCGTGAGAGAAGGTGTGAGATTCTGTCCTTCTTCACTGTGGTCACAGCCGGTGATCGCAAGGTCCTCTGGAATATGATAACCGGCAGAGATGGCAGCAGTCATTAATAAAAGTGCCAGTTTATCATTGTAACAGACAACCGCATCCGGTTTTGTTTCATTTTCTTCAAAGAAGCGGAGTGCTTCAGCAGCGGACTGCGCAGTGTAGGTTCCGGTATAGATGGAATGTGCGTGTGGTGCAATGCCATGTTTTTTTAATGCGTCCCGGTAAAACTTTTCTCTGGCATCCGAAAAGAAACTCTCATCGGCACATCCAAAATAACAGATATTTTTGTAGTGATGTTCTGTGATGAGATGTTCTGTAATATCAAAAAAAGGATGGTTATTTTCTAAGGAAACCGAAGGAAACTGCTGCTTATAAACAGCAATCTCTATGATAGGACAGTGACATTTTTCTTTCAGCAGGGAATAGATCTGATCCTTTAACTGTTCGTTTGGATAAGTTTCAGACGCAAAAATAACACCGCTTAAATCATCAAAATTCGGCAATGTCAGAATGCTTTCCTCTCCCAGACTGTAGTCCCCGAGATTCTCCCCATCCATAGAAGCAAAAATCTCAGCAGTGTAACCGTATTCCAGAGCTTTGTCAATAATACCCTGACATACATTCTTCTGGTAAAATCCCATAATGTGGGAGATAAAAATCCCGATTTTTTTATTGTGATACATGATAAAAACCCCTTGGAAGCAGCCATGATCCGGCAGCCTCTTTTTTTTACAACAATATAATCTTATTGTACAAAAAATCAAAATGTTTTACAATAGGAAAAGCTTCAAAATGAAAGGAATCTAAGGAAATGATACAGGATATTGCACCAATGCAATTGGATAATTCATATAAAAAGAAAGTACCGCATGCAGGCAGCAGGATGTTTGGTTTTGGAGAGCGAACGGTATATCTGGAATATAATGGAGAATTGCAGTTTTTGACTTATGAGCAGTGGAAGGATTACAACGAAAATATACTGGGAAGAGAAGTGCCGTCTTGTATTTATCTTTTTTCTATAGGGGAGGAAGAATACTTTCTGACTGAAATAGGAGCGGATACCAAGATTGGCGAGTTTCGTTTTTATAAGATGTTTGATGTCCGTCCAATGCAGCCGAAGGAACGTGTCCTCGCAGCTGCTACTGCATGGCATTTATTTGTGTGGTATCGTGACAATCAGTTCTGCGGCAGATGTGGGAAAAAACTGGTTCACAGCGAAATGCAGCGGATGCTGCAGTGTCCGTGCTGCGCGAACATGGTGTTTCCGAAGATCGCACCGGCAGTCATCGTGGGAGTCACGCACGGCGATAAAATCCTCATGACAAAATATGCGGGCAGAGAGTACAAAAGGTATGCGCTTATCGCCGGATTTACAGAGATCGGAGAGACAGCAGAGGAGACAGTCAAAAGGGAAGTCATGGAGGAAGTCGGACTTGCTGTGAAGAACATCCGTTACTATAAGAGCCAGCCATGGGGCTTTGACAGCAATCTTTTACTCGGCTATTTCTGTGAGCTTGCAGAGGAGGAAGAGATCCACTTAGACGAGGAAGAGCTCTCCGTGGCAGAGTGGGTGGATTATCACGATGTCCCGGAGGATAGGGAGAAGTTAAGCCTGACACATGAGATGATGACGTATTTTAAGGAGCAGAGGAGACGATGACAGGAAGCTTTTGGAGGCAGGAAAATATATGGATAAACTGAAAGGACACTTAACAAATCCTAAGGATTTCAGTAAGAAATATTAAGATTGCCTTAAACCCCTTTTTTTCTGAAAACAATATGGTACAATTTGCCATAGGTCAAAAAAGACAAGGAAAAAAAGGAGATCATGTAAGCATGGAAGACAACAATGTAAAGGAAAAAAAGCATTTCTTTCATAAAAAAGAAAAAAAGACAGAAGTGGCTGAAGTACCAAAGAAAAAGAAGAAAGTATGGCTGATCGTTTTAGTGATTGCAGCTATTGTAATTGTATTGATCGGCAGCGCTGTTAAAAATATGACTTCACAGATTGAGACAGCAGCGAATACGGTTGAGGTAGAACCGGTAGAGAAAAGGGATTTATCCGATTCAGTTTCTTTGAAGGGAACGATCGCAGGACAGAGCAAGACAAATGT
>ERZ772954.2390-NODE-2390-length-12129-cov-2.451052_pt1 | contig 12129 bp, 8 predicted proteins | sample MGYA00580684_ERZ772954 | MGnify/ENA primary metagenome ERZ772954 (study PRJEB29015, sample SAMEA2737654) | human gut metagenome | biome: human gut; feature: human-associated habitat; material: faeces | place: China | collected 2012 ...
TAGTTAGCAACCACCAGTTCAACTGGTGGTTTATTATTAGCCCTCCAAAGGGCTATTGTTACTATTCGCCCCAAAGGGCGGTATCGCAAGCACTTTTGCTGGCCCGCTATAAAGCGGTACTACTCGAATCTTCTCGTCTCGATTCTTCTGCTTGCTCTTTTATATACTTTTGAACTGCTTCATCTGTTATATTGCCAATCGTTTCAACATAATATCCTCTTGCCCAAAATGCTTTATCCCATTTACTTTGTAACTCAGGATGCCTGTCATAAATCATTAATGTGCTTTTTCCTTTCAGATACCCCATAAAATCTGATACTCTGAGTTTTGGTGGAATTGCTACGCTTAAATGTACATGATCTATACATACCGCTCCTGCAATTATCTCTACATTTTTATACTGGCATAAAGTTGCTATTATCTCTCGGACATCTCTGCGTATTCTCCCATACAATACCTTCTTTCGGTATTTAGGAATAAACACAATGTGATACTGGCATTTCCAACGAGTATGTGATAAACTTTTATTGTCCATTTGGACCGCCTCCTATTCTTATCTTGAGTTTGGCTTGCGACACCATTCTCATTGTAGCATAGGAGGCTTTTTTATTGTATCCTTTACGTTTCCACTTACTCTATTTTCCCCAGCATAGCTGGTGGATTAGACTTTTCATTCATTCTCCTAACCCTAAAAATTAGGAATATAGGGATTGAGTTTTCATTTAAATATGTTACATTATAATTAAAATAGCTGTATAGCTACAAAGGCAGAATGTTTGTAGCAATCTGTCTAAAACTTTTACAGTAAAAGGAGAGGAAAAAAATGGACGAAGAAAGAAGAGAGCATTCGAATTGGGATGACAAAACGATTCCGTTAGAGGAGAATCATACCGTTCCACTTAGCGAAAAGAGAGAGTTTTCAAATCAAGTTAGAAGACCTAAGTTGAAACATCCAAAGAAATCGAACTCTCAATCGCCGTATGAACAATCACAACATTCCCAATCAGACGGAAACGCAAATCCTTACAGTCAAAATCCGTATCAACAAGGTGGATATACTCCGTCTGGAAATAATAATAATCCGTATCAGCAACATACACCAAATTCTTATGGACGGCAACCTTATCAACAGGCAGGACAAAACCCTTATAGTAACCAGCCTTACCAACAAGGGAATCCTAATCCTTATGGTCAACAGCCTTACCAGCAGGGAAATCCTAACCTTTACGGTCAACAGCCTTACCAGCAGGGAAATCCTAATCCTTACAGTCGGCAGCCTTACCAGCAGGAAAATCCTAATCCTTATAATCATCAGCCTTACCAACAGGGAGGACAAGTACCATATAACCAGCAACCTTATACACAACCACCAGAAAAGAAACATTCAAAAATGCCCTTTATCATTGCTGGAGCATTCGTCGCGGTATTGTTCTTAGGCGGCCTAGCAATTGGGTTATTTTCTTCAAATAAAAGTAAACCTCAAGCTAGTAAAGAAAGCAGCCAAAAAGCTGATCAGGGGGATTCTTCCAAAATTCTGGTACAAGATAACACTTTCGATACTGTAGTGACAGCCAAAAGTAAAGACATTGATAACATTAAACTTTTTAAAGAACCCGGCAAAAAGAAAAAAGCTGGAAAAGTGCAAGAAGGCGTTCCTTGTGCTCTGTTACAAGAAAAAACAGTAGACGGAGAAAAATGGGCAAACATTGATTTTTGCAATCGCCAGGGATGGTGCCGTATGGACAAGCTTCGAACAATTTCTGGAGATGTTGACTATTTTTATGTAAAAGAAAATAGCGAGAATATCGTTTTTGTAAATGAACAAGCTATCAAATTACATACGGGAGCCGGACAAGATACATCCATTGCAGCCACAGATGTTAAGTACGGAACCGAACTGAATATATCCAAAGTTGAAGATGGCTGGGGACGAACAACTTATCAAAATAAGGAATGCTGGATTGATATGAATGTTGTTGGATTCTACGCATCCGAATACTGGCAGGTAGAAAGATGCGATGGAAGTACAAATGGTATTAAACTTCGTAAATCATCCACGGAAGATAGCGAGCAACTTACAACCGTTCCATTATGTACAAAATTTCAATCTTCTGAATCCAGAAACGGATGGGCGAAATTTACCTATGGTGGCAAAACCGGTTGGATGAAACTCCACTATGCAACACCTTGCGGAAGCAGCAAAGGACTCAGTTTTACAGAGGATAAGACCGCATCCACAACAGAAACAAAAGCAACAGTAAAAACAGTAGCTAAATCTACAGAAAGTAAAAAGGCCGAACCAAAAGCAACTTTTGGATATGAAGTATCACCGATTGCAGGAAACTGTTATATACCAGACAGAAAAGAATATATGGTAATATCGAATGTTACAGATAGTCAATTCGATTTTGAAATATATGACGTAGAAGGTCTATGTTTTAAACATCATACAGCAGTAGCAATTTCAGAAGATACCGCACGTTATTACGGAGATAAATATACTCTTACATTTGGCCTTGATACACAGGGAATCGATGGATGTGATGATATTATTGGATCTGATGCATTCTTTATTTATGAAGAATGGTTGGATGATGGAGAAAATTAATATCAGCACCCTTAACTAGAGCGTGTTAGAGAAGTTATTTCTTCTACAAATTTATTTTGTAAGCAACAATTATAGTAATTCGGTAAAACATTCTCAATTTTTATAGTAATGCTCTATAACATTACTTATAAATCCAAAATCAAAAAAGAAATCTATCACACGATATCTTACAGAAAGAGATATGCCTAAACATAGCTTTCACAAATAATATGACATCGTGTAATAGATTTCTTTTTTGATTTCTTATATTATTTAATTATTATCTAGTTCCTATATTATCAATATACTATCTAACTTAACACGGTGACAGCTGCTTCCATTTACTGATCAAATGACCAGCTTCCATCATCGTTCTGTGTTCCGCCAATAACATCCTGTCCATCTACAGATACTAATACATCTGTGCTGCTGACATTATCACCACTTACGGAAAAATCATAATATTCTTTATCTCCCACTGTAACTTGCTTCTTGTAAGAATATTCTGCATCTTCTCCATAATAATCTTTTGCCTGGCTTAATGCGTCATCCTGTGAGATTCCTTCTGTACTGTCGGTAGAATCTGTAGCATCCGTGCTGTCTGTAGATGAATCAGCATCTGTGCTGTCTCCATTCTCGGATGTACTGTCTGTACTCGCTTCTTCACTTTCAGAAGATGTACTCTGATTCTCAGAATCTGTCTCTCCAATCTGTCTGATTGCTGTAGCAGAATAGGCAAAGCAGTTATCATCACCATCAAAAGAAGATGCGGTGATCGTCACTTCATATGTTCCTTTTACTTCATCTGTATCTTTATCTCGAAGCTGTGATGTGATGATATAATCGCTTCCATCTTTCACACAGTTTGTAATATATGGAACAAGACTGCTTACCTCTCCTTTTAAGAAGCCATACATCTGCTTTCCATCATCATATGTCGTATATTTATCACCATCAGGAATTTCCGGGAATTCCATGTTGCCCATTCCATATGCATTATAAAGAGCAGATGCATACATATTTGATGTGTTCTCTTTAAGATAATAGTAGGAATCCATCTCAATTCCATCTCCGTAAGCAGATTCATTCTCCATTAAGGAAGTGAGTGCTGCCATAGAAAACCAGAAAGAATCCGACTTTTCTTCACTGGCACCATTCGCATAGTATGGATAACCTTTCGAATAATTCTGTAACATCAGAGCCTCAATTGGATAAATCATATTTTCAAAATTATCTGGAAGCTCTACACCAGAAGCAACGTAATCCGCTGTCGTATCATCCTTTGCGGCCTCTGTTGTTGCCTCTGATGCCTGTTCTGCCTTAGAAACGTTGTTTTTCTCTGCACTTTTGCTTGTAGAACATGCACTTACACTCACAACCATCATTCCAGCAAGAGTTACTGCACATAATCTTTTCAGTTTATTCTTAAACATAATTCCTTCCTTTCTGTTTCGCCGGTGTATGTTCTCATCTATGCCACTTTTTATTGACTATATCTGCATCCACCGCAAAACATGAACTTCTCTTAAACTTTTTCCAAAGTATTTTCATCAAAATAATAGCCCATTTGAAAATAATTGTAAAGAAATTTCTTTTTGCTTTCTTTCCTGGCTTTTGCAGGTTATTTTTTATATTATTGGAAATTTACCTTCTTTTCAAAGAAGATTTCTATTTGTTTTCGCGTTGCTTTCAGAGAACCCTGTGCAAAAAATGGTTTTCCACCTCCTCGTCCGTTCAGTTCTTTATTCACCTGCTTTACAAGTTCCCGGACATCTCCTTCTCTCTGTCCAATGGCATATTTATATCCGTCTTTATCATTTCCCGCAAAGAAAGCTGCAACACCGCTGCATGTATCTAAAATCGCATCGGTACATTTTCTTACTTCTACTGGTTCCATATCTCCTTCAATCAACAGCACATTTTCTTTTCCCACACAGGAAGCTGCTATCTGTTCAAAATGTTTTTGCTTTTCTGCTGCAAGTTCACCTTTTAAGTTATAAACTTCATCAAGAAGTCTCTGTACTGCATCTTTTGTCTCTTTTTCTTTTACCGAAAGTCTGACTGCAACCTGGCTGTTTTGCTCCGCACTTTTTGACAGATATTCTAATGCCCGTTTTCCTGAAAGCATTTCCATACGAACCCCGTCACGAAACTTCTTACTGGAAAGGATTTTGACCAGGCCAATCTGGCTGGCATGTGTCACATGAAGACCACAGCAGGCACAAAGGTCTGCTCCCGGAAATTCTACCAGGCGAATCTCTCCTGTAAGTTCTTTTTTACTTCGATATGGAATGAGTTTTCGTTGTCTCTCATCTGGATAAAAAATATTTACCTCCTGATTCATCCAAATATAATCATTTACTTTTTGTTCAATTTCAGCCACTTGTTCTTCTGTCAGCATTCCGCTTAAATCAATTGTAATGACTTCTTCTCCCATATGAAATCCAACATTTTCATAACCATATTTTTCATGAATCATTCCACTGACAATATGTTCGCCAGAATGTTGCTGCATAAGGTCAAAGCGCCATTCCCAGTTGATTCGTCCTACAACTTGTTCCCCTGCTTTCAATGGTTTTTTCATGATATGACAGATTTCTCCATCCAAACACTGCACATCAAGAACTTCTTCTCCCTCAATCGTTCCCTTATCTGCTGGCTGTCCTCCGCCTTCAGGATAAAAGGCTGTTTCATTTAAAATGATATAATATCCTTCCTGTCTTTCCTCACAGGAAAGTACAATGGCCTCAAACTCTCTAATGTATACATCTTCATAAAATAATCTTCTCGTTTTCATAATCAAATCCTCTTTTATTCTTGAATTATTTTTCAAACACAATCAGCGAGTGTCTTAAAAATATCCCTGCAACCTGCATGCCCCAAATTGCGGCATATTTTTCAGAAAGCATTTTTCAAAAAATACAATCTATTAAAAAAGACTACCGCGTCAGAATATGATCGCGGCAGCCTCCCCTTTTCGTCAAGTAACACCTGACTAGATGCTCTTTATTTTGATGATTCTGCTTTTATATAGAGGGATAGATCAGAATCTGGATTCTGCACTTCCATCTGATAATGTGTAAACTCCTTCGTTCCATCCTCACCTTCATATACCTTATATCCATCATGATCAAGTACAGTAAAGTATAAATCAATTGGAAGATTAAATGTATATTCCTGATTCTTTTCTCCATCATAATCAGAGTAAACAGTACATACTCTCTTTTCTTTTTCCTTCTTTAAATCCTTATAGAACTGTGGAATCTTTTCTTCACCGTCAAACTCTACTGTATAACCATAGAAAACTTCATCCCCACATTTCTCCTCTACAGAAGTAATAAGCTGTGTCTTTTTATCAATAATAATCGTTTTCTCAATCGTATCTCCAGCAGAGAATCCGTATTCTGTATCATAATCATCTCCGCTTTGAACCTTAGTCGTAAGCTGTAAAGTGATTGTACTATCACGTTCTTTTTCGTTCTGAATCTGATCTTTCATATCCCTGGAAAATGCTGTCCTCAATCGCTTTTACGCATTCTTTCTCGTAATCATTTCCAACCAGTCCGAAATACTGTGTATACTTCCCATTATAACGATATAATTCTTTATTACTGATTACTTCTTTGTAATCATCATCGGAACCTTCTTTCTTAAAGTAAGAGAAATAGTTCCCCTTTTTATCTTTCTTAATCTGGCGGGTTGTCGTATAATCAGAACCTTCTGCCAAATGAGAGTAAGAAGCTGTAATTGTAACAAGCTTGTGCTCCTTAAGTAATGCCTCGACTGTATTTGCAGAATTAATCTCTTCCATGTGTTTTGCGTTCTTATGCGTTCTATGCAAAAGTCCAAAAACAACACCTGCAAGAATCAGCACCGTAAGCAATAAGCTAATACCCAATACCTTCCAGAACCACGGCCGATTCTGATTGCGGCGATGGGAAGTTGTCTGATCTAACTCATAGCCTTTATATTTTCTTGTATTTGTAGTATCCGACATAAAATTAAAAGTTCTCCTTTCTAGTTTGCCAAAAGTCATATTCGCCTTATTATAATCCAACCCCTATCTATATTTCAAGTTTTTTCACCCTTTTTGTACATTTTTCATCAGCATGTAGCTGATACCGTTTGTCTGATTCTCCTTTTTCTCTGCATCAGTAAGTGGGCGGATTACCTTTGCCGGAGAACCAAATGCCAGCATTCCGTCCGGAATTACCGTTCCCTGTGTGACAAGGCTTCCTGCTCCAATAATACAGTCGGAGCCAACCTGCGCGCCATTCATAATAATCGCACCCATTCCAATGACGGTATTATTCCCGATTGTGCATCCATGAATAATCGCATTATGACCAATAGATGTTCCATTCCCGATTTTACATGGGAAGCCATTATCTGCGTGAACAACGGTGCCATCCTGGACGTTGGAACCACACCCTACAACAATCGGTGCCATATCTCCGCGAAGTACCGCATTATACCATACAGAACTTTCATCTCCTAATGTGACATTTCCTACTACACAGGCTCCCGGTGCTACCCATGCATTTCCCTGAATATCTGCGTTTTTAATATAACTCATGCTTTTCTCCTTTTCTCTGTCTCTCATTATACCTGGCTCTGCGCCATAAAGAAATCAAATGTAAGCTGGTCAGTTTCCGGAAGTCCTGTAAGTATTCCAAGTTCCACCATCTTATCTACGTTCGTCTTACTGACTTTCGCCTGATTTCTAAAGTTTTCAAGTGAGGTAAACGGACCATGTTTCGCTGCCTCTTCTACCTGCTCACAGGCCTTATCTCCAAGACCCTCCACACTGGAAAGCGGCGGCATGATTTTACCATCAATAATCTGACATTCTCTTGCTTTTGCCTTATAAATATCAATCGGCATAAACTCAAATCCTCTTGCGTACATTTCCTGTGCAATTCTTCCATCACGAATCGTATCCTGATCCTTTTTCGTCTGCTGATCCTTCGGTGTTTTTAAAAGTTCCGTAAGTGCAATGTCAAGACGTTCTTTTCCCCGGCACATAATCTCATAGGAAAACGCTGAGGCACGGATACCAAAGTAGGCTGCATAATAAGCTAATGGCTTATGTACTTTAAACCATGCCACACGCCAGCCCATCATAACATATGCCGCTGCATGCGCTTTCGGGAACATATATTTAATCTTCTTACAAGACCAGATGTACCAGTCTGGCACGCCGTGGGATGTCATCTCTTCTTCCCACTCTGGTTTTAATCCCTTTCCTTTACGAACAGATTCCATGATGGTAAAAGACTGTTCTTTATCAAGTCCCATATTGATAAGATAGGTCATAATATCGTCTCGACAACAAATTGCCGTGGAAATCTCTGCTTTTCCCTCTTCAATCAATGTCTGTGCATTTCCAAGCCATACGTCTGTACCGTGGGACAGGCCAGAAATACGAACAAGGTCAGAGAAACACTTTGGATTTGTATCTTTTAACATCTGCATAACAAACTCGGTACCAAACTCCGGTACGCCAAGAGAACCCATCTCAATTCCGCCAATATCTTCTGGTGTGATACCAAGAATATCGGTACTGTGGAAAAGAGACATAACTTCTGGATCATCAAGAGGAATCGTTGTCGCATCCATTCCTGTTAAGTCCTCTAATCGCCGAATCATAGTGGGATCATCATGGCCGAGAATATCAAGTTTTAACAAGTTGTGGTCAATAGAATGGTACTCAAAATGTGTTGTAATAATATCTGTATTCACATCATTTGCCGGATGCTGGATTGCGGTAAATTCATAAATCTCATGTTCATGAGGTACTACGATAATTCCACCCGGATGCTGGCCTGTGGTTCGCTTTACACCCGTACAGCCTTCCGCCAAACGCTCCATCTCACATCTTCTTTTATGAATATCTCTTTCTTCAAAATATTTGTACACATAACCATATGCTGTCTTTTCTGCAAGGGTACCGATGGTTCCTGCCCGGAATGCCTTTCCCTCTCCGAAAATAACTTCTACATATTTATGCGCTTTTGACTGATATTCTCCAGAGAAATTCAAGTCAATATCCGGCTCTTTATTTCCCTTAAATCCAAGGAATGTCTCAAATGGAATATCATGTCCTTCCTTTTGTAACGGTGTGCCGCAGACCGGACAGTCCCTATCCGGCATATCACAGCCAGACATACCTTTTTTCGAATATGGTCTTACTGCATCAGAGTCAAAATCTACATAATGACATTTGGGACAAATATAATGCGCTGACAAAGGGTTAACTTCCGTAATACCTGCCATTGTCGCTACAAAAGAAGATCCTACGGAACCTCGCGAACCTACCAGATATCCATGGTCATTCGAATCCCACACCAGCTTCTGTGCGATAATGTACATTACGGCAAATCCATTGGATATAATAGAATTCAATTCTCTTTGTAGTCTCTCCTCTACAATATCCGGCAGATCCGGCCCATAAATCTCATGGGCTTTATCGTAACAGATTTTTGTTAATGTCTCATCAGACTTTGGAATAACCGGAGGACATTTATCAGGATGTACCGGCGAAATCTTTTCGATCATATCAGCAATCTTATTTGTGTTGGTGATAACAACTTCCTTTGCCTTTGCTTCTCCGAGATAGGCAAACTCCTCAAGCATTTCCTCCGTCGTTCTAAAATACAGCGGTGCCTGATTATCCGCATCTGAAAATCCCTTTCCTGCCATGAGAATTCGACGATACTGTTCATCTTCTGGATTTAAGAAATGAACATCACAGGTCGCAACAACCGGTTTGTGATATCTTTCGCCAAGTTCCACAATCTTACGGTTATAATTCTGTAAATCTTCAACTGTTTTCGCTTCGTACCTGTCACTTTCAAGCATGAACATATTGTTACCGATTGGCTGAATTTCGAGGTAGTCATAAAAACGGACCAGTTCTGCTAATTCCTCTTCACTTTTCCCCCTGATGACTGCCTGAAACAGCTCTCCCGCCTCACAGGCAGACCCTAAAATAAGTCCTTCCCTGTACTTTTGAATCAAGCTTTCCGGCATTCTCGGACGGCGGTTAAAATAGTCCAGATGTGAGGCCGATACCAGTCTGTTTAAATTAATACGGCCTGTCTCATTCTTTACAAGAATAATGCCGTGATAGGACGGCGCTTTCTTAATCAGATCCGGTGACATCGCTCCCATATCATTTAATTTGGCAAGTGTGTGTACGTCTTGCTCTTCAAGCATTTCCACAAAACGAAGAAACACCTCTGCCGTTACTCTTGCATCATCGACTGCCCTGTGATGATGTTCCTGCTTGATATTCAATCGTTTACATACTGTATTTAACTTAAACTTATTCAAATCCGTAAGAAGCAGCCTTGCCATCTGTACCGTATCAAGTACCGTAAAATCTGTTTCAAATCCCTGTCTTTTTGCATTCTCTTCGATAAAGCTCACATCAAACTCTGCATTATGTGCAACCAGACTGCACCCCTCACAAAAAGAGAGGAATTCCGGCAGGATTTCTTCTATTGACTTTGCATCTGCAACCATTGAGTCATCAATGCTTGTAAGTTCTGTAATCCGAAGTGGAATCGGGCGCTGCGGATTGACAAACACACTGTAATGGTCACTTATTTTCCCCTTGCTTACCTTAACGGCACCAATTTCGATAATCGCATCATGAATCGGACTAAAACCTGTTGTTTCCAAATCAAATACAACATAATCATCTAATAATGTCTGTCCTTTATCATTCGTGACAAGCTTCTTTAAATCATTTACAAAATAACCTTCCACTCCGTAAATGATCTTAAACGGTTCATCCATCGTAATACAATGATTCGCAATCGGGAATGCCTGCAAAACTCCATGATCTGTGATTGCCATTGCCGGATGCCCCCAGGCTTTTGCCTGATTGATAACCTTTTTAATGTCAACCACGCTGTCTAAATCACTCATTACGGTATGAAGATGCAGCTCTACACGCTTTTCCAAGCTCTTATCCATTCGCTTTTCTGTAAAGTCAGGAATCGGTTTAATTCCAGAAATTGAGGAAAGGGTCAGGTCGTGTTCAAATGTATCCATACGAGGCATTCCCTTTACTTTATAGAACTTTCCCTTTTCAAATAAATCCAAAAATTCCGGCAGCTGGTCATTGGCAATAAAAATCTTCCCAACAATCGTATCGGTAAAGTCTGTAATATGAAAACTTACAATCGTACGCTCTCTTCGGATTTCTCGAAGTTCCATTTTAAGAATCTGCCCGCGGACAACAACCTGTCCGATCTCATCGACAATTTCTTCTAATGGCACAACTTCTCCATCACAATCCTTACCGTAAATAACATCTGGGTCCTTTGAGCGGCGTCTCTGACTAAATTCCTGTCTTCTTGCCCGCTCCTCAAAGAAATTCCCAGAATAGCTTCGTTGCGGTTTTTTCTCTTCTTTTGAACCTTCTCCATCTTCCGCATCAGAATCTTTTTTCTCACTTTCCACCTTTTTGATCTGACTCATGACCATATCTACTTCCAGATTCAGCTTATGGTTTCTCGCCTTATAAAATGCCTGTTTTGCATCATCGGTAAAGTCAAATCCTACCTGAATTTCCTTTCCAAAGCGATGAGAAAAAAGATGTTCAAGATATTCTTTTAAAACACGGGATTTATCCCTTGCAAGGAAAGAATCTTCTAAAAGGATCGTCATGATGTTGCCTTCAAATCCCCACTCTCCATTCGAAAGAAGACTATACTCCACCCGGCCCATTTTTTTCACTTCATGAAGAATACTATTCCAGTAATCATTCGTTATGCTCTCTAACGTATAGGCTGAAGACAGTTCATACGTATCATCAAAAGAAATAAACACAGAAGTCTTTCCAAACAGCTCTTTTTTCATATCGTAGGCAACTTTATTCAATACTTTTCTAGGAATAATATGTTCACTTCTCAAATGAACAACCAGCTGTCTTGTCTGCTGTTTCATGACAACCTTCGAAACAATCGCATTGGACAAAACATACTTTAAATTATCTGGAACGGTATAGTCTGGAAATACTTCTATAAAAGTCTGTCCTTCAAGCATCTTCTTCTCCTTTCTTCCTCAATCGATTCAATATTGTACAGGCTATAAATTTAAATATGCTCAGAGCGTATTTAAAAAATACCCTAAAGTGTGTTTCAAACACACTCTAATGTATCATATATTTTTATTTTCAGAATACACTTTAATAAATATGAATCGGAAGGACTGTTTTTTTTGAGTGCAAAAACAAAAATCGTTGTCGTAAAAGCAAAAGAACTTATTTATACTGCTCTTTTCGTCTGTTTAGGTATCATACTGATTCTTCTTCTAATCTTTATGTTTGCTCCAGAAGAAAAAAGCACCAAAACCAGCGCAGGTGTCTACACGCCCGGAGTCTATACTTCTACGATTACTCTTGGCGATAATACATTAGATGTGGCAGTTTCCGTTGATGCAGACCACATTACCTCCGTCAGTTTGAACCATCTTTCTGACAGTGTAAGTGCTATGTATCCGCTCCTCGAGCCATCTCTTGAAGAAATCAA